>SMTZ1_10002588_pt1 | contig 18187 bp, 17 predicted proteins | sample DeeMarSWOR136_30_FD_25667 | JGI IMG/M metagenome (IMG submission 25667)
CGGCGCAAGTTTGGCGAGGCAACCAGGTGGCCTCCCGCAGCAGTTGACACCCCTGTATCTCCCATTGAACCAACCAGAAGCGGAATTTTCACTCCTTCTGCAATATCAACGACCTTTCTTAAGTTGAAAAATCCTCCCGCCTCAGTGACTTTGACATTGATAGCATCCGCGATTTTATTCTTCACAACCTTCCATGCATCCTCAGGAGAGAACACGCTTTCATCCGCACCGACAGGTGTAGAGATTTGTTTGCGCAGCTCGATCATCGTATCGTAATCATAGCGGGCCGCCGGCTGCTCCAACAGATAGAGGTCGTCCTTTTCCATCTCCTCAACCTTTATTCTGCTTTTTGATAAAGTTCCTGATCACAGTGACTCTAAACCATGATAATATCCATTTCTTAGGCCCATAATAATGTCTTTTGATATCGTCTTTTTAGACTTCCAAAGGCCTGCCTTCTTAAAATCCACCATGACCTCAACCAACTTCACAGCAGCTATTGCCCCATCAACAACGGGTATCCCATCTACATCGCTTATGCCTTTATAAGTTAAAACTGTTGAGCAATTAACGCATCCCAGAATAATAACATCTGCTCCATCATTGATAGCACCCCTCGCAATTCGGTAGAAGTCCTCGACAACATTATTCTCATCTTTGAATTCTTCCAATGCGATGGTGAAAGCTCGACACGGCTTATGGGAAATAGCCAAGTTTTGAACCCCATATACGCTTATAAGTTTTTCGACTTTTTTTTCCCAATGCGGCAGCGTTACAAAAGCCATTTTAGTTCCAACTGTTTGTGCCATGATCATGCCTGCCTTGGCTGGCCCAATCACTGGAATATCTACCAACGCTTCGAGAACATCAAGGCCGGGATCACCAAAACATCCTATCACTGCACCGTCATAGCCTTCTCTCTCTGCCTGGATAACCCCTTCTACCATCTCGACAGTCCTCAGCATATCCGCATACATGTGTCCGACAATTGAATACTCAAATTCACTTGTCCCTTTTGTTGGAGCTTTAATAACAAGTTCAGTACCAGGGGTACCTATCCTTGCCCAGTTCGCCTTTAATCTATCATAAAACGCTTCCGCACCGCTAACAGGCCTAGGGAATTCATACCATATTTTCATTGTTATCCCCTCCTTCTTTCTCAAAAAAAACTTGGCAGATATTTCAATTAAAATCACCAACCACCGGCGGAACCGATGGTATTCGGCACTGCATTGGGTCTAGTCTTTTTTAGAACATGTGTACTTTACGTAATCCGTCAACGGTGTGCTTACGGCACGTGACCCTATTGCATATACACGTATTTTGTATTTTGGCCACTCTATGTCCCCAGCTCTTGTTATCATAACTACTCCACCTCTGCTGCCGTCCTGCCTTTCCACTGAACTAGAACCACCGTCATTGCTCATTTAGAATTTCTTCTGCCGCAAATCTTGCAGCCGTTCCTGCTACAAACCCACATTTATCATGGATCACCGGTTGAAGGTACTCCGCCAGTTGCTCCGGGTCCTTCAAATCCCAAAACCTGCCATCTCGTGTGGCTCTTTGAGCATCCGAGCACCTTAGACCACCAAAGACCTCTCTGAATCTATCGCAAATTCTTCCTGCCCGCCCCATAACATCAGCGTATCGCTTTGCAACTTCCTCGTCCCCTTCTTTTTCTTTTACATAAGAACCAAATGGGAATGCAAGCTTCTCCGTGCCGTACACCAATCCAACCATCATAAGGCCTCCCAGCAAAGCCCCGCATACTTCACAATTTCGGGCCGCACCGCCTGACATCCCCAATGATGCCTTAAACGTCTCAGCACTGCCTAAATTCATATTGACCTGAAAAGCATGAACGACAGATCTGGCACAACCGTAAAATTCCGTTTCTACGGCTGTCGCATCCTCTTCGATCTTCTTTATCAATTCGCTCTTCTCATCATCGCTCAAGCTCTTTACCCAAGATTCGAAACTGGACTCGGTCATTGCTAACCTCCTTTGACTCAGAGCATCTGTTCATTGCAAATATTTCATTCTATTGACACGCTATTATATGGACATTATGCTCGCCTATCAAAAACTTTGATAAGGGTTTTTCTTGCTCCTTTATATTTTGCATACCCCCTTATCCAATACCAACTTGCCGTCAAAATACACACTGGCGTCCTTGAACATGGCATCGTGGTGATTGGGGGCCAGCACCTTTCCGCCGATAGCGAAGTTACTGCCTATTCCGCAGTGACAATTCCCCAATCGGCCCAGATCTTCGAGATTCGTTGCCGCCAACCGGGCGCATGGGTTGAGCCCGATACCGAATTCAGCATAGTTGAAAGCCTTCCCGTCCTCCAGCGCTTCCAGAGTCTCCCTGAACTTCCGGGCCGACATGCCGCCCTGAATATCAACAACCTTGCCTTCCTTAATGCTCAGCGTGACAGGATCATAAACCGTGATGCCCACACTCATAATGCTGACATCAATGACCGCCTTGCCTTCTGCCGTGCCTTCCACAGGTGAGATGTTGATCTCGCTGTCCGGGAATGCCGCAAACTGTCCTGGCTCCCTGAACAGTCCGGTTTCATACTGCACCGGACGGCCTTGGACTTCCCCTCGAATATCCGTGCCGGCAAGCGAAGTGATACGGACCTCCTTGCTCTCAGCCAGGACCGCCCCGAGTTTCCTGCCCAGCTTGTCGCACTCCTCATAATCAGCCTCGATTGCGCCGACGCAAAGAGCATCCTCGGTGACTTCACACATTGTGGATCCACGTTTGCCTGCTTTAATCGCTTCAACCCGAGCCTTTGTGTGGGTCTGGGACCAGGTGCTGGGTTGCAGGAAAACATCGGCTTCGCGAAAAGCGGCAACGACCGGCTCAGGCAGTTGCGCCCCGCGGGTTTTTACAGGCGGAATCATGACAATGATGGGGGTAGCGCCCACCGCATAGGCTGCGCTCGCCAACGCTTCCGCAATCCTGAGCTTATTCGTGTCGGTAGAAATCAAAACCGTCTCGCCCTCTTTGATGCCCCCACAATTCATGCATTTCATGGCGCCCCGCATCATTTGTATGGGGCTGGAGGGACCCGGCACGTAGTGCCAGTAAGATATAGGCCATTCCCTTGTGCTCATGTCTGCCTCCGTTCGCTGTTCATTTCAAAAAAGTTTAAGAGCCACGGCGTCAAGCCTCGTAGGCCAGTTCCTCGGCAGAATTTGTCGTGACCACATCCGCCTCGGTTTGTTAGACCCTCAAAGATCAAACCAGCTCCTCCGAAGATAATGGAGATGCTCTTGAAGAATGAGATTGGGACCGCAAAGGCCATTTTGAAAACATGTTACCCAATAATCAAGGGCTATATTTCGAAACGGGAAATGTGATTCGCCTCGCGTATCGCATCCATAATGCGCCGCGGCTCTTTCGCATCCCCAATCACATAGGTTTCGTAAAACTTGCCTTTTGCATCGACCGACAAGCGGCTTGGATCAAAACCCAAGGCCAGTAACACCGTTTCTCCACTGATTTCCCTCTTAACGCCATCTTTTTCGATTCCGATGACACCCTGGCCTGGCACGATGCTTTCTACTTTGAAATTGCATATGATGTTGATACCCTGATCATTGAGCTTCTTCAGAATCGCCACTTTGCTCCTTGGCTCCATGTCCATTGCGATATCATCAAGCATCTCGACAATGGTCACGGCTTTGTTTTGCTCAGCAAGATACCACGCTGTCTCACAACCAACCAGGCCCCCTCCACAGACGATCACCCGATCTCCCACGGCCACACCCTTGAAAACCTCCAAAGCAGTCATCGCTGATTCCACACCGGGCATATTTGGTTTCGAAGGTATTGATCCGGTGGCCACCACCAGGACATCAGGATTGAATTCATGAATATACTCGGAGGTCACCTCTGTATTACGGCGAATTATCACCTCACTTCTTTCTAACTGCCTCTCAAGCCAGCCCATAAGCGCAAGCAAGTCCTTCTTCCAGCTGGGAACCGACGCTATGCGAAGGAGACCTCCAAGGGAATCACTTCTTTCACATAATGTGACTTCATGTCCACTTAACGCCAGTATTCTTGCTGTCTCCATGCCTGCGGGGCCTGCCCCTGCAACAAGGACTCTCTTTCTCTTTGTCGCCGGTTTCAGTTCCCCCTTTGCCTCATCTCCCACCAAAGGATTCACCGCACAGCTGATGCGGAAGCCCCCCCTAAGGCGTCTGCTGCACTCGTTGCAACGGATACAGGGCCTGATTTCATCTGGTTCTTCTTGGCTCTTCTTAAAGAACACGGCGTCTGCTATAAGCCCTCGCCCCACAGCCACGAGATCTGCCTTTCCCTTCTCCAGAATCTCTTCTATCATGAGAGGGTCCGTAATGCTGCCCGCTGCAATAACAGGAATGTCGGCCACCGCGCCTTTGATGCCCTCTGCAAGGTATACGTTGTAGCCATGGTCATAATACAGAGGCTGAATCAGATGGTCCCCTGTTTCACCTGTGCCGCCCGTCACATGCAACATGTCGACACCGGTTTCAACGAGTCTCAGGGCGATTTCCTTGGCCAAAGGCAGCGTAATGCCTTGCTCCTCTTCAAGGTATTCGTTCCCACATAGTCTGAAGATCAAAGGATAGTCTTCCCCTACGTTGGCTCTTACTTCTTGAATCACCTCAAGAGGGAATCTTAGATTGTTTTCGAAGCTACCGCCGTAAGCGTCGGTTCTTTGATTGGTATAGGGAGACAGAAACTGATTGAGCAAATAACCATGGGTTCCATGAAGCTCTATGGCGTCAAAACCCGCTTTTTTCGCCCTTAGCGCCGCTGATCCAAAGGCGCGAACAATCTCCTGGATCTCTTCGATTGACATCTCCCGCGGAAGCTCCGCCGACCCCTTAAGTGGGATCGCTGAGGGTGCCATTGGGACACGGCCGCAGACCCCCCGGCTGGTCTGCCGCCCGGCGTGACCTATTTGTATTGCAGCACAAGCCCCGTAGGATTTTACAGCCTCCGCAAGTTCGTTAAGCCCTGGAAGAAACTTATCATCGTCAAGCCCCAGCATACAAGGAAAGGCCTTGCCTGTTATGTGAGGATACGTCATCTCTATAATAATGAGACCGACCCCTCCTTTGGCTCTTTCACTGTAATACCGTATCATCCTGTTGGTCACTGCCCCGTCCTCTGAGGCGAAATTTGTGGCCATGGGGGGCATTACAAACCTGTTTTTAAGCTGCATGCCCTTGACAAAAAGCGGCTGGATGAGATGTTTCATGAACCCATACCTCCTCGACAAATGTGACTTCCCCCTAAAGCACCGCCATTTATTAAGGAGAGCAAAATATTGTTTACATTTCTACGGGTCATGGGGCTTTTCTTGCGTTCCGAGGCTTCCGGCCTGGTCTTTTCAGCGACTTATCCATGGGGGAGTTTTGCCCCCGACCCATTCCCTTCGACAAGCTCAGGGCTGCGGCTTCCCCCACAGATAAGTCACAAAACGGCGGCCTCCCACCAGTCACTTCAGAAAAGCCCCATGACCCTCGTATTTTTGACATTCCATGTAAACAATTTGATGCTCGGAGTAGTAACTTGCTTAAAAGGTTCCTCGGTCTTCTTAGAATCTCAGAAATCGGACATCAACCGGCCGTAGCCGGGAATTTTTTCGTTCACCCCGACCGTTCGAAGAATATTCCACAGTGTGGCCTGCGTTGAAGTAACCACAGGTTTCATCAGATCGTTCTCCAGTGGCTGGATAGCTGCCTGGGCCCTAAAGTTTAAACAACTGATAAATAACCCGTCCGCTCCAGGTATCCACACCTCCCTAGCAAAATGGTAGATTTCCTCAGGCGATGGCCTGGCCAATTCAACCGCATCCACGATTCCCATGCCCTTACTCGCGAGCACTTCAATGCCCCATTCTTCAAAATATTTGATTTCCCACTCATCGAATGCTTCCGGATACGGGTGCGCTATGACAATTCTCTTCATATTCAGTTGCTCAAAAGCCCTGATTATGGAAGTCGTTGCAGTAGTAACACGAACCCCTCCCGCCTCCCGTTCAAAGTCTTGAATCATTTTCTCTTCAAATCCACGTCCCTTAATCAAGGTGGAAACTGTACAGCATTCGGCAATCAGGTCTACCTTCGCGCTCGCCACCTCGCGTACGGCTCTCAAGCTGTCCTTGATCATATCCTCCACAGCGTCAGGAGTTATCTTTCCAAGTGTCATCCTGGAGGCATGGAATGCCACACCTTCAGGAGCAACATTGTTGAACCATGCCTCTACGACCCAGTTGGGGCTTGGCACGAGCAAGCCAACTTTTGCCCGCCATCCAAATTCATTATTCAAGAAATACGGCTGTGACATGGGGTCTTCCCCTTTCTTTGAAATCCCCTACTTCTCTAAGCATCCTGTCCTGGAGGAGGCCCCCCACAGGGAGGGGTGCTCTCAGTCCGATTTAATGTCAAGAGGCTTTTGCTTGCCTTTAAGGCGCACAGAGGGGCCGACCTCTGAAACATAAACAAAGCCTGCTCCCTCTGTGTTGTCCCCGTATTTCATAATCAGTTCTTCCAAAGGTGCGGCATCCAGCGCTCTCATGGGACAGGCTTCGATGCATACAGGCATCTTTCCTTGATCCCACCTTTCAAAACAAAAGTCACATTTCTCCATTTTGCAATCCACGTCATCCCCAAATTGCGGTGCATTGTAAGGACAGGCTTGCCTGCACATGCCGCCACACGCGGATTCTCCCAAACACACGTCCCCGTCCACCAAAACAACGCCATCCTTTTCTCGTTTGGTAATGGCATCTACTGGACAGGCCTCAACACATGCAGGCTTCTCGCAGTGATAGCAAGGGCGGATGAGGTAGGCCAAAAAGAGATTGGGGAAAACCCCCTCCTCCTTACACGTCAGGCTTATCCACTTCACCCCTCCAGCAGGTGTTCCATGCCAATCCTTGCAGGCAACAGCGCATGTAAAACATCCGACACATCGGGTCTGATCAAAATAAAATCCCAGTTGCATGAACTGAACCCCTCAAAGTTTCTCAATTTGAACCAAAGCCGTGTTGTAGGCAAACGCACCGCCGGGGGATGGCTCATCTTTGGTCAATACATTGGCACATCCTCCTCTGTCTACGCCATGTTCATCAGGATTATACCAGGCACCTGCGGGAAGAATAGCTGCTCCCGGCATTATCCGTTCCGTCACATGAGCCGGCACGATCGTTTCTCCCCTGTCGTTAAATACCCGGACCATATCCGAATGACGGATGCCTCGATTTTCTGCATCCGACGCGCTCATGATGATCGCTTGCGGCATATGCTCTCTGAGCCAAGGCACGGTGTCGAATTGGGCGTTTGCTCTCCTCTTGGAGTGATTTGTCAAAAGCTGGATAGGGTACTTTCGAGCCAAGGGGTCATTAAAACCCTCCCAGTTTTCGATGTATTTGGGGATAGGCGGAATCATGGGGTTTTCCATATCAGCGATCCTTTGGGAATAGATCTCGATTTTTCCCGACGGCGTTGGAAATGGATTTTCCCCGGGATTTTGAATCTGCTCCTTAAAAGCCACATACGGCTCCGGCCTCCCAATCCAGTGAACACCCTTGCTCTTGAAAGCATCATAGTCCGGAATATCAAGTTGGGACGCCAGCTCTTTCAGCCGCTCTTCGTCTGTCTTTTCGTTAAAATCGGGGATGTCGAGTCGGATTGCCAATTCCCTGGCTATTTGCGCTTGTGATCTGCATTCGCCCAAGGGTTCGATGACCTTTCTCTGAAATCCGCAGTAAGCCAATCCGACCCCAAGAGCGATGTCATCCCTTTCCACGAATGAGGTTGTGGGAAGAAGGATGTCGCTGTACCGGGCTGTGGAGGTCATGAATTGCTCCTCGATGACGATAAACTCAGGGGTCTTCAAAGCCTTTGCGATTTTATTCGTATTCGGAAAGGAATTGAGATAGTTGGTATTAACCATGAAAACCATTTTGTAGTCAGCCGGGTATCCGCCTTGTTTTCCCCTCAGTATGGCATCGGCCACCTTTGTGAAATGGATCCGCGGGTAAGCTTCTCCCAAGGGTACTCTGAGGTGACGGGGTTTATACTCATCCAGCGGATTCCGAACATAAGGAAAAGCGGCTCCCAGCCCCACCCCGTAAGGGTACCCGCCAATTAAAGATTCCCAAGCCCGTGCGGCAGCATCCCCTCCGTGTATCCCCACGTTACCGGTCATACACGCCAAAGTCATGGCTGCCCGGTGATATTGTTCGCCAAAGGCGGTTCGGCCCGGCGCAATACCAGCCATAAGGGCCGCAGGTTGCCTTGTCGCATATTCCTCGGCCAGCCTTTCAATGGTCGAGCTGGCCACCCCGGTAATGGCCTCTGCCCAACCCGGTGTCTTTTCCGTCCCATCCTCCATCCCCAGGACATAGTCCCGGAATTTTTCGTAGCCAATCGTATACGTATCAAGGAATCTTTGATCCTGTAAGCCCTCCTTGATCATCACGTATGCCATTGCAATCAGCATCGCCGCATCTGTCCCGGGCCGTATGGGAATCCACTCCTGGGCAAAGGTAGCCGCAGAATCGCTGTAATAGGGGTCAACCGCGATGATTCGAGCCCCTTCTTCTTTGGCCCGCACCAAGAACCAGGCGGTGTTGGTGCCGGTCGTTGTGCCACCCGGATCCCAACCCCATAGAATGATCAGGCGGGAATTCAGTAGATCATCCCTGGTATTGGAGCAATATATGGTGCCATAAGTGAAAAAGGACGCAAACATCCCCCCATGAAAAGACGTGGTGCCCCACCATGTCGAATAGCCTCCAGTCTGGGCGAGAAGTCTATTCATGGTGGCCGGCGTATTAAGACTCACCAAATCACCGGCCATGTCCAGGTATAAAAGCGCTTCAGGGCCGAATTGACTTCTGACTCGCTTCAGTTCGAGAGCTACGGTATCCAGGGCCTCATCCCAGGTCACGCGCTCGAATTTTCCCTCCCCTCTCCTTCCTATCCGCTTCATGGGGTACAAGATCCTGTCGGCCGAATATACCCTCTCCCGCAGGGCCCGTCCCCTCATGCACGCACGGAGCTGGGGTTCGTCGCCGTTGTCTGTTTCAACACGGGTAATCACACCATCTTTAATGTGAACCCTGAGCAGACATGCTCCTCCACAGTGGGTAGCACACATTGTGGGAATGATTTCTTCCTCTGTTCGGTCTTTCATGAACACCTCATCCGTCTGTTCGGTTGAACGAGCCTGTAACGTCTCGCCTGTTGGAGCTTTTTTCTATTTTGACACCGGCCCATTCTTCGATCAGCAAAGCGATTGCCGTGTTTCCCCTTGGCCCGTAACCTTTGCTCATGCCCACATTGAAAATCTGCTGCACGGTCTGGGCGACAAAAGCGGGAATCTGGAACTCTTGGGCCAACCGGGTGAAGATGGCCAGATCTTTGTTAAGCAGTTCAATGCGAAATCCATCATCAAAAGTTCTCGGCAGGACAAATTGAGGAAACTTCCATTCCGTGGCATAATTTCGTCCTGTGCTGACTTGAAGCACGTCGATGACTTTTTTCGGATCCAGTCCCATTTTGGTGGCAAGAACCAACCCTTCAGAAGTGGCCGCCATGGCGCAGCCAAAAAGAAAGTTGTTGACAGCCTTCGTCACATGCCCGGACCCGATGCCTCCCATATGAAAGAGGTTCTTTCCCATTGCCTCAAACAGGGGTCTACAGGCTTCCACCAAATCATCATCTCCTCCAACCATGATGCTCAGAGTCCCACGCTCTGCCCCCTCGACGCCACCGCTGACCGGAGCATCGAGCATCCGGATCCCTCTTTTAGCCAATTCCTCTGCAACCTTAAGGGTACTCATGGGATAAGCCGTGGTCATATCGATGAGCAAGTCGCCCTCTCCTGCTCCCTCCGCCACACCCTCAGACCCAAGAACCACTTTTTCCACAACCTCGGAATTGGGCACTATGGTGATGACAGGATTACACCTTTCCCCGACCTCTCGAGGAGAAGAGGCGATTTCCGCTCCATTCGCCCTGGCCTTTTCTAAAGCGTCCCGGTCAATGTCGTATCCAAGGACAGGGTATCCTGCGCCAATAAGTCGTTTTGACATCCGTATTCCCATTGCCCCAAGCCCAATAAAGCCGACCTGCTCAAACATCCCAAGATCTCCTTCCTCAAGAGAGAAGACACCCGCCTGCGCATCCGGCTTGGATTCAATGCTCTGCGGGTGCGGTCCTCGTAGATTGTCTTATTCGTATATTTCCTTGTCCAGTACCTTTAGGTCGTGTGCGGGCAAAACCATGTCAGCCAAGGACTCCATTCTTTTGAAGGAACGATAGCAGTCGCTTAGATCCACGTGTATGCCCGGCGGAATATGAGCGACCTGGTCGTTGCCTTCCCAGTTTTCGAACAACGGGCAAAGATCGCTGGCGATTAAGCAACGTCCGCTCTTCAACTCCACCAAGACCCCTTGTGAACCCGGCGTGTGTCCCGGGAGAGGGACTAGGGTAATGCCCTTTTCAATCTCTTTTTCCCCATCAATGCCCTCTGTGCGGTTTAATGCTCGGAGCCAGGGCGGCGTCATTCCGATGCGCTGGGACTCATAAAAGAGCCACTGAGTGGGGATAGGCGCTATGGCACACCGGAGCTCTTCCGCCTGCACCAAAATCCGGGCGTTTGGGAAGAGATGGTTGTTAAAACAGTGGTCCCAGTGAAGGTGAGTGTTTACCACAATATCAATATCCGAAGGTTCTAGTCCCAGGTTCTTGATTGCCTTGACAGGATCTTCATGGGGTTCGCGCTTTAGGGGATGGTGGTACGTGGCTGCCCAGTCCGGATCACTTCCCCCTGTTTCCACCAAAATTTTCTTCTCAGCGCCTTCAATGTACCACATCAAAACCACGGATTGTATCTTGACGCCCTGATCCATGCCATAGGTGAAGTTCGACTTTTCCGCTTCTAGAAAGCGGCCTGTTGAGAGCGGTATAATTCTTGGATTGGCCATCCTCTTCTCTCCTTTTCAGAACAAGATCGTGTCTGTGACTCAATCAATCCGGAAACAATCCATTAACCTATGGATGTTCTCCAGATTCTCCAGGTTTTCCAACAAAGTGAGAGACTGCTCTGTGGACTGGTCAGGCAGCACTTCAGAGCAACATTCTCTGTACTTGGCTTGAATTTCTTGCAGGCTCATGGGGTTTTCAGGATTTCCTCTTGCCTTTGCCACCGAAGCTTCCAGTACCGTTCCTCCCTTAAGGAAGGCCCTCACCGTAGCGGGGCCGAATTCGATTGGTCCTTTTTCAGTTTTCGGGAGTATTTTTCTCTCAATCCGGGCCATCATGTCTTTGACCTCTTTGCTCCTTACCTTCTCATCAGTAAAGGACTTCATGCTCACATTTCTGTCAACCAAAGCCAGGGCCAGGCAGGCTTCCATGCTAAATTTTGCCTCCAAACCCGTCTTCACTTCCCGATGAATAAGAATCTGATCCGCCAGTTCGTGGATATAACCTTCGACTCTATCCACTTTGCCTGCATCGTATTTCGGATCCTGCGTTATGGAAAGCGCTGCATCGATGACAGGGTGCGAGAAGGCACATGAAGGAAATTTCTTCAGAATGATCCCCGGGGATTCTATGTCAAAGGGCTTGCCCAATCTGTCTATGACCTTTTCAGCCTCGTAATTGCCTGGACCGCAGAAGAGGTTGAAAAAGCCAAGAGGCGCCTCCAGGATATTTTGATCCCCGGTCCAGCCTTCTCGCGCAAGTAAAGCAGCCAGCACACCGTTTTCCGAAGCCCTTCCTGCATGGAAAGGTTTAGTCATGGTTCCAAAGTTTTGCTGAAGGCCCGCCGCCTGAGAAGCAGCCAAAGCTAAAGCGGTTCTCAATGCCTCTTTCTTGAGGCCCAACAGCTTGGCTGCTGCCGCCGCTGACCCGATAGACCCTAAAGTGCAGGTCGAATGCCACCCCCACTCGTAGTGGGCGGGATTCATGCCGTGGGCCAGCTTCACGGTCACCTCCACGCCGATGATGTAAGATTCCAGCAGGCTCAGACCACTCACGTTGAGAAGCTCTCCAACTGCCATACAGGCGGGCAGCACGGCCACAGTCGGATGCCCATACATAACCTGACTGGCGTCATCGAAGTCCAGAGCATGGCCGGAAATGCCATTTGCAAAGGATGCCCAGGCTGGATGGGATTTGAGACCGGTGCCTATGATGGTCGCCGTTCCTTGACTGCTCTGTTCCTTGGTCAATTTCTGTATGATCCTTGCGGGCTTTGCCACAGACCCGGCCGCGGTAACGCCGAGAAAATCCGTAACCAACTCCTTTGCCGCTCGGACAACAGGCTCTCCCATATCGGCGATTTTTATCCTTTCAATAAAATCCGCCAACTCCGCTGTAATTTTTCTCTTTTCCATGGTCTCCTCATAAGAATCAATAATCAGATAAAGCATCCGGCCCCGATCGCGCGCCTTTGGATTACTTCAGAGGGGGTTTCCAGGGTCCTTATCCTATACGAAAGCCTGCTGCAGGAGGCCGCTTTGGAGTATTGGAGTACTGGAGTATTGGAGTGCTCGAAAAAGCTAAAGACGCAGATCAACTTAAATCAGCCCTTTCATTACTCCATTACTCCGACACTCCATTACTCCAGCAGATTCCAAGCCAGTGTTTTTGACCCCTGCCCCGCATAAGGGATCTTCGACTGCCGTGAGGACCAGGTTTTTCAAGTTCCCATAAATGTCCTCCCAAAGCCATGCATGTCTTTCTCCAACGCATGGATGCGAGACTACGCCGCCCTTTGGGATTGCATTCTTTTTTCCATGGCCAGGATAGCATCCAGGGTCGCTGTGATGCTCGTTACAACCGGGATGTCGAATTGCTTCTTGAGCAATGGCAAAGCTTCCACAGCCCGAAAGTTGGTGCAGGAAAAGAACAAAATATCCGCCTCCACACCTCGGAGCCTCTCTGCAGAAAACGCGGCGATCTCCTGTGGGGAGACGACGGCCAGATCAAAATTGACATCAATTCCCATGCCATGTATCGCCGAAACTTTGAAGCCCTCTGCTTCCAACCCCTCTTTTATACTGGCATTGATATCTTCGATGTAAGGTGTGATAACGGCCACGGATCGGGCCTTTGAACGGAGGAGCGTTTTTCTTACAGAGGAAAACACCCCGATCGTGGGAACTCCCGCAACCTCTGAGAGCCGCGAGCAAATCTCTTGATCGTATTGCGGGCCGCCCAGGGAGCCTGCGGACGTACAACCGAAGACGAGAAAATGGGGCCTCACTGTTTTGACAGACGCCGCTGCTTCCGGCGCATATTTCTCGATCATGTCCATCTCTGCCTCTCGGGTTGTCTCTTCGAGGTACATTCTAGCCGTATGCAGTGTCATGTGGGGCGGCAAGTTCCGATAAAGATCCACTTCCATCACCGTATTGGAAGAGGGAACAAGAAGACCGATCCTTACCCATGACGACCCAGCGGGGCTAGAGGTCGAGTTTCTTTCCATTTTTTCCTCCTGTCTCCTTTAAGAAAAACTCCCCACATATATGAAACCGAACGCAGTCGGAAATCATAGAAAGTTCGGAAAGGGTTCGATCTTCACCCCGGCATCCTGCAACGCTGCCCTCATTTCCTTCAATATGTCCACCGCATTGGGGCCATCACCATGGACGAGCAACATATCCACTTTCAGCGCCTTGTCCACCCCGTCAACCGTTTCAAGCTTCCCATCGGTGACCAGTTTGAGTGCCTTGCGAGCAATTTCCTTGGGATCGCGACCTTTTTTCTTCCTTTCTATGATAGAGCTTCCATCTTTCCGGAAATCCAAATCAATGTAGACAATTGTTGCGACTCTGAGTCCCAGGTCTTTTGCAACCTCATAGGAGGCCAATCCAGGCATCCCTGGAAAAACGAGCTCCGGATCATACTCTTTGATGCCTTTAAAAATGGCGCTCGCCAGTGCTTCATCCGATTTTGCCATGACAGACAGAGCCCCATGGAGAGCGACATGTGTCAACCTCTTTCCCTTTAATTTCGCAAAGGCGGCCAGAGCCCCGATCTGATAAAGGACAAAATCTCTTGCTTCCTCTGGGTCCACCTCCATCTTTCGTCGGCCAAAGCCCTGTAGATCTGGAAATCCGGGGTGTGCACCAATGGCCAGATTCCTCTCGTGGGCCAATTCAACCGTCTGCCGCATAACCGTGGGGTCGCCGGCGTGGAGGCCGCAAGCAATATTCACGGATGTCAGATATTTCATAACTTCTTCATCTTTGCCATAAACGTAATTGCCGTAGCTTTCCCCAACATCCGAATTCAAGTCCACTTGGATCATACGCCTTCTCCTGTCTGCAGGGTGAACACTTACAATGTTTAAGGAATGTCGCTTACCATTTCTTCCAGATTTTTTTCATATATCGCCGTCTGCCTATTAAGCTCCCTATAGGCTTCCTCAAGGGACACGGATCTGAATCGTACCCTGTCGCCAGGCCTGATCTGTGCTAACAAAAAGAAATCCGCGCTGATGATCGTTCCTATTTTTGCATAACCCCCTTCGCACGGACCGTCCGGACCGATCACGATCAACTCCGGCCCTGCCGGACACTGAATCGATCCCAGAGGATTTCCTTCCGTGGGAATATTGGAAGGATCACGACCACCCAGGCCGCGGAGTTGAGATCCGGATGGCTGCCGGAATTTGAGCGCCTGCCCTTTCAAGCGAATGGCCATTCGATTTGACTCAGGCGTCACCAACCAGTTTTCAGATTCGAAAACCTTGGGACTTTCCTCGGTGAAAAGTTCGTACTGGAGGCCATACACAATTCGGAACTCCCATGGGGGGCCATACCTTGGCCTCAGGCCGGCAGGAATTTCCCGCGTCGGCACCTCCCGAGAAACATCAGCGGTTTCCAGAATATCGTCATTTTCGAGTTTACGGCCCTTGAACCCTCCCCTTCCTAAGAAGAGGTAGGTTGATCTGCTCTGCATAAACAAGGGCCCCTCCAGGCCTCCGGCAAACAACACGTAAGCCCGCAACCCATTCCTTCGGCCTGAGAAGGTGAGTTCCTGCCCCGAACTTACAGCCAAAGTCCGCCACATAGGAACAGGGCTCTGGTCAATTTTTGGCTCTAAATCAGCCCCGGTGACGGCGATCCAGGTTTTTTCCAAAAACTTTAGACACAAGCCGCCCAGCAGCACCTCGAGACCTGCTGCGTTAAGCGGGTTTCCCAGGAGCCTATTCCCCCATTTAAAAGCAACAGCGTCGAAGGCCCCACCATCAGGAATCCCTTCCGAATAGTGCCCTCGTCGGCCAAGATCCTGCACCATGCTCAAGACACCGGGTCTAATAACCTTGCAAACCCTCATTTCACGCCAGATCTATAAACCCTTCCTCAATGTCATACACATAATCGTCAACATGTCTCTTTATCCGATGGTATTCCTTGCTCTTGATTGGAAAGAAGCGCAGTCTGTCCCCTGGATGAACAAGGAGTGGATCCGACCCAAAAAAGGGGTTTCGACCATCCAAATCAAAGGTCTCCACCGGGCTGTTTCCCAGCATCATGAGTCCTCCCGGGGACACAATAGAATAAAAAGTCGTTGTGGTCCCTCCTATCCCAAGTGTTCCAGGGGGCGTCCACCTTCTGGGAACTTTGTATTTTGAGTTCTTCAGCACAGTGAACGGGGCAATCGGGAAAGCCCCGAAACTTCCATACATAAAAGATGTGTAGCTCACAAAATAAGCGGGTCGGGAGTGGATTCTGATGACCTCCTCCGTGGAGATAACATTCTCTTTGGCAACAATCTCAAGATTGGGACCCAATCCGTGTTGGTTTGCACATGCCTTGGTCCAAGGATCGTCGTAGTAAACCGGTAAATGAATGATCCTCGACGGCACCTTCTCAGGGACATGCACGCCGCCCGATATAAGGGACTTCAACGTTTCCATAACGTCATCGGCTTGCGCCATGGAGGGATCATAATGAACCATAATGGTGGTGCGAAGCGCTGTGGTATCTATGAGCCATGGAAATTTGGCCTCCCAAATCATTTTTTCCAAGGTTAGGATATAGATATTCAAAAACAAGCTTCCATCATCACCCAATTCCACGGTCAAAAACGAGTCACCGCCAATATAAAAAACCGGTTCCCCATAAACCATTGCGTTAGTCCCCGGATCTCAGCTTGCTATAAGTAAAAAAAGGTCATTGATATCATCTGCCTTTTCCAACCCATGGACATAAGACATAATCTTCTTGATCCTGTGCTCCTCGGAGATTTCAATTCGGGCCAGATGAATGAACTTATCTTCTATTTCCTTCTGTGTTACAGGGTTCCGATAATCTCCTTTCGGGTTGTCAACCACAGATGTGAATTCCTGGCCGTTATCCATGGTGACCGTCACAGCACATGAATAGGAACTTGGATACCGCCTTTCAAACGCATCATCTACCGCCCATTCCACCTTCGGGACCAAGGCAAGGATTTCGGGATTCCTGAAGTTCTCCTCAGTGAAAGTGTGGATATCGACTTTTCCCTGCATCAAAGCGGCCGCGGCCTGATAGGGCATGCTGAATTGCGCGTCCACGGATGTTTGAGGTTTCAGCTTTCTTTCACGGGGAAGGGTTAAGAGCTTAATCGTGAAATCCGATGAGCGGATGGCAATCTTCCTGATTCTTTTTGGATCGGGATGGTATTTATCAACAATGTCCAAGCACGCATCCAGATGCCCTCCCGAGTATCTGCAGCAGGGGTAGACCTTAATGCTTGATTCGCAAAAATGCCACCTGACCCCAAAATCCCTCGCAATGCTGCTCTTGTCATACTCCCGTCTGAACGAATAAGCGTTCAGAAATCCGGCCTCACCTTCAATGATCGTGCTCGGCCCGTTAAAGCCCTTTCCAGCGAGTAACGCGGAAAGCAATCCGCACATCGCTGGATGACCCGCCTGAAGCCTTTTGGTGAATGATCCTTCTGCATTCCATTCCATTAACCCGGCGGCTTGGCTTCCAGCAATTCCTAAGGTCCATACCATTTTCTCGCGGTTCAAATTGAGCAGCTTTGCCGCAGCCAACGCTGCCCCAAAAACACCGCAGGTGCTTGTGGGATGGAATCCTTGGTAATAGGTCTTTCCCAGAAAGGCAGCCCCTAAGCGACACACCAGCTCATTCCCCAGGGCGATCGCTTCAACGAGCTGTTTTCCCGTCGAACGCAGCTTCTGGCCAAGGGCCAGAGATGCAGGAATCGTCGCAACGCTGGGGTGGCTGTTGGACTCATTGTGATCATCAGCAAAATCGAATGCATAGCCTTGCACCGCGTTTGCAAAAGCGGCATTATGACAGGCTACTTTTCGACGGTGTCCAACCACGTCACTTTCTTCGGGTCCGCCCAGTTCTATAGCCAATTCAGCCGCAGTTCGGCTCGATTCCACCCGCCGGGAGCCGATCATAGAACCCAACAGATCCAAGATGAGGTTCGCGGCGTGCTTGCGTGCATTTTCGGGCAAATCATCGTAGCGAATATCCGCAGCAACATCGGCCAATTCTTCACTGATCTTTCTCTCTGCCGTCATGGCTATGTTTTTCTCCTTCTCGCTTACCGGGTTCCGAGACCCACGCTTCTCTTAAGCCTGATGATCACCTCACACCCATGTATAAGATTCTGGTAACGTTAAAAAGTCTTTGCATGGGCGCCCATACCGGGAAAGGACTGGCACCTTTTCTGACCTTCCAAGGGCTCCCGGGCTGGTCTTTTCTGACCACTTATCCACGAGGGAGTTTTGCCCCCGACCCATTCCCCTCGACAAGCTCGGGGCTGCGGCTTCCCCCATAGATAAATGGTGAAAAGACAGCGCCCTCCCGCCAGTCACTCCAGAAAAGGCGCCAGCCCTTTCCTTTATCAAGCCTCGTATCGGAGATCGCTTCATGCCCTGTGCAAACATTTTTGACGGTACCAAGATTTTGCGACGTTTCAGCCTAAATTGACAAATCGGCCATAGGAAAATCCTTTCCTGCTCTCAGCAACTCGTTCAGTTTTGCCAATCGTTCCCCGCCCAAAACACCCGTTTTGATCATGGGGAGATTCCAGCCCAGGGCAATATGCGCAATGGAGGCATCATCGGTTTCCCCTGAACGGTGAGAAATTACGACTTTCACGCCGTTTTTTCGGGCAAGGTTGAAGG
>SMTZ1_10002591_pt1 | contig 18177 bp, 15 predicted proteins | sample DeeMarSWOR136_30_FD_25667 | JGI IMG/M metagenome (IMG submission 25667)
ATAATATGGTCCAAAAAATGGTTTTAGGGGAAAGAATTTACGGATATTCTTCTAATTTTAATCCAAAACCACTTATTGAAAAATACTTACAATCGTTATCTCATGAAATTGGGAACTTGGATGCAAATATTAAGGAGATAAACTTAAGAGACGAGGATAATCGAGTTGAAATAAAGGTCGAAGGTGCGGACGAGGAATTTTTTAAAAACCTATTAATGCAAAAATTTGGCGCTCCCACAAGATTCCACGATATTCGGATTGGTGACGTGTATTGGGGCTACTTAGTCGATGTGAAAAAAGTAGGTTTCGGAGTTTTCGTCGATTGCGGAATTAAATACCCTACCACAGACATATTAATCGAGCTAAACACCCTTCGAAATCAACTGCGCTTAGGAAAGAAAATCCCACTTAGCAGAATAGTTGATTTGTTCGGATTTATCGAAAATTTTCCTCTATATGTTGAAATTGAGGAAATTTCGCGTACTGCGAGTAATATTCGCGGCGCTATAGCGAAAGAATCCTTAGAGACGATACACAATTGGTTTCAAGACAAATTAGAAAGGGGGTTTGTAAGCGGTTCTACGAGGGCGCAAGTTAAAAGAGCTTTAGCAAAGATGGGGCACTCTCAAGACATCGTCTCAATAAAAAAATTAGGGTTTTTAGAGCACATTATCTTACTAAAAGCTGGAACTAACGCCCCGGGGATCATTGCTCACATTGGAAAAAAGCTAGAATTCTCAAAGTTAAGCTCAATTCGCCCTTCTAAAATAAATAATACCATATTAGGGAAATAATAAGTGAGTCCGGGGAGGATCGAACTCCCGGCCTTCGCGGTGTAAGCGCGACGTCATAACCACTAGACCACGGACTCGTAAGATGTTTTAGAAAACTAAGATTATATAGGAAAAATAATAAAAAACCTTTATTATTATTTAATAGAATACCTATTAATAATAAAAATTTGTTGCTAAATGGACGCAACTTAGTGGCCGTCGCCTAGCCTGGTAGGGCGCTGGACTGCTAATCCAGTGGGGAAACCTTCGGGGGTTCGAATCCCCCCGGCCACGCTTAAATTATAAAAATAAAAAAGAGAAATGGATTTATTCTGAGATAATCTCAAAAACCATTCTTTCAATTATTGGCTTTTTAGTTGTTCTCTTGTCGTAATACCATCCAACGAATCCGCCTTTATCGTTGTTACCGGGCAATTTTGGGGTTACTATTATCATTACGCCCATAGATAGATAATTTAAAATCGCTTTATCTACCGCGTGGAGCTTTTCGTTTCCGCTCGGATGTGAATGCCACTCCCAGACTATATCGATACCTTCTTCTTGTTTAAATTTGCGCATGTTGTAAATCTTAGCTTTTTTATACCGCATCCAGCTTCGAGGTTTTTTATGCGCTTTTGCCTTAATTTTTTCGTTTTCTATGGTATATCTATTAACGATCCCAAAGTTTCCCCTTCTATCGGCAAAAATCCATCCTTTTAATATGTACGGTGCCTCATTTGTAACTTTCTGAATAATTTCATCGTAAATTTTTTCCGGTACTAAATATCTGAAATTTTCTGCCATTGTACCTGCACTCTCACAGTAGATAATGTACAATTGAATAAATATTTTTGTAAAAAGTACAGCAATATATTTTTAAAGTCGTACAATATAGTAATTTTTAATTATTGAAAAATTCGGAAGGTGGTATTTTTGGGAGATTTTGATAAAATGAAGAAAGCGTATAAAGCTTCGTCAAAAATAATGGAAAAAAGAATGGAAAAGGAAAGACCGGCCGATCTTGAGATACTTAAAAAGGTGAGCGAATCGTCAATAATCATTACGCAAGGAAGTTATGATCGAGTAGAAACGGTGCTAGACCTAATTAAAGTCCCTTACGTACTTATTAGTACGGATCAAGTTAAGGATATTGATTTAAGTCCCGACCAAATTCTAATTATTAATTGTCCGGGATATGTTGACGAAGAGGGATTAGGGAAAATTAAAGATTTCGTGAAGAGAGGGGGATTTCTATTTACAACAGATTGGAGTTTGCTGAACGTCCTCGAAAAAATATTTCCCGAGTTTGTTAAATATAATCAGAGACCAACCGGGGACGATTGCGTGGCAGTTGAGGTCGTTGACAAGAGCAACAAGTTTTTAGAGGGCTTATTTCAAGCGGACGCGGATCCCATCTGGTGGCTAGAGGGAAGCTCTTATCCAATTCAAATTATCGACAAAAAGAAAGTAAAGGTGCTAGTAACGAGTAGAGAGATGAGAGAAAAATACGGCGAAGCTCCAATCGTAATTACATTCGACTATGGCGATGGAGGGATGGTTTTACACATGACAAGTCATTATTATTTACAAAGAGCCGAGTTGAGAACAGCTAGGCATCAAAAAAGTGCTAAAGAATATGTTATGGGAGAGATGGAGTTTTCGTCGGAGGAAGCTGACATGAAGGAATTAGAAGATGTTTCGCTTGGGGAGGCGGAATCTGCGTATTCAACAACTCAGTTTATAAGCAACGTAATTGTTGAACAACAAAAAAAGGTAGCGAAGCGTAAAAAAAAGAAAAAACAGGAAGGGAAATAACGCTTATATGGGACAGTTTAAATTACTACGAATCGTAGGAATTATCTCGTCGTTGGTAGGAATAGTATTAATTCTTTTTGGAAACATAAAAACAGTAGAGAATTTTAGAATAGTGGGCGATTTTCTTCAAAATATACTCCTTCTCAATTTGGTATTGTTGCTATTTTTACCATCAGAAAACACCATGAAAATTTCGATTTTAACTGGAGTCTTCAACATGATCCTCGATTTTATTTTAGAAACGGTCGCAGTTTATTTAGATTGGTGGTATCCTTTAGGAGGAACTCAAATTCCGCCAATAATAGTAGTACCTCTTGAAATGGTTATGAGCTTCTTCCTCATAGGAACGGCAACGGGTATAACAATTACCTTTCCTCAAAAAATAAGAGAGTTGGATTTTAAGTTGTTGAATTGGGTTAAACCACTATTCAAAAACGAGAAATTCGATATGTCGTGGAGGATTTTATATTTATTCTTAATCGCGATAATAGGAACAAACGGTGATTATACCGCAGGATCCGAAATCTGGGCGCCCGGTCCTTATTGGCTGCCATTATATACTTTTTTCATTTGGTTTTTTGGAGGTTTGATGGTTTTGCTTTTTTATTCGTTTCTCGAGCAAAAAATTGGAAAGAAAAGCGAAATTTTAAATGAAAAGTAGACGAGTGAAACTAATTATAAATGATACATATTAAATTTTAATTCAAATTTTAATATTTAACACTTGAACTAGTATTTGCGAGTTGAAACAAAATAGTTGTAATTACTACAAAAAAGCCTTTCGAAGAGATATTGGAAGCTCTTTCCGGCCACAAAAAATTAGTGCTCGTTTCGTGCGGAATGTGCGCTGCAAAATGTCAAACAGGAGGCACTGAAGAAGCAAAAGCGATGGCTGAGAAATTGATCAACGAGGGATTCGAAATTTTGTCAACGATTGTGATCGAAGAACCTTGCGACATGAGGATCTCTCGTGTAGATTTGAGGAGGATCGAGGATTCCGTCAAAGAAGCTGACGCATTGCTCTCATTAGCTTGCGGTTTGGGTGCTCAATCGATAACAGAAGTGTTATCTAAAAACTATCCCCACATCCCAGTATATGTAGGTACGAACACGGAGTTCATGGGAATGACGGAGCGCATTGGTCGCTTTTATATGCGTTGCCGCGGTTGTGGAAGTTGTCTTTTGAACGAGACTGGAGGGATTTGCCCCATAACTACCTGCGCGAAGTCTTTATTAAACGGTCCTTGTGGAGGGCAAATCGATGGGAAGTGCGAAGTTGGAGACTATAAAAATCCATGTGGATGGATTCAAATATACGAAAGGCTCAAACAACTCGGAAAGTTAGATTTGTTCTCAAAATTGAGAACTTCTTTGAGTTGGCAAGAATCTGGCCACCAAAGAGAAGTTGTTTGGAGATAAGTCAATCTTTTTTTCACTTCTGTTTTTTTACACCGCAGCTTATCGGCAATTTGCGAATTCCACTCTATTAGTTTGTCAATAGAAATTAGAAAGAGAAATAAATTTAAGTTATTTTAAATTTTAAGTAAATGCAGCTGTAGCCTAGTGGTAAGACGCTGGCCTTGAGAGCCAGTGCGCGTAAGCGCTCGGGGGTTCAAATCCCTCCAGCTGCGTTCGAATTGGAGCAAATGGGCTATTAGCGCAGCCAGGTAGCGCAACGGGCTCTTAACCCGCAGGTCGGGGGTTCGAATCCCTCATAGCCCGCTAATTTTCAAATCTAACGCAAGTTTTATCTTCGTGATTGTATGGATAAATCCTACACAATTCTGGTCTTATATCATAGATCTCACAGAAATATTTGCCTGTAAATCTTCCTTTTTCATCTCTTTCTTTTTTAAGAAATGGACATTCCCCAGAATCTAAAGCTAAATAGAGCGCATTTTTAGTTTTATAAGCATTTTTTATTGTTTCAATTGAATAGATTTCGAAAGAATTAATTTCACCACACCCACATCCACATTTTACCGTTAAGGTACCATTGTATTTTTCTTTAATAAAAGGAATTATCTTAGTCCAATCGTCTATTTTAAAATCTAAAAGTACAACGCTTTTATACCTACAACATGTTCCACATCTTATACATTTAAAGTCATTTATTTTTTCGCGCTTTACCTTCATTATTCTTTATTAATTTATTTAAAATTTAAAAAGTATTCGTTCAATTTTTTATGCCACTCTGGTTTTTTCCACAAATCAAAATAGGGTTCTGAAAAATTACTCGTGCACAGTCCGTCAAATCCAATTTCTGTAGCAATCTGATGGCATTGTTGCGACGCGTCCCGATACCATTCCCATACATCAAAACCTAAGTCAGGAGGGGCGTTTAGATAAAAAATAGTAATATATCCCTCGGTGTTATAAATTGGGACTCCAAGCTCGTTTGCCCAATCGATCTGAGATAACATTTCTTCTCTGAAGTAATTTAACCATTTTTCTTCCTGTTCGTAGTACTTATCTTTAGCGCGTTTTGCAAAGCGTTTTATGCTTATTTTGAATGGAAAGTTCTGCGAGTATTGAAATAATCTATGTTTTATTGCATATCTAAACCAAAACCAACTGCTTAGCCAAGTGTGGATTTCTAATAAATCAAATTCCCTTAAATCGAGTTTTTCGCGTTCCTTTTTTCTAGGAAAATGTTCGACAGTAAATGAAAACGTATATTTTAAGTCCGGATAAATATCTTTAAGACTTCGTAAGACAAACGCAAGAAATTCATTTGTTCTTTTCATAAAACTCTTACGTCTAAACGCGAGAGAAAATATATTATTCGCGGGATCGGGGTAGCTTAGCGGCCATTCGTTAACGGGGTCTACCCAGTCGACGATTTCAAGTAAGTTGTGTTCTTCGAGAAACTTCAAAACTAGCACCCACATGTCGACCATCACTTCCTTACTCTTAGTTTTTTTAAATAAATCTTCCTTATCGGCCACATACCAGCCAGAGAGCCCAACTTTTATATTTTTTTCCTTACACAAAGTCATAAACTCGCGTAAATCCTTTTTTATGCTGACTTGCGAATCAAAATGACAACCCCAAAACGCGTGTTTTGGTAAGGCTCTTATTTCTTGAGTAGATTTTTCGGAAAGAAAGAGTTGTGGATATGGATCTATACGCAAGCAATTATAGCCTCTATCCACTGCTTCATCTAACACGACATTCCAATCATTAAATTCGTTCTCGTCTCCCCAGCGTCGCGTGAGCCAAGAATATTCCCACATAGATATAGTTAATTTTTGAGCGCACATATCAGTTAGAATAGTACTCTTTATAATATTCGTAGATTAAAAATTAATAAAAGTTAGTTGATTAAAGAACTAAAACGAGTTTAAAGGTTTGGATTATGAATCCCATTAAAGAATTAACAGAATATTTTTCAGACATAACGAGACTAAGGTATGTTGCTAATTTATTGGATTGGGATACTCAGGTTTATATGCCTCCGGGCTCAAGTCAAGGGCGGTCAGAACAAACGGCTCTTATTGAAGGAATCATCCACAAGAAATTAGTCTCAGAGAAAGCAGCAAGGCTAATAAAAAACGCTGAAGGAGTCGCCAATTTAGATATTGTTGAATCAGCAATGTTGAGGGAAGCCAAGCGAAATTACGATAGAGCCGTAAAAGTCCCTATTGATTTGGTAAAAGAACTTGCGAAAACTGCGACATTAGGGCACAAAACTTGGGAAAAAGCCCGAGCTAAAAGCGATTTTAAAACATTTCAGCCAGTTTTGGAGAAAATTGTGTCTTTAAAACAAAAAGAAGCCGATCTCATTGACATTGGTCCCACAAGGTACGATACATTATTAGATCAATTCGAACCTGACGCGAAATCCGATTGGATTTTAAAGGTATTTAACGAATTAAAGCCCCACTTGAAAAGAATCCTCGGTAAAATAGAGAGTTCAACCGAAAAACCGAATCAAGATGTTATTAAAATGCATTACGACGCCCAAAAGCAGTGGAAGTTCAGCGTTGAGGTGCTTAAGAAACTGAATTACGATTTTAACATCGGTCGCCAAGACAAGTCGGCTCATCCGTTTACGGTATCGCTTTCTTCTATAGATGTGAGGATAACTACTCGAATTTGGGAAAACTTCCTTCCAGCGTGCCTTTTTGGTACTATTCATGAGTTTGGCCACGCGATATACGAAATGAATTTTAACCCAGAAATACACGACACTTTATTAGCAGACGGAAGTTCGCTTGGAATCCACGAATCGCAATCCAGATTGTGGGAGAATATCGTCGCGAGAGGTCGAGACTTCTGGAAATATTGGTATCCGATACTGCAGAAATACTATCCCAAAAATCTTAAGGATTATCCCGAAGAAGAATTTTACCGTTCGATTAACACGGTTCAACCTTCGCTAATCCGAGTGGAAGCAGACGAGGTGACGTATTCGCTACACATAATTATGAGATACGAGATTGAAAAGGCTCTCATGGGGGATGATGTAAACATTTCCGAATTACCTCAAATCTGGAACGAAAAAATGGAAACTCTACTTAGCATTACTCCGCCAGACGATGCCAAAGGCGTTTTACAAGATGTTCATTGGTCAGGGGGTGCGATAGGATATTTTCCAACGTATACCTTGGGAAATCTTTACGCTTCACAAATCTATTCGAAAATTTTAGAAGCACATCCAAGCTTGCCAGAAGAATTCGCAAGAGGAGAGTTTTCGACATTAGTATCATATTTAGGAGAAAACATTCACAAGTTTGGGAAAATCTATACGCCGCTTGACTTATTAAAGAAGATTACCGGAGAGGATTTAAACTCAAATTACTTCATTGAGTATCTTGAGAATAAATTTTATCCAATCTATAAAGTCTAAATTTAATTTAATCCGATTTTTCGCGAAAGAGTTGTCTTAAATATTATACCGACAAAAAATTTTAATATAGAATTTAACCAAAGTAGGTGATTTTAGATTACATCTCCGTATCAAGAAAAGATATGGCTTAAAAGTTACGACAAAGATGTTAAACCCGAGATCGAGATTGAGACTGTTTCACTAGCTCAAACATTTAAAGACGCAGTAAGAGACTTCCCAAATAAACTTTGCTACGATTTTAGAGGCGTAACTCAAACATATTCAGAAGTGGAAAAAAATATTAATAGTTTTGCGAATTTTCTCGTTCAAAATGGTGTAAAGAAGGGCGATCGCGTTGCTATCCATTTACCAAATACTCCTCAATATCTTATTGCCTTATATGGAACTTTTTATGCAGGATGTACCCAGGTAGGGGTTAATTTTCTATTAAAATCGAACGAAATTGCTTATCAACTTAAAGATAGTGGAGCTGCTGTCATTCTTACACTAGACGCGTTTTACGAAGAGAATGTAAGAGATGCTCTTTTAACCGGCGAAACGGATGTGAAAATTGTAATTACAACAAATGTCGCCGATTTGTTGAACTTAAATCCAATAGTCAAATTTTTGGGAAAGATCACTAAAAAATTACCATTTGGAAAGGTTGTACCGGTAGAAGGGATGAGATATTTTACCTTTAAACAAATAATGGAGGAGTATCCAAGCGATAAATCCTTAGATATTAAAATCGATCCCGATAAAGATATTGCGTTCCTACAATATACCGGTGGAACAACAGGACCTCCAAAAGGAGCGATCTTAACTCACGGTAATATACTCTCGAACGCGAATCAAATACTCCATTGGCTTGAAGAAGCATCTACCAGAGGGAAGGAAATATTTATTTCTGGTTTTCCTCTGTTCCATTTAGCTGGAATGGCATTCGCTGTTATGGCTGTATTTTACGCTTCAACTCAAATCTTCATTCCTGATCCTCGCGATGTAGGCTTTATCACGAAACAAATTGAAAAATATCATCCGACCGTCATGGCTAATGTTCCTACGCTTTATCTCATGTTAACCAGCTATCCTAAGTTCAATAAAGCAGATTTAAGCTCGTTTGTCGGTTATATAAGCGGTGCAGCGCCATTTCCTTCGGAATCAATAAGAGAGTTCGAAGCGGTTGTTGGTGATCACAAAGTTCTTGAAGTTTACGGAATGACCGAAGCATCTCCGATTGTTACTATGAATCCTTATAGAGGTATAAGAAAGATTGGGACCGTAGGAATACCAATTTCTAATACCGAAGTGAAAATAATGGACGTAATAGATAAAGATAAGGAAGTCCCGCTTAGCGAAGAAGGAGAAGTAGTGATTAAAGGGCCACAAATTTTTCAAGGCTATTGGAACAAACCAGAAGAAACGAAAAACGCGTTAAGGGACGGCTGGTTTTATTCGGGCGATGTAGGAAAAATGGACGAGGGCGGATACATCACTATTGTTGATAGAACTAAGGATATGATAATAGTTTCGGGTTATAAAGTATTCAGCGTAGAAGTTGACGATAAATTAGGTAAGCATCCCGCTATCGAGCTCGCTTCGACCATAGGAATCCCAAATCCCGATCGACCAGGCTCTGAAATAGTGAAACTATATGTACAATTAAAAGAGGGAATAGAGCCTTCGGAAGAAGTTAAGGAAGATATAATGAAATTCGCTAACGAAAATTTAGCAAAATACAAAGTTCCGAGAGTTATTGAATTTATCAAGGAGATGCCACTAACTACAGTGGGAAAAATCGATAAAAAGGTATTAAGAAAATCATAAATCCTTTTTTTTATTTAACAAAGACTTCTTTTTTTAGGCTGAAAGTTTATATAGCTTTTCCGAAAAATATTTAATTATAATAATCGGGTTGTTAGATTAATATGATCTCAATAAAACAAAGGCTAATTATAGGATTTTTTGTGGGTTTGCTAGCTCTTTTAGCCGGTGCTGTAGAAGTTTCTATGGTGTTTATCAATGTTAATCCTAAAGAGTCGTCCTTTTTTCTATCTGACGAATATTTTTCGGAGTATAAATATACAAGCGACTCCTATTCGGAGACAACATCCGACACTTTAAGATTCGAAATAGTAGCGGTTGGAACAACTGCAACCGCAAGGATAACACACGGTTCTGATCAAGTAGACATTGAAACGGATAGTACGGGACTTGTATATATTGGTGGTGTGAAATCTGAATACTACACAATATTTTTCATACCAATCCCAAGCGCCGTTGATGTTCCGTTTCAATCAAATATCGGTAGAAATATATCAGTAATCGATTCTTTAGGTGTTATCTCTGGAGAACCAAACTCAAAATTCATTGTCAGAATTGATAGACTGTTCGTTTTGTGGTCAACTACAATATCAAGTCAAGCTTCGTTTGAAGCATCAATATATGATGCGGATGATGACAGAAAGGTATGCTCAGCAATATACGATGCAACCAGCGGATTTCTTTTTATATTGGAGAGTTTTGCTATGAACTATAAATCACTCGAACTGCAAACCACTAATTTTCTAATTAGTCGAAACCGTATTTTTATGCTATGGAGCGCCTTAATAATAATTGCGGGATTATTGGTAATCGTACCCATCTATTTATACAAAATAAACGAAACGATCTCGAATGAAGACAAAAAGACTATTACATTGTTATTTTACATTGGTCTTCCGTGTTCTCTAGTAGACATGATTCTCGATACTTGGTATTTTGAAATAGTTGACCCGCTATTGTACATTCTTCTATTTCATGGAATCTTGATTCTTCTATTGCTTATTGTCGCGAAAAAGTTTGCGATCCCGGCTTTATTTGAGCTGGGAATCATTGGAGTTTATTACACATTCGATGGACAGATTGCTCCCATGGTTGCATTTTTTCCGGGGCTTTTAATTAGTTGGTTGTGTTGGTTATTTATACAAAATTTCGAAGAAATTAAGGAAGAATCGCTAATCAAACAGATTTTTTCTAAATTGTTAAAAAGAAAAGAAATTAAAAATACTTAAAACTTTGTGGGGGTTTGTGAATTGGACATAATTGGTTTGGTTTACGCAATTCTATGGTTTGTAATTGCAGGGTTGAGCATTACTTTTTCCGTTATATTTTTTATGAGGTATCCGAAGGCAGAGTTTCCAAGAACGCGATATACTTATTTGGTGAATGCAATATTCTTTTTGTTAATAGGGGCTACGAAATTATTTGATTTGCTTTTCGTGAACATGGCGGCCGAGGCAGAACCAATTCCACTCTTTCCCATTTTTACCGAAGATGTCTTGCATTATTTAGCTTTGGTAGAGATGACGATTTTTTTGAGTGGTTACGCGGTTTTGATATTTTTCCTTGAAAGATATTTCGTGAAAACTTATTACCTGCTTACATTTTTACCAATCGTTGCGATTTGTGTTGCGTGGATTTTCAACATCGACATGTTCATTCCTGATTTAATGCAATTAGATATATTTGGCACCGAATCAACATTTACATTGATATTTTACGCTTGTCGAGTGGTTGTGCCGCTAGTGTACCTTTACGTTGCTATTAAATCTACAGGAGTCATTCGCAAGACATCAATCGCTCTATTCTTTGGTTATGCACTCATTGCGACTTTTTACGTCAGACACCCTGAATATTGGGCACTTGTTACACCGCCTTTAATGGTAATAGGATTTTATTTGGTTTATTGGGGATATCTTAAAAGAAGAGAGTAATTATTTCCTACGACCAGTTCTTCTCGCGGCTATAAGGCCTACTTTTCTTCCTGGTGGGGTATTTCTACCGACTGTGGAAGGTCTTCCGGGACCTTGCTTCGAGCCTCCTCCATGAGGATGACTCGCTGCATTCATTGCACATCCACGGTTAATGGGCCATTTTCTCGCCTTAGGTTTGATGTGATGGTATTTATTGCCCGCTTTAACAAAGGGTTTTTCGGTTCTACCACCGCCTGCGATAACTCCCACCGTGCATAGGCAGTTGTTGTTAAATAATCGTGTTTTCTTTGATGGGAATTGCACTTCAGTTGAATTTCCTGAGCGTCCTACGACATTACCTGTTGCTCCAGACGATCTAATAAACTTTCCCCCGTCAAAGGGAGTTCCTTCTAAATTACAAATATAAGTTCCGAGAGGAACCTCACCAATTGGTAGAACATTTCCTACTGAAATTTCAGCGCCACTTCCATGGGTAAATTCTTCTCCCATAAAAACGCCTTCTGGCGGAAGAAATAAATTTATTTTACCGTCGTTATATCTGACTTTTGCAACAGGTATGCCTCTGCTGGGGGCGTGAAGGAATTCAATGACTTTGAACATTTTTACATCGGTTCTATCTACAATGTTCCGGTAGTGAACAGCTCCAATGTGTTTATGGCTAGGACTACGCCAATTTAGGTTTCCACGACCCTTTCTCTGAACCATAATCCGTTTTCCCACGAAAGATCCACCGCTTTTTTCTAATTTAAATAATGTAGAATTAAATAGGTAAAATTTGGAAAACTTTTATTTTTTTTGGTTTAATTTGTTATTTACAATTCCTCAGCATTATAATTAAACGCGATTGGAATCTCTCTTTCCAAAAATTCCCCAGCAACATTTGTTAATAATAGATTTTTCACTTCTTCTGGATTTTGAGTTTGTCCTAAAACCCAACCCAGTTTAACATAAGCAACTTCAGGCAACATGTTCTTTCCGGCGATTACTCCTAGTTCTAACAATTCTCTACCAGTCGAGTATACATTCATTCCTACGAAACCATTAAGGCATTGAGTTACCATTAATAATACGATGCCCTCATCGGTCGCTCTCTTTATCGAGTCGTATATATAGGTGGGAGTGTGTCCTAGACCTGTACCTGCGATTACGATTCCTTTATATTTCTCATCCACATAGAAATCAATAATATCGTTAGTTATTCCGGGATACGAATAAACTAGGCCTACTTTTTCTTCAAAATCGGTTATCGCTTTGGTTTTAGACTTGTTTCTCTTGCGATACTCGCGTTTGAGCATTTTAATTTTTCCATTCTCTACTTTTCCAAGAGGAATATCTCCGATCGTTCTGAAAGTGTGCCTTACTGAGGAATGCATCTTTCTAACGAGAGTGCCTCTGTGTATTAATCCATATTTATGCGATGAAGACCCTAACATGCACACGACGACTTCAGCTAAGTCTGAGTTTGCAGCAACGGTTGTTGCGTTAATTAAATTTAAGGCAGAATCAGAAGAAGGTCTATCGCTACTCCGCTGACTCCCTACAATTACAACTGGCACAGACAAATCTTTTAACATAAAAGAAAGAGCTGCAGAGGTAAAACCCATAGTGTCAGTTCCGTGACCGATTACAATTCCATCTATTCCAGAATTCGCCTCTTTTTCAATTTTCGTTGCCAATTGTTGCCAATAACTTGGTCTCATGTTTTCTGAAAGTATCTCGAAAACGATTTCCGTATCTAAATTACATATATCCGCTAATTCAGGTACCGCACTAAATAATTCTCCGGGAGTAAAAGCAGGTATTACGGCACCAGTGGTGTAGTCAAGTCTTGATGCCACGGTTCCACCCGTTCCAAAGAGCTTAATATTAGGCAATTTTTTATTAGTGGGAAAGGATTTCTCGGGGATTTGATATTTCCCTTCTCGCTTTCCAACAACTTTAATGTCGATATCTTTTGTTAATTTAATACCAATGTTATACCCGCTTTCCAATTTAATCTCGATAAAACCCGGCTCTGACAATTGATAACGTGGTAGTAAGATTCCTTTATATGTTGCAGATTGTGTTTTTATTTCTACAATAGACCAAATTTCCGCACCAACCTTTTTTAACACCTCTATTGCGTCTTTAGAATATCCGGGATACTCTTCGCTCATAGTTTTAACTCCTCCATTTTGTTTTTAATGGCTTCTCTCAACTTTTCAGCCACTATTTTCCCATCAATTCCACCTCTCACTTGCTTCATCACATCACCCATTAAACCGCCAAATGCGTTCATCTTCTTTTCTTTGATTAAATCCGTTCCCTTATTGACGACTTCTTCAACGATTTTGATTAAATCTGCTTCAGAAAGTTTGGTTATTTTCAATTGTTTCTTAACTTGTTTTAAAGTTATTTTTGGAGATTTTGCTAGCTCACTAAGGACATCTTCAATTATTTCTTTGCTGATTTCATTGGATTTTAGAGAATTAAAGAGTTCAATGTATTGAGTATCGATGATTTCATCAGCATTAACTCCATCTCTGCTTAACGCTTTTGTTGTCTCTAATAAGGTAGTTAGTATTAGCGATGGATTATTGTATACTTCGAGAGATTTTTCGAATAATTTAAGTTTTCCTTCGAATATTAGGTCTTTAACGAGTCTCTCCTCAATTTTATATTTTTTTGAATATTGCTTCATCACAATCCAAGGAAATTCCGGCAGTTCCTTTTGAATGTCGTTAATTCGATCGTTGGTTATAATTATAGCTTTAGAGTCAGTATCTGGATAAAGACGCGCACCTCCGTGCAATTCTCGTAAAAATTCAGTATTTCCATCCTCTAATGCTCTCCGGGTTTCGCCAAGAACGCCGTTAAAGGCCATTTCAGTTCTTTTAAAGATAATATTCATTGCCTTTCTCGCGTTTTCTTCCTTTCCAAGCACCAATACAAAACAGTCGTCGCTGGTAGAATTCAATTTTTTCTTCATTGCTTCGACTTCTTCATTTGAAAAACCGTATTTATTCAAATCCTCGTCAGAATGGATTAATCCTTTTAGACCTGATATTATATTGACTTTATTGGCTACTTCAGTTCCAAATCGCCTATTAGGTTGCAGTTCCAAGCCAAAAAGTCCGTTAAAACCTGGAAAGTTAATACCTAAGAGCTTTTTCCCCGACTTTATACCTTTATTTACGAATCCGCATTTAGTATTTTTCAAATCTTTAGATAAATCTATAACTTTTTCTTCAAGAGTTTCTGGTTTAATTCCTCTTTCTTTTAATTTTTCAGTAATTTCTACCAATTTCAATTGACGAGAAACTTCGTTATTAATTAGTGGAATAAACCAATCTAATTTTTGCACACCTTTTATTTCTATTCTTGAACCTTTCGCGATGCTCACATTTAAATCTTGTCTAATAGATCCTAATATAGTTTTTACTTTCCCAGTTCCCCATAGAAGAAGTCCAATTCGCTCTGCACAATCGCGAGCTTCTTGAGGAGTATTAATATCTGGTTTTGTAGTGATTTCTACTAGAGGGATTCCCAACCGATCTAGTCTAAAATAGTTGGTTTTATTATCCGTTTCAATTTTCCTTGCTGCGTCTTCCTCCAAACAAATAAATTCGATTCCGATCTTTTTCCCGCTCTCTAATTCAATTTCTCCGTCAGTAGCCACAACGGTCGTTCTCTGGAAGCCACACGGAACGCTACCATCAAGATAATTTTTTCGAGAAACATGTAATTCGTTAAAGATCGTCATTTTTAAAAGCGATGCAATTGTCAAGGCAATGTCAATACCTTCATAATTACATTCGAATGGGGGGGTTTCATCCATTTCGTATGTGCATATCGTATCTTTGTACCCTTCGTACACTATCGTCATTCCTTTCTCGTACTCAGTTAGCATCGCTTCGTCGTATAATCCCATCTCTCCTAAAACTGGTCGCATATAACGAATAAGAGTAAAATCAGGAGGTTTATTCCCTCGTAGTTCACTTGGACACCTACAAAATAATTTTGTTTTTGTATCTAATTGTTGATGAATTTCTATTCCTACTTTAAGTCCAAGTTTTTTGTAATCGTAATCTTTCATTTTCTTTCTATTTATAGTGGAGTTGAGGATCTTTATTTATTTTATTTTACGCTTAAAATTTAAAATTGTTATCCTTTCATATTTTTTTTGAAACATAAGGGCCATCCTCATCGTAGCCTAATTTATTAAACCACCTTTTAACGCCCAATCCGCTAATAACTGCCAACTTTTTAGCGTCAAAATCTTCCTTAGAAATTTTTTCAGCAGCATCCATCAATTCTTTCCCAAATCCTCGATGCTGTATTTGAGCCTTTTTGCGTGGTTTTGCACCTTTTGGAACTAATTCACCAACTACTTTGATTTCCCTGACGATCATTGTATGTCCATCATTTAATTCTATCCTATGAGCTTTAGGTGAAGGCTTTCTTAGTCGCAAATATCCTAATAAAAACTTTTGACTATCAAAAGAAAGGAAAACTTCAGTTCCTTTTGAAGCTTCATAATCTAATCTATTTAATTTAGCGTTATCTATGATCTTTTCGTCGATTGGGTCAATTCGATTTGATATTCCGTATTCTCTGCATCGAATGCAATTGCATTCAGATTCTGTTTCTCTTAATCTTTCTTGAACGAGCTGTCTTAAATTACTCTTCTTACAACCAGCTTCTATTAAATTCGCAGGGATATCTCTCATAATTCGTTGAATTCTAACATACGGGGGAAGATTTTTTTTCGTAGATGCAATTAAATTAATTAAATCGTTCAATTCGTAAGGCTCGTACTTTCCATTCTTCCACCAATCGTATAATTCTGTCCCTTTTACTACTAAACAAGGATAAATTTTTAGTAAATCAGGTCTATAATTTGAGTCAGAAAAGAGTATATTAAACAATTTCATGTCCTTGTCGTAATTGGATCCTGGTAAGTTTGGCATAATATGTGTATTGACCTTTAAGCCCGCATCTTTAGCCCATCTTATCGCTTCGATGCTCTCTTTTGTAGTATGACCACGGTTTACAAGCTCATAAATATCGTTGAACACTGTCTGAACGCCAATTTCTACTCTGGTTGTCCCATAATCTAACATACGGTCAATATCGTTAGGAGTGCAATAGTCGGGTCTTGTCTCAATAGTAAGTCCAACTAATGCTCTTGAAGCTTTCTCAGCTAGAGCTTTTGTTTCGGATAGAGTTGGAACATGTGTATCGATAACGCCCTCTAAAGCTCCTTTAATAAAATTAGTTTGATAGTCAATATCTGTAGCTGGAAAGGTGCCACCCATCACGATTAATTCGATCTTATCTACGCTATGGCCAATTGCTTCTAGATCGTTGATGCGACTTTTCACTTGTAAATAAGGATCGTAGTTGCTATTTATAGATCTCAACGCAGCAGGTTCTAATCCGGTATAAGATTGAGCAACGCGGTCGTCAGGTTGAGAATCAGGTCCGGGGCAATAGATACAGGTTCCAGGACAAGGCAATGGTTTAGTCATAATTGCGATAATTGTGACTCCAGAAATCGTTCTGGTTATTCTCCTTTTCAATAAGTTGGTTAAAAATTCATATTCAGAATCTTTGGCGTATTTTAAAACAGTTGCGTTTTTTATGACCTTCTTATGTCCGTATTTTTTTCCAATTTTGCCTTTAATGTTCGTGATTTTATTTTTGCTAATGTTCGGATGTCGATGTAAATAATTAATAATTTCTCTTGCGATCTTTTCTTCAATTTCTGGAGAAACATCTAAAATTTGTGGTCGCATCGAACAATATCTCGATTGTTTAAATACTAAATTTTTTGCCGCTTAAATCTCTGCAATATTTACCAAAGTCATCGCAAGTTCTTAAAATTTTTGAATCAAACACTGGTCCTTCTTTACATACTCTCAAACCAGATGGATCCAATACACACAATCCACACATTCCAAAACCACACCTCATCATTCTTTCAAGACTGGCTTGGAAAGGTATTTTTAGGTCTTCACATATCCTAAATAGCTCGTATAACATAATCTCCGGTCCGCAACTATAGACTTGCGATATTTCATTTCCTTTCTTCACTTCAGCGTCCACAATTGAATTAAAAAGGTCTGTTGCAAATCCCTTATAACCGCAACTACCATCGTCTGTGGAGAGAAAAAAAGTCTCATTTTCTGTTAAATTCTTTTCTAAGAACTTCTTAAAAATAATATCCTCGTTGCATTTTACCCCTTCAATTACGATTACTGTTTTTTTCACATTAATTAATTGAGATACCAGTGGAATAAGTGGCGACATTCCAATTCCTCCACCAACTATAATATTTAAACCATTATCGGGATTATTTGCTATATCAAATCCGTTTCCAAATGGTCCTCTAATCCCGATCAAATCTCCTTCTCGTAAATTAAAAAGAGATTCTGTACACTCCCCAATTTTTTTTACAGTAATGCTCCAATTTTTATCGTGTGCATAATGGGAGAGCGACATTGGAATTTCATCGACACCAGGTACCCACACCATTAAAAACTGCCCCGGAATCGGAGTAATGTAATTAATTGAAAAATCCTCCAGAAGTGAGCGAATATTAAAAGTTAAAGTCTTAACCTCATCCGATTCTTTCTCGACCTTTGAAATGCGGGCCATACGGGGTTTTTTTATCATTAATAATCTGGAGCCTCCTGAAGTTGAAAATTATGCGCGTTCCCGATTATCTCAGATATGGACTTATAATTGTGATTATTCAAATATATAATCGTACCTTCGACGATTTTTTTTAAAACATCATAATCTTGGTAAAGCGCAGAGCCTATTTGCACTGCAGTAGCACCTGCTAAAAAAATCTCAATTGCATCTTCCCAAGTAAAGACACCCCCGCAGCCAATTATTGGAATTTTTAACACTTTATATAATTCATACACTTTTTTTACTGCAATCGGATGAATTGCTTTGCCAGAGAGCCCTCCGCTTCCATGTGATAGAATAGGTCGTTGGGTTTCAACATCGATTG
>SMTZ1_10002592_pt1 | contig 18176 bp, 21 predicted proteins | sample DeeMarSWOR136_30_FD_25667 | JGI IMG/M metagenome (IMG submission 25667)
ACCCAGTATTCCGTGAGGGCTTATGCCAGCTCCTGGAGCATGAAGAGGACCTGGAATGTGTCGCTAAGCCGGCGGATGGTGAAGAAGCCGTGAGGCTGGCAAAAGAGCTACTGCCGGATGTGGCCATAATCGATATTGCCATGCCCAAGCTCAACGGCATCGAGGCTGTCAAGCAGATTAAAGCAGCCCACCCGGCCACTGCCATCCTCATAGTCAGTGCTTTTAGCTACGAGTCATACATACTTGCTTCTCTGCGGGCAGGGGCTGCGGGGTATTTGCTGAAGAGTACTTCTCTGCGTGAACTGACCAACGCTATTCGCTCGGTACATGCTGGTGAAGCTGTGTTCGACTTTAGAGCTACCAGCAAGATCCTGCGCCGTCTGGCTGACGACAAGGGTGAGGAGAGGAGGAACCTTGAGGAGTTGTACCCTCGTGAGCTAGAGGTGCTTAGATTAGCTGGTAAAGGGCTAAGTAATAAGGAAATCGCCAGGGAGTTGGTTATTAGCGAGCGTACGGTTCAAACCCATCTGGTCAATATTTTCAGAAAGCTAGATGTTGGTTCACGCACCGAAGCTGTGCTCCACGCCTTGAAGGAAGGTTGGCTCACTCTCGATGACTTGCCCTGAGGAGAGAGACATGACCGAGTGCAAGCAGGAAGAAAAAAGGATAGAACACCTCAAACTTGTTGTTCGTGCCATCCGTAAGGTCAACCAACTCATTGTCACGGAAAAGAACCGCGACAAGCTACTTATAGGCATCTGCGACAACCTTGTCGAGAACTGCGGTTACTATAACGCCTGGGTGGCTTTGTTGGATGAGTCTAGAACTTTGATGGCAACCGCTGAGTCTGGGCTGGGTGAGAAATTCCAGCCAATGGTTGAACAGCTTAAGGATGGTAAGCTGACCACTTGTGCCCAAAAAGCGCTTGTAGAGTCAGCTGCTGTGGTGACTATTGACCCGCCTTCTACCTGCACTGACTGCCCTCTGGCGAAGGAGTACAGTGGCAGGGGAGCGATAACTGCCCGATTGGAATATGGAGGAAGAGTATATGGGCTGCTATCCGCCTCTGTACCAGCCGATTCCCTCATGGAGGCAGAAGAGATTTCCCTGTTTGAAGAGTTTGTTGGAGACATCGCTTTCAGCCTGCGATACATAGAACTGGAAGAGGAGCGCAAGCAGGTACAGCGAGCTGCTCAAAAGGCAGAGAGCCGCTATCGGTACCTGTTCAACAATGCCGGCAACGCCATCTTCATTCGTGACCTGAAGGGCAACATCATTGAGGTTAATCAAGAAGCAGCAGCTCTCACCGGCTACACACTTGATGAGCTGACAAAGATGAATATCTCCCGGTTTCTCTCAACTGCGAACTTAATGTTGGTTATGGAGAAGCAACAGGCTCTAGTCAAAGGTAGAGCTCATACCAAACGCTATGAGTTGGAGCTAATCAAGAAGGATGGAACCAGGGTGGTTACCGAGTCGCTATCCAGGCTGCTCACCGAAAAGGGTCAACCGGTAGGCATCCAGGCTATGGTCTGGGATATAACTGAGCAGAAGCGGCTGCATAAGAATTTACAGTCCTACATCGCCGAGATCACCAGGGCTCAGGAGGACGAGCGAAAGCGTATCGCTCGCGAGCTACATGATGAGACAGCTCAATCTCTAGCTTGTCTAGCTCAAGATATTGAGGACATAAGTAGAGATAAAGACCAGTTATCAGAGGAGACCATTCAGCGGCTGGAGCAGCTTCGGACTAGAATTGGCAACATGATAGAAGAGGTACGCCGCTTCAGCCACGAATTGCGACCCGGGGTTTTGGACCAGGTAGGCCTAATGCCAGCGCTCGAATTGCTGGCTGATGAAATGAATGAGGAGAGGAAGGTTAATGTTCGCATTAAGGTAATTGGCTCTGAGAGGCGTCTCTCAGCCGAGGCAGAACTGGTGCTGTTCCGCATTACTCAGGAGGCACTACGTAATATCAGTAAGCACTCCCAGGCAACAGAGACTATGGTCAGGGTAGAATTTGACGCGGAGAAGGTCAAACTGAATGTCATCGATAATGGCAGGGGCTTTGAATTACCTGAACTGCTGGATGAATTTGCCAGCAGGGGCGGACTGGGATTGATTGGTATGCGCGAGCGAGCCTCCTTACTTGATAGCAGCTTCTCGGTGACATCACTACCAGGCAAAGGGACAACCGTAGCCATAGAGGTGGCAGAGTAGTCCTAGTATGTTGTGATAACAAATTGAAAGGTTGCCCTCAACCCTTCCTCACAGTGAGCCGCACAGGGATCGAACCTGTAACCTGCTGATTAAGAGTCAGCTGCTCTTCCAATTGAGCTAGCGGCCCACAGTATCAGTTTAACAAACCTTAGGTCGGCATGCAACTGAGGACTTATTTAAGGCTGTCCCTTAGCTTTTGGCGGCTAGTCATTGCCGCCACTGTATCTAGAAAATCCTCCAGTGAGGCACTTTGCTCCCTTAGCTTTTTCAGTTCAATCCCAATAGGACTAATAGAGGTAGGACTATCAGCATAAGTCCCATGAAAGGCAAAATAGGCTTGGTTTAGCTTTCTAATACAGTAGCCCATTGAGGCTAGATACTGCCTCTTCTGTTCCATAAACTCTTCAGCCCGTTCAATTTCTCCCTGGGCTAAGTGTGTATCAACCACCCCCCTTATTTCTCTCATCTCCTGGTTAAAGTCAAATCCTGACCCTGCTCCCTGATTCTGACCATAACCATTTTCATACCAGGAGTAGTATTCTTCATATATGATAGCGCCAATTTCTTTACTGACCATTCCGGCTAATGTTTCATTCATGATGGCAATTTCATAATTCCTAGATACACCAGTTAAATCTAACAGGTATAGAAAGCCTAATGGTTTGAAGGCTAGATATTGATGTAGCCACTCCTCAGTTACAGTATCAATAGTAAAGTGCAGGCTAGCATCATTAGCTACAAAGCTGGGATAGGTTGCGCCAAAGCCGCCAAGCTTCACCACCAGTGAAGAGACGCCTAATTTGTCAACCATTGCTTCAATATCTTCTATTTCCTCAAGGCTAAGGTTCGGCAATAGGACAATTTCTCTCATGCTTTCTATTCTGTCTCTAGGTGAAAGCACAAGTAAATAGGGTGGTTTCTCGAGTTTAAAATTTACTGGCGGGAAGCTGACTTCTAACCTTATATATTCATCTATTGGATTGAAGATGCCCTGTTGAGCCAGAGTCTCTCTTACCTGCCTTTCTATTATCCTCTCCACTGTCTCCCGCAAAGCTGCTTTTTGCTCTTGTAACCTATCTAATTCAGCCTCAAGCAAAGTTAGGTCGCCTTGCCCACTACCGCTGTTGATTACCCCTATTTCTGACTTCAATATTTCTATCCGCTCAACAAGCGAAAAATAGTCTGTAACCAGATGGACTTCATTATCAGTCTTGTCATTCGTACCTAAAATCAATTGATTTGCCTTATCAAATATGACCTTAGCTTCCCATTTGACAATACTGAAGCGGTATGGCTCCACAATTGATTTTAAGCGGTTATTAAAATCTTGGGTAGGAGAACAATTTCCACCGAACAAACAAACTAATAGTAAACTAATACAGGCAATTAATTTAACTTTCAATTTAATTCCTATAACCTCTAAGAATTTTGGTTAGCCTGTTTCCAGTGCTATAATAACCTTATTACGATGAGATGTTAAGTATGGAGAGATGATATGAAAGACTACTACCAAACTCTTGGCGTTCCTGATAATGCCAGTCAAGAAGAGATAAAGAGAGCTTTTAGAAAGCTTGCCTTCAAATATCACCCCGATACTAATCCCGGCAATGAGAAGCAAGCCGAGGAGGAATTTAAGGAGATTAATGAGGCTTACGGGGTGCTTGGAGACAATGATAAACGGCAGCAATACGACTTTGCCCAAAAAGCAGGTATTGGTTATGATACCAGATACAGGGGCTTTCAATATTCCCAGCAGGATATATTCAGGGATACCTTCTCTAATCAGGCTACGTTTGATGAGCTGAGCCGAATGTTCGCTCAAGCTGGACTTAGATTTGACCAAGATTTCCTAAACCGTGTATTTTTTGAAGGGAGCGGTTTCATATTCCAATTCTTTACCACTCCGGGCAGGACAACCTACCAACAGCACTATCCAGATACTAGAGCCTCTACTTATAAACCGAGTCTTATTGAAAGATTGCTCTCAAAAATAGCGGTAAAGATTGGTAAGTATGCTCTACGTAAGCTATTTGGTTTTGAATATAAAGCATTGCCTAAACAGAACCTTGACCAACATAGTGAGCTTGAGATTTCTCCGGATGAGGCTGCCGCCGGGTGCGAGAAAGGCATTACCTATAAAAGGGGCAAACAGACAAAGAAGTTAATGGTCAAGGTACCAGCCGGAGTTAAACCGGGGACTAAAATCAGACTCAGGCGTATGGGAATAAGAGAGAATAAGAAATCAGGCGACCTCTATCTACACATTAAGGTTAAGGACTAGCCCACTTTTTAATTATTTCCCGCCGCGAGATTATCGGAGCGCCTCACAGTCTCCACCGGTCACTGACTCAACCCTGACCACCAAGAGATGCTTCACCAGCATGGGAATCGCAAGAATGAAGGGGAAAGCTATAAGTAACGGTGAACCACCTGTAATCCAAAAGGCGATGGGTAGAGCAGTCAGCATAATACCAGCGGCAACACCTGCTTTACGGAGAAAGAGATAGGTCAGCGCCACTATGGCCAGCCCGAAATATAGTATGACTGGCATGCCGAGGTCAATGAAAAACTGCCAGAACACCAAAGAAGCCAGTGCCCCAAAAGTAGGGGCTAACCCTTGACCTCCTTTAAAACCTATAAAGACAGACCAGTTGTGTCCGGCTACTACCGCTAACCCGGCAAGGAGCACCACAATAAGAGAGGCATCAAGCACTTGAGCTAGTATTACCGCCACTGCTCCTTTACCAAAGTCCATAACGGCAACCATTATTCCGCAGGCAATGCCTAGCCTACGGACTACAGTATTGGTCCCCATCCGACCGTCACCGACCTCCCGCATATCCACGCCCTTAACCAAACGTCCGACAATATATGCCGATGGGATTGAGCCCAACAGGTAAGTAGTGATAATTATCAACGGTATTTCAAGTACCATAATACTAACTCATTCTTGCCGCAATTCTGGCTAGCTCCCAACAATATTCATAGAGATGTAAGCCCTTACTTGAGGCAATAATCTCCCCATCACCAACCCCTATCTCACTGGACATATACTCCTTCAGAAGCTGAATGGCAGCCAGGTTAGATGGAAACCCGGCCCACAAATCCCAAGACCTAAAATTGACAACAAAATGAAGCTTATCATAGCGAATTCTAGTATCTATCCCTCTCAGGCATGGGGGGTCCGATAAGTAAATGGACTGGCTATCACCTACCGCCATAAACGCCTGATTGGTATTATAGCCATCCTCCTTATACATTCTGATTACTTCGGCTATCTGCTTCTCCAGATATTGACCGTAGGTATATTGCTCCTCCTCGGCTTTATGTGCGGTCATAAGGTAAGGAAGGTAACTCTCTATATACTCCATAGAGGTCGGAGGTGGCACACCCTGTGGTACATCCGGGATTAGAGGTCTTGTCCCCGGATTCCTAACCTGGACAACGACAAAGTCAAGTTCCCTACGACGCTGACCGACATAGCTCCCCCGTTCAATCTCATACTCATATCCCTCAGTCAATATCTTGCGTAGGCAAAGGAACCATGCCTCAGAAAGGTCTCTAGCTTCAATAACTGAAATATTCACTACATAAAATCCTCAAGTACCATTCTTCATCTCTTCCATTTCTTATCTGTAATCCTCAAGCAGCGGACATACTCATCCCGGCGAGGGAAAACCGTGGCTTCTAAACTAAAAGTCAAAAGGAGGGAAGTTAAAACCAAAGCTGTACCAGTGTCTCCATTGTCTTTACACCACTTTCTCCTATCGTCTTCTTCTTAAAAGGGCAAAAAATCTGTCCTCATACTCTTCAAACAGCTCCCAGCGGTCAAGTTCCGCTTTTAGTTCACTAGGTTCATACTCACCCTTGACAACCTTCCCAAAAAGCTCCTCAATCCTAACTCTAGCATCAACTGGAACACCGCTGGCATCTATATCTAAAAGTCCTTTCCTCCCCAATTGCATCAAATTATCTTGTAGAGAGCTTCTGGTCAGTTCATAAATAAACTTCATCAATGACACATCCCAAAGCTCATCCTCACCCTTAATGATAGAGACTAGAGGGTCACCACGTTTATCAATCTCGGTATTTAGCTTACTTACCACCGATAGAAAATTATCTGACACGATGTTAAGTTCTTTGGGCTCATTCTTATAACTATAAAATAAGCCACGGACATCACGACCATGCTTGTTGATTAGCATATCAAAATACCTTCCGGCATCAGCACTAAATCCTTCAAGCTGGGAAAGATAATAGGGGGTCACGATTCTGGGTCTCTGAGCAATTACCCTGCCCTCCCTAATTACCGTCTCACTAACACCTTTGGTCAGCTCAGAGTAAACCGGCTCGGTAACCAGGTAGTAGTATATATTTGTCGTACCAAAGGTAGCCAGGCTTTGCTTGGGCGGCCTTATTATCTCAGTGTGCTTAACTGCGAGTCTAATCTTCTCGTCATCTATATTCATTAGCTTCCTCAGCAAACTATGGTTTAGGTTACACCTGATAGCTCCTGCTTGTATTCATCCAAGAGCTTAAGGTATTGCGCATCTAGCTGAACTTGGGTTTTAAGCCACTCCTCTTGGAACTGCGGATGTCTTTCTACATTTATCTTAATCCCCCCCAGCGACCCCCTCTGCTGTTGAATTGCTTGCTGTATCCTAGCCTCATAATCAGTTTTTAGCAATTCGTAAGCCTGTTTTCTCTGTTGCTCACCCTGCTCCACATAATGGCTAAAGATGCGCCTTATCTTACTAAAGACATTTTCCACACCTACTATATCACTCTTCAGGTTCTTCAAACCGTCCATTGCTTTTCTATTGTTACTTTTAATGATATCATTCTTAGGTAATATAATATTTCTGATTAGTATATCACTAGCGCCCTCTAAAACATACCTGACTATGTCTTCCTCATACTTGCCCAGTTCAACCACTAGATTGCAATTTTGCTTAAGGTATTTAGTCCCCAGCTTTTCCCCTTCTGGGATATATTTCCACCTTAAGCATTCCTCATCAGTCGCTTTATCTAACTTTTTTACCTTTTCCATAGCTATCTCAAGAGCACTCTTTATATCACCCATATAAGTCCCCCAATACTATTCTTATTACTATTATACCAAATATTTAAAGAAGCTCAAAACCATCCCAGATGGCGGTATATCAAGGAGAGGGAAATATTAGATAATTTGTGTTTACTATGGCAAGTGATATAATGTATTTATAATGGAGAAGGATTTTGACATTGTAAACCATACTGCTGATGTCGGCATTATAGCCTATGGCGCCGATATAAGTCAGGCGTTCGCTAATGCGGCTAAAGCCTTGTTCAGCTTGATAACCGAGCTTGATGATGTGGAAGAGGTTCTGTATCAAGACATAGAGCTAACCGCTCCCGATGAGAAAAGCCTGCTGGTGGAATGGTTAAATGAGCTTATTTATCTATTTGACGCCGATGGTATTATCTTTAAAAGGTTTGATATTACTGAGCTTAATAATACACGACTTAAAGCTAGGAGCTATGGAGAGAGGGTAGATAGCTTAAAACACAGGCTGAAAACAGGGGTCAAGGCAGCTACCTACCATATGCTAAAGATTGACAAAGATAATGGCTGCAAGGTTCAGGTATTGTTTGATATTTAGCGGAGGGGAATGATGCCGGCACCTTGGCAAGAAATAGTAAATAAGATAGACGACTATCGATGGGAAATTCCACAGAGCTATAAGCAAGGCATGTCCGTGCCTGGTCTAATCTTTGCCAGTGAATCTATGCTCAGCCATATCTGGGAAGAGAATGCTTTTCAACAGGTAGCCAATGTGGCTTTCCTGCCTGGTATTGTCGGTCGCTCACTAGCTATGCCTGATATTCACTGGGGCTATGGCTTCCCCATCGGTGGCGTAGCTGCCACCAGAATAAAAGACGGAGTGGTATCGCCTGGAGGTGTCGGCTTTGATATTAATTGTGGCGTCAGGCTGCTACGAACAAATCTCACCGAGGAAGAGGTAAGACCAAAAATTGAGCAACTTGTTGCCGAGCTTTTTACCAACATCCCTTCAGGACTGGGGTCTAAAGGCAAGATAAGGGTGAATAAAAAAGAATTGGATGAAGTCCTGACAAAGGGTAGCCGGTGGGTAATAGAAAAGGGCTATGGTGAAGCAGAGGATATTGTAGTCAATGAAGAAGAAGGCTGTATGAAAGGGGCTAACCCAGATAAAGTAAGTAGTAAGGCTAAAAAACGTGGTATCCCCCAGTTGGGAACATTAGGTTCCGGCAATCACTTTCTGGAAGTTGAGGTAGTAGATGAAATCTACGACTCGGATGCAGCCACAGCTATGGGTATCAGTGATATCGGTCAGGTGCTTGTCTTAATTCACACCGGTTCCCGAGGCTTTGGTCATCAGGTTTGCAGCGACTATGTAGCCTTACTGGGTGAAGCAGTAAAAAAGTATGGCATTAATCTGCCTGACCGCCAACTTGCCTGCGCCCCAGTAAAGTCACCAGAAGGCCGGGACTATCTAGCAGCTATGGCATGTGCGGCTAATTACGCCTGGACTAACCGACAGTGTATTGCTCACTGGGCTAGAGAGTCATTCGTCAAGGTTTTTGGTAAAAGCTTGAGGGAACTGGGTATGGAGCAGATTTACGATGTGGCTCACAATATCGCCAAGATAGAAGAATATCCTATTGGTGGTAAAAAAGAAACCCTTTGCGTTCACCGTAAGGGAGCAACCAGAGCCTTCCCTGCTGGACACCCCGATATCCCCAATATCTACAAGAACATAGGTCAGCCAGTTCTCATCCCTGGGGATATGGGGCGCTGTTCCTATATAGCACTGGGCACAGAAACAGCTATGAAGGAATCATTCGGCTCCACCTGCCATGGCGCCGGCAGGGTGCAAAGTCGAGCCGCAGCTAAGCGTAGCCTCCGAGGGGCTGACGTTGCCAGGACACTGGCCGCCAGGGGGATTACAGTCAAGGCGGGTAGCATAGGTTCACTGGCTGAGGAAGCCTCCGAAGCCTATAAAGATGTAACTGAGGTGGTTGATATAACCCACAAGGCAGGCATCTCCCGTAAGGTAGCCAGAGCAATACCTATAGGCGTAATTAAGGGATGATATCTGCTTTCTCCTTAAGCTTGCTCTTTACATTCTCTATATGTAGAATAAACAGTAAGATAAGTTTTAAATTTAGATAAAAAGGAGGTCTAAAATGACGACCGAGGAAGTCAGCGAGGTTTTAGAGGACATAAGACCTCAGCTTCAAGCTGACGGAGGGGATGTGGAGCTTGTGAGCGTTGAGGAAGGGGTGGTAAAGGTAAGGTTACTCGGGGGATGTGCCGGCTGTCCCTTTGCCAGTGTGACTCTCCAGATGGGGATAGAACGCTACCTTAAACAGAAGCTACCTGAGGTAAAGCAGGTTGTTTCTGCATAGAGTTTGCCTTCTTAGCCTGTCTAAGGGTTAAATATCCGTTTTTACTTCCTTAATTTTGAGGTGCTTTATGTATTTTAAAAATGCTGTTGATGCATTAGGACATACCCCACTAGTAGAAATTAGTCAAATGAGCCCTAATAAGAAGGTGCACATCCTGGCTAAGCTGGAAGGACAAAATCTGGGGGGCAGTGCCAGTATTAAGGACCGGGTGGCAAAATCCATGCTCCAAAAGGCAGAGCAGAGGGGGGAGTTGACCAAGGATAAGACTATCATTGAAGCCACCAGTGGCAATACCGGGATAGCCTTAGCCTGGCTAGGGCATAAACTGGGCTATAAGGTTACCATTGTTATGCCTGATAATATGAGCGTGGAAAGACAGCAACTGCTCAGAATCTTTGGTGCCGAGCTTATCCTTACTAAAGGGGCTTATGGGATGAGTGCGGCTATTGACACTGTCAAGGAATTGGCGGCTCAAGACAAAAAATACTTCATGCCTGACCAGTTCTCCAACCCAGCTAATCCACAGGCTCACTATGAGACTACCGCTGTCGAAATAATAGATGATTTCCCCTATGACCGAATTGATATCCTAATTGCTGGCATTGGCACCGGTGGGTCTATAGTTGGCATTAGCCGGCGGCTAAAGGAGAAGTATCCTAATATCAGGGTAATCGGTGTCGAGCCGCCCCCTGGCGATATCATCCAGGGTTTAAAGTGCATTGAAGGACTTAAGGAGATTCCACCTATTCTTGATTTGAGTCTTATTAATGAAAGGGCTAATGTTACCAGCCAGCAGGCGACCACAGCCACCAAGCAACTTTTAGATAAGGAAGGAATCTTTGCCGGGCTATCTTCAGGAGCTGTAGCCCATCAAGCCATTAAGGTTGCCAATGAGATAGATACAGGCAACATAGTCGCTATCCTGGCTGACGGGGGGTGGAAATACCTGAGTCTGGACTTCTGGACTAAAGCTATGTAGATATGAACACCAGTCAGCCTACTCAAATTTATCTACCTCCAGCATCTCAAACAGCAACTATGCAGCTACAGGAGGCTATTGCCAAAAGAAGGTCAATAAGACATTTTACTCCCGAACCCATATCCCAGTCACAGTTATCCCAAATACTATGGGCTACCCAGGGCATCACCGATACCTGTAGCAAACATAGGAGTGTCCCCAGTGCTGGAGCTACCTACCCACTGGAAGTTCTTATTGTTTGTGGCCGGAATAGTATTCAGGAAACAGATGAGGGCCTATACCGCTACAATATAGATAACCACTCTCTAATCCGGCGCTATAAAGGAGATGTAAGACTAGAGTTAGCCAGAGCAGCATTGGGTGAGGAATCTATTTATGAAGCCCCGGTAGCTATAGTTATTTGTGCTCTATATGAGCGAACAACTCTGCACTATGGCAGCCGTGGGGAAAGGTATGTGCATATAGAGGTGGGACATGCCGGGCAGAATATCTATCTTGAGGCTACCACCCTTGGTCTGGCTACAGTAGCCATCGGTGCCTTTCACGACGAAGAGGTTAGAAAGGTTCTACAACTGGATAAGCCATATAAGCCTTTATATATTATGCCGCTGGGCAAACCAGCTTGAAATTAAAAATGAAGTCAAAAGTACCAATTTTTGCTTAGAAAGCGAGTATTCTGGAACTCCTATTCATGACAGTAAGGATCCCGAAAAGGTCAAGTAATGAATTTCAGGAAGGGAAATATAAGGACGAGGAGGAAATAATGGCTAACAGCGCTTCAGAACAAGAAATTCGCCAGGCATTGGCACAAGTCAAGCATCCCGAAATTGCCTTCACGCTGCTTGAGCTAGGAATACTCAAAGACATAACTGTCGAGGGTAATAAAGTTACCCTTACCTTGACCCTTCCTTTTATGGGAATCCCAATCCAGGTAAAGGACTACCTCATCAACAGCATACACCATGCACTAACCAAGCTAGATGCAAGCCTGGAGGTTGAGTTGAATTTGGCAGAGATGAGTGAAGACGAGCGCACTAAGTTCTTTAGAATGGCAATGGAGAGATGGATAGGCTAAGGTAAACGAGGTTTCACTACTGGATATACTATATAAGCCTTTATATATTATACCGCTGGGCAAGCTAGCTTGAAACTGAAATTATCTGGAGGAAATAATGACTAATAGCGCTTCAGAACAAGTACACCAGGCATTGGCACAAGTCAAGCACCCCGAAATTGCCTATACGCTGCTTGAGTTAGGAATGCTCAAAGACATAACTGTTGAGGGTAGAAAGGTTAGTCTTACTCTGACTCTTCCCTCTCTAGGAATACCAGTGCCGGTCAAAGACTACCTTGTGGACAGCATACATCAGGCGCTAGCCAAGCTGAAGGTGAGTGGGTACGTTGAAGTAATGTTGGCGGAGATGAATCAAGAAGAGCGCACTAGATTCATTACCATGTCAAAGAAGTGATAGATAGACAAAGCTGACTAGAACGCTTATTACTTTACTTGAAGTGCTACTTATTTCACCATTCAATATTCTAAGCTGTCGGCCAAAGCCAGCTTGAAATTATCCGCCAAACCACTGGGTGATAAAGCCGCTTAACACTACATAGTCATCTCAATCGCTTCCTCAGCTTCTGGAGGCAGCACGATGGAAACAGGCTGGTTATAGTTGTAGGTCAGAATACTCATGGCAATATCCATTGTCATTATACCTTCTTCCCCTGGAAAACCCATGGCCTCAGGGGTCAACTCCATAGCCATATCTATCTCCACCTTGGCTAAGAAATATGTATCTTTTGCCACCCATTGCTCCACCGAGAAGCTGCGGAACATTTCCTGTAGTAATTCTCCCGTGACATCAGGCATTTCCCCTGCCATCTCTGCTTGCTGCATAACCATTTGCCAGAGCTGCTCCAAATCCGGGGTGACCTGAAGTACATAACAATCTATGCCTCCTATCCTCTCGCTGCCTATAACCTCTACCTGCGCCACCTCAAGAAGCTCTATCTGAGTCTGAACCTGGCTCATTTCTTCCCAATATCCCTCCGGCATCTCTGACTTTATCCACATCGGTTCCATTTCTGGAATCTCCATCAACATGTACACCATACCACCAATAAGATATATCGCCGTGCCCATGTCCATTTCAGATTCATCAGGCATTGTTATACTCATAGTCATGTCCATTCTCATCTCGCTATTATCAAAATCCAATGCGCCACTACCGTCCATCACCATAGTCATTTCAAAGGTCTCACCCTCACCCTCACCAGCCATATCCATGGTCATATCCATATCAAATTGGTGTGTTCTTATGTCATCTAGCGATTGCATTACGCCATCAACTATTTCTTGTGCTGATGGTAACCCTCCTTCCTCTCCAGCTTCTTCAGCACACGCGGCCAAGGAGAGAACCATAACCATCGTCAGAGACATAGTCAATATTTTCTTCCACATTTTATCCTCCCTTATGCTAGATTCACCACCCAGTATTTTAGACTGTCACCAGGACTAGCCGGCTAGTCTCTATGATATTGGTTAAGCTACCGGGTATGCGCCACTCTCTATTTATGATGCCTACCAGCCTCCCATGAAAGGTAAAAAGAGGGCAGCTAACACAAAAAACCAAATTATCCCGAGTACAATACTTACCCCAAGCTGCATAAGAAACCACCTCCAGAACAACCCCCAAGCCAAGCGCCAAGTTACTTTTACTTCCATTTGTTCCATTTCTTGTTTACCCCCTTTGTTTTAGTAGCCAGTATTCTAGACTGTCAGCTAGAGCTAGCCAGCTAGCCTCTATGATATTGGTTGAGCTACCTACCGTCCGCCACTCCTCAACCCCATCGCTGGACTCAATAAGAACCCTAACCTGAGCGGTTGTGCCAACACTCTCCTCAAGGATGCGAACCTTATAGTCAACCAGCTTGACTTGAGCTAAGCTGGGATAGAACTGAAGTAATGCCTTGCGCAAGGCCTCGTCCAGAGCATTAACCGGCCCATTACCCTCAGCCGCAGTATGCATTATTTCATTGTCCACCTTTACCTTTACCACTGCCTCGGACAGCATCTCCTCCATATTTTTTGGGGTAGGTGGGCGCCGTCTCTTCTCAACCACCACCATAAAATCAACTAGCTCAAACGGCGGTTGATACTCTGACTTAGCCCGGTGCAATAGCAGCTCAAACGAGGCTTCGGCATTCTCATACTGGAAACCACGACTCTCCAGCAGCTTAACCTGCTTAAGCAGCTTCTGTGCCTCCTTACCGCTTGGGGGTAAATCCAAGCCCTTTTCCCTTGCCTTATATAAGATGTTCTCCTTTCCTGATAGCTCAGATACTAGCACTCTTGACTTATTACCTACCTGAGTTGGGTCAACATGCTGATAGCTTTCCGCCCACTTCTTCAAGGCTGAAACATGAAGACCACCTTTATGACCAAAGGCACTAACACCAACATAAGGTGAGAAGGCATCGGGTATAAGATTAGCCACCTCACTGACATAGTGTGATACCTCAGTTAATTTAGCTAACTGTTCATCACTAACACAATTAATACCCATCTTCAGCTTCAAATCTGGGATAATAGAACAAAGGCTAGCATTACCACAACGCTCACCGTAGCCATTAATAGTCCCCTGAACCTGAGTAACCCCAGCGTTTACCGCCACCAGAGTATTAGCTACCGCCAATTCACTATCATTATGGGCATGAATGCCTAATGGCACACTAGATGCCTTCCTAGCTGCCTTAACGGCAACCGTTATCTCATGAGGCAGTGTCCCCCCATTAGTATCACACAGCACCAGACAGCTAGCCCCAGCTTCAGCAGCTACCTCTAAAACACGTAGGGCATAGCTGGGATTAGCCTTAAAGCCATCAAAGAAGTGCTCAGCATCAAAGAACACAGTAAGCTCTTTACTCCTAAGATACCCTATTGAGTCGGCAATCATGCTGAGATTTTCATCCAAAGTAGTTACTAACACCTGGGTAACCTGTAACTCTGAGCTTTTGCCAACAATAGTAACCACCTCTACTCCAGCACCAGCCAGAGCTAAAAGGTTAGCATCGGTTTCAGCTTCAGCCCCGGCTCGTCTGGTGCTACCAAAAGCAACTAACTTAGCGTGAGAAAGAACCAGGCTCTGAGCCTTACTGAAGAACTCAATATCCTTGGGATTAGAGCCAGGCCAGCCGCCCTCTACAAAGTGGATGCCTAACTCATCAAGTTTCTGGGTAATATGCAGCTTATCCACTACGGAGAAGGAGATACCCTCCCTCTGCGTCCCATCCCGCAGTGTCGTATCATAAAGTTGGACTGATGACAATTATTAGCCTCCTACCTTCTTAGCAATTAAATCCCCCATCTCCTTTGTCCCCACCTTTATTTTACCTTCATCCATTATATCATAGGTGCGATAGCCCTGTTGTAACACTTCATTAACTGCCGCCTCAACAGTCTGCGCCTCCCTGGTTAAGCCAAAGGAGTAGCGCAGCATCATGGCTATGCTAAGGATAGTGGCAATGGGATTAGCTATATTCAGCCCGGCACGGCGTGGAGCACTGCCGTGAATAGGTTCATACATACCGAAGATATTGACCCCTTCCTGCGGCACCCCGGCTAGACTAGCTGAAGGCAACATTCCCATAGAGCCAGCCAGCATTGATGCCTCGTCAGTAAGAATATCGCCAAACATATTCTCGGTAACCAGAACATCAAAGTATGCCGGATTTTGAATAAGTCGCATAGAGCAAGCATCTACCAGCATATGGTCTAGCTCCACATCAGGATACTCTGAAGCTACCTCCATAGCCACCTGCCGCCACAAGCGGGATGATTGCAATACATTGGCTTTATCCACTGAGGTTAGTTTTTTGCGCCGACTCCGTGCCAGCTCAAAACCAACCCTGACAATACGCTCAATTTCCTGCTCTGAGTAGGTCATTGAGTCAGTAGCCCGCCGACCCCGAGATGTCCGCCACTGCCTTTTAGGTCGGGCAAAGTAGACTCCTCCGGTAAGCTCACGGACAAATATGAAATCTACTCCCTCAATAACCTTTGGTTTTAGATTAGTAGAATCAACAAGCATAGGTAAGACTTTAACCGGTCGCAGATTGGCAAACAGCCCCAGTCCCTTTCGCAAGGCTAATAGACCATCTTCAGGATGAACCTTAGCTTTAGGGTCATCCCACTTAGGAGCACCCACCGCACCAAGCAGCACGGCACCACAGCTTCGGCACACTTTCAAAGTATCCTCAGCTAAGGCTGTCCCCGTCTCATCAATAGCCACTCCACCTATCAATCCGTAGTGCAAGTTAAAATTATGGTCACACTTCTTGCCTATTGCCTGCAACACCTTGATTGCCTCACTAGCGACCTCAGGACCAACGCCATCACCGGGTAAAACCGCCAAACTAAATTGCACTTAAATCCTCCTAGTTAATCTCTTTTTAGTATGTTCGATAAGCCCACCAGCTGAGATAAGCTCAGCCATAAAATCAGGGTAAGGGCTTGCTGTAAACTCCATCCCGCTGGTCAGATTGTTTATTTTACCAGTGCCCAAGTCAACCTCCAGAATATCACCGGCTTCCGTTTTATCAACTGCCTCCTCACACTCAAGTAAGGGCAAGCCGATATTTATGGCATTGCGGAAAAAGATACGGGCAAAACTTTCAGCTATTATACAGGATACCCCCGCCGCTTTAATAGCCAGCGGGGCATGCTCCCTTGATGAGCCACAGCCGAAGTTGGTCATCGCCATAATTATATCTCCCAGCTCAACCTTATTTACAAAATCACTATCTATATCCTCCATACAGTGCTTCGCCAGCTCCGCCGGGTCAGACACATTAAGATACCGAGCCGGGATAATGGCATCGGTATCAACATTAGCCCCGTATCTATGAACTTTACCCTTTAACATAAGATATCGGCCTCCTGGTCAAGCACTCTGTCGCCGCTAAATAGCCTTGACTACATCTTTATACTCACCTAAATCTACTTTCCACTTGTGAGTTGACCGCTCCTCCCACTGCGTGAATGCCTCTCTCTTGTTCTTCACGAAAGTATTTCTACTGCAATTATTAACCTTAATAAAATGTTCGATAACTTTCTCGTAATCCAATTTGCCTTCTTCAGCCAAAATTCCTGCGAGACCTATATGCTTAACATGATGGCACATATCACACAGGGCGATAAAACCAATAAGCCTTTGAACATGTCTTTTGTCATCATATTCCCAAATCTCGTGGCAATTAAGTCTTCCCTCATCGCAACAAATTCCACACCTATATCTGTAATCAGCATAAACTTTATGGCGTATTTGGTCCCAGTCTTTTTTATCCATATGTTTCCTCAAGTTGTCGTACCATGATGTTGATGGGACTAGTACAATCTTTAGTTTAAGCTCTTTAGATTCTTCTTTCATCTCTGTATCCCTGAAGCTCTACCAGCGCCTTCTCAAAGTCTTTTAATCTTGGAGGGTTTTGCCTTTCCACCTCGTACCAGTCGTATGACCCCAAGCAAGAAATTCATTCCTGGTACCTTTTGCATATAGTCTATGTAGTCGCCGCCGAACTTCTCAATAAGGCGTTGGTCTTCCTCCCTACAGCTCATGTAGACAGCCACCGCACCTATGACACCAAGCAGCCCGAATAACCAGTGCGGATACCATAATAGTGTAGGGATGAATATCGCAAAAATCCCGCCCGTGTATTGCGGGTGCCTGACCACCGCATAAATCCCGGTATCAACCAGGCGGGTGGTATTCACAAAGGATTTCCCCCTGGCAACCCCACCCCGGCGTGGGAACATAACTATGGGCGCCATTACCATTACCATGCCTAACAGCCACACCACCCACCCCATGATAAATAATGCAGGATAATGGCTCGTTTCCAGAACGCCAGTTAGAACGAGAGGATTGACTGGAAAACAGACTATACCCAGGATAGTCATAACTGTGCTCCAGAAGATATTCTTTTTTGTCCATTTCATGGCTGCCAAGTTCTTACCCTTCTTTTTAACCTCGTAGCCTTTGTTGAACTGCCTGGCTGGTTAACTCACGAAGCGCATCAGCCGCAATCCATTTGGCACTCTTTGAATCCATCTTTTGTATCTGTCTAGCTGCATCTATCGCCATTTTGTTCAGCTTAAGGTTTCTTTTCCCGATTTGTCTTAATGCCCAGTTAACCGCCTTTTTAACATAGTTTCTATTATCAGTAGCCTCTCTTTTAATGATTATAAAAAATCTATTAAGTTGTTCGTCATCCGCTTTCTCATACTTGAAAGCTAAACGAGCCATTAATACCAGTCCGGCTCTTTTAGTAAATTCTTTATCGCTTGTACTCCATTCAACCGCTTTTTGGTAGGCAAATTTGGTATTCCCAAAGAGATTTTGACAGCACTGGTCGCAAATCTCCCAATAGTTAAAGTCTTTTACCCATGTTCCCATTTGCTCTTCGGTTACTATCTCTGGGTCATCAATCATAGTGGCAAGTATTTGAGTTTCACGGATACCTGCATCCCAAAGTTGCTGAGCAAGCT
>SMTZ1_10008771_pt1 | contig 18172 bp, 19 predicted proteins | sample DeeMarSWOR136_30_FD_25667 | JGI IMG/M metagenome (IMG submission 25667)
CCTGGGATAAGAGATATTTTATATTCACTCATTTTGTTTCAATTCTCCTTTTCAGATGTTCTATTAATCCTCCATCATCAAGAATTTCCATAATGAACTCTGGAAGTTGCGTTGCTTGGAACACCGAGCCGTTTGTTCTGTCTTCAACTTTGCCTGTCTGCAGGTTCACAACCACCTCATCTCCCTCTTCAACCTTGCCTGAAAGTCCCGGGCATGCTAGAACAGGCAAACCTATGGTTATGGAGTTTCTGTAGAATATGCGCGCAAAGGATTCAGCTAATACACATCTGACTCCTGCATACTTCAATGCTAGGGGCGCCTGTTCTCTGCTGGAACCGCATCCAAAATTCTTGCCACCAACGACAACTATTCCCTCGGCTGCTTTTTCTGGGAATTTGGGGTCTAAGCCTTCCATGGCGTGTTTTGCCAGTTCGTTGGGGTCTGTGTGAACTAGGTATGGTCCCGGTAGAATCACGTCAGTGTCTATGTTGTTTCCAAACGTTATAGCCTTTCCATTAATAGTCAACCTGTTACACCTCCTCCTTTAACCTTCTGGGGTCAGTGATTTTGCCTGTAACGGCTGAAGCTGCAACTGTGGCTGGAGAAGCCAGATACACGTAGCTTTTTGTGCTTCCCATTCTTCCAACAAAGTTTCTGTTAGAAGAGCTTATGCACACTTCATCCTCTGCCATTAGACCCATATGCCCACCTAAGCATGGACCACAGTTCGGATTACCTATCGTGGCGCCAGCTTCCATGAAGGTTTTGATTAATCCCTCATTTAAGGCATTCAAATATATCTCTTGGGACGCAGGAATCACAACCAACCGCACTCCCCTAGCTATTTTCTTGTCCTTCAATACTTGTGCAGCGGACCGCAGGTCTTCTAATCGACCGTTAGTGCAGGACCCTATGAAAGCTTGGTCAACCTTTGTATCCTCTACCACAGATACTGGTTTAACATTGTCAACTGAGTGTGGAACGGCAACTTGAGGCTCCAAATCCGAAACATCCACGTCCAGAACCTTCTCGTAGACAGCATCTGAGTCGCTTTTAACAGGCTTAACCGCCTTGTCAGTTCTGCCTTTAATGTAATCTAAGGTTTTTTCGTCAGGTTCTATTATGCCTGCTTTGGCTCCCATCTCCACAGCCATGTTGCAGAGAACCATTCTTCCGTCAACGCTCAAGTTCCTTATCGTGGAGCCGCTAAACTCCAGTCCCTTATAGATGGCTCCATCGGCACCAATCTTACCAACTACGTTTAACGTCAGGTCTTTCGCCGTCACTAATTTCCGAAATTTGCCTGTCACATTTACTTTGATGACTTCAGGCACCCTAAACCATAACTTGCCAGTTGCGAATACAGCAGCCATCTCTGTTGACCCGATCCCAGTTGCAAAAGCACCGAAGGCTCCGTACGTGCATGTGTGGGAATCTGCGCCAACAATTACTTCTCCCGGTCTGACGTGACCCTTCTCAGGCATCACTTGATGGCAGACTCCTCCCCGACCAACATCGTAGAAGTTTTCGATGTTCTGTTCTTCAACGAAGTTCCTCACGATCCTATGTAGATTGGCTGCTATCACAGAACTACTATGCGCTTGTTGTCCCAGACTTTCTTGGCTCCAATATTTCGGAACGACTTGATGGCTAACGGACCTGTTAAATCATGGATCATAGCAACATCGATTTTTGCTTCCACTATCTCCCCTGAAGAGACTTGTCGTTTGCCTGAAGCGTTAGCTAAGATTTTCTCGATAATGTTCATGGTAGGTCACCTTCAATCTGTAGTTTCCATATAAATCTATCCGCTACATAGTATGGAGTCAAATATTCTGCGAAGCTGAAAACGGTTTTGTAAGAGGCTGTGCTAACAAAGTTAAGTATATTTAAACGAACTGCTTTATCGGAAGAGGAAACGATCCCTCATTTTACAACCTCTAGCAAGCCAATATACGGGCATATCTTAAAAAGTTTTAGGCTTAACCTGAGAGTTTAAATCTTAAGACAATATGATAGGCTGGTTAGTGGAGAATTGAAGGTTTTGGTGTTGGAGAAATCGGAGGTTGAGGCTGAAAAGAGCCAAGAGGTTATAGTGCCTGTCGGCGCTTCTCTAAAAGAAAACGTTGTCACCGTCTCTTCACCGGAGGGAATCGAAGAATTTTCCTCGAAAGGCTACGGCGTCACCGAGGACGGCAAGCTGTGCCTCACTTTCTATGAAGCCCTGTTTCTTCTAGGCAAAGGAGCAATAGAAGTCAAAGATGAAGAAACCGGAAAAAAGCTGCTTTTTCAGGATTTTCTCAAACGTTTTCAGTCAGTTGACAAAGACGCTTGGGTCAGATACCTTATTTATCGAGACCTGAGGAGCCGCGGATACGTGGCACGGGAAGGCTTCGGTCTGGGAATCGATTTTCGAGTCTACGAGCGGGGAGATTACGGCAGAGAAACTGCCAAACACCTCATATTCGGCATACAAGAAGGGCAGCCCGTCTCCGTGGAAACGCTGGCAAGAACTCAGCGTTACGTTCAGAACCTAAAGAAAAACTTGATCCTTGCGGTTATAAACCGGAGAGGGGAAATCGTTTACTATTCTCTTTCAGAGCTTAATCTAAAATGAAAGTTGGTGAGATTGAATGTTCAAGACTGTTCGCGGAATGAGAGACCTTATGCCCAGAGACGCCGAGAGAATGCGGCATGTCGAACAGGTTTCGCGAGAACTTTCTAAACTCTACGGCTACGAAGAGATCATCACTCCAGTCTTAGAATCCTACGACCTCTTGGCAGCTAAAACAAGTGAGGAAATTCGTGAGCGCATGTACACCTTTAAGGACTTGGGAGGCAGAAAGGTGGCTTTGCGCCCAGAGTTCACAGCCTCTGTCGCCCGGTTGGTGGCTACTAAACTGAGGAACGAACCGAAACCCATGAGGCTCTTTAGTGTAGGAAGCCTGTACCGTTACGACGAGCCCCAGTATGGACGGTTCCGAGAGTTTTGGCAAGCCAACTATGAACTTTTCGGTTCCACCAGACCGGAAGCAGACGCAGAAATCCTCATACTAACCAACGATCTCCTCAAGAGACTAGGACTCCAGAACTATCGTTTCAAGATTGGACACACAGAAATCCTCAGAGGGATACTAAATCAGGAAGGGCTGAATGAAGGAAAGCAAAACAGTGTCAGGCAGTTGCTGGACAAGAAAAGTTGGGAAGAGGCTCTTGCAATTGCCCGTGACGCAGACGTTTCACAAAAGTGTTTAGCGACTCTGGAAAGGCTCTTCGAAACAAGGGGTGAAGATGCCTTTAAGGTTCTAGAAGGCGTGAAAGAAATCGTTCAGGAGTATGAAAGCGCTCTTGCTGCTGTAGAAAATCTTTGGAAAATCCTTGAGCTTGTGAAAGACAGTGGAGCGCAGCTTGATGTTATGGTGGAAGCGGGCTTCGCTAGGGGTCTCGAATACTATACTGGAATGATATTTGAGCCATATGTTCCGAAACTTGATGTGGCTCTGGGCGGGGGAGGACGCTACGACAAGCTTATTCAACTCTTTGGAGGAGAATCGATTCCTGCGGTGGGCGTTGCCCAAGGGATTGACCGAATCGTTCTAGCCCTCAAGAAACAAAAGGTCTCTCCAAAAACCGCGAAGGAGAGGAGTGTCGTGGTTATCTCAGTAAAAAACGAGTCTATGGCGAAGGCGCTAGAGTTGTCAGACATACTAAGGAAATCAGGGTTGCCTGTTGAAGTCGCTGTTATGGGTCGTTCCATCTCAAGGGCTTTGGCGGATGCTGACAGAAGGGGTGTAGCCTACGCTGTGATCGTTGGTCCCGAGGAACTTAAGGAGAAGAAAGTGGTTCTGCGGGAAATGAAAAAGAGCGAACAACGAACTGTTGAGATCAGTAATCTCAGTCAGGAGATATTGGCAGGCTCGAAGTAGCTTGGTTCTGCTTGTTTTCGCCTCTTTTTTCAATAGCTCTAACTAGCTTAAGAGACCCTAAGGTTGCTGCCGCTAGCCATCCTAGGATTCCTAGAATGAATGTGAGCGTCAGTATTGTGTTAGCAAAGGGCGTTACAATCGGGTATAGTTCTGAAAAGAGAACGTAAGTGTCAGTGTAAACATTAAAGAACCAATGCATGATTATGGATGCTTGAGCGCCATAGACTAGATAACTTAAGCCAATAACTAGACCTGCAACCGTAGCAGAGGTGATCTTCCCGATCTCCCAACTGACCCCTGGGTTAAAGTGAGCCAAACCGAAAATTATTGAAGTGAAGATAACCGCGCCCCACTCGCCTAAACTGATTCCGCTCCTGACTCCATATTCGTCCACCGTTTTCGCGCCAACCATTCTTTTGGCTCTATCTGGAAACAAAGGAGCCATAACAAAAAGTTTTAGTCTTTGCCTCCAAGAAAACGTCGCTAGCTTCTTTCCAGTCCAGAATAAGTAGACGATGAGGAAAGCTCCGATTGGAATCACGCGAAAACCCACTTCTTCAACCACGGCAGAATATGACAGATCAAAAAAATCTAAGAAAGGTTCACCCGGCAGAGAGGGCATCCCTGTTGGAATCCCTCCAACTTCTTGAAGGCTGGTGATTGCTACGACAGCGATTAACGTCATGCTGTTTATGATAGGCATGGCGAAGAGGCAGTTGCTGAAAAGTTTTTCCATGGGTCGGGCAATGCTTTCTCTGATTACTCTGTGGAAGTTTTCTCTGAGTTTCCAAGCCGCAATGAAGCTTACAACGAAGACGATCCAAAGCCCAAAGAAGATTACACCTATGTCAAGCCCTATGGGAATAAACGTTGTTATATTGAAGAACCAGAATGGCAGAGCTTGCAAGTGAAGCATGCTGGTGTTTAGCCCTTGCGGCGTGAAATAGAACAATGTTGGTCCCAAGACGATGGCGAGGAGGTATAAGAAAACCGTGATGAGCACGGTAATGATGAGAAACAGTTTGGCGAAAAGTTTCAACACGTCGAATATCATTGGCGAATGCTCCACTCGTATATTACACCTCTAGAGGTAAAATGGATGCTTGAAGGAAATTTAAGTTTCATGCTTCAGGTGGTACCCCTCAATATTGTCCCGTTAACGTGTTCACCAAATCTTTTCTAAATGTTTTTCGAAGTTATTTTTTTTGGTTCATGTTTCTCTGGCACCACCGCCTGTGGAGGAAGAGACTTCCAGAACCTTGAACAGTCATTGTGCATGTACGCAAAAACTTGAATCGTTGGAGGTTGGCTCGGTTCCTGTCTGGCTATTGGTTTCCTTCTTTCACAGTTCTTTAATGGCTCTGAAGTTTTCGTTACAATTCATGTTTGGAATGTTGCATTGAATCATTTGCAAAAATTTTAAATATGGACGCATAGCTTAGACTAATATCATCCTTTGATGAAGCTATTTTTGGAGTTTCTTTGATGGCGAGTGAAATTCGAGCGAAATCAAATTCTTCTCCTTGGGTTCGAAAAAGAAGTGACATAGATATTATGGCTAACATTTTGAGTGAGGCTAATAAGAGCACAAAGAAGACCCGTATAATGTATAGATGCAATCTAAGTCACAGCCAATTACAAATCTACCTACCTTGACGCATACCGCACCCTTAAAAACCTAATGACTTAAAGCCTCTTTTTCAAGGCGCTGAATTTCCTCAATGAATTTAAGTATTGAGGGTTGAAGTTTAACTCTTCCGATGTTTTTGTTTAGCTGAATGAAGCCATATTCCCCTAAGAAGCTGACAGCCATTTCTGCCTTAAATTTGGGCAGTGCAACTTTTTTTGTGATTTCTTTCAAGTCATGCCATTCGCCGTCTCTGAGCAGGCACAGAATCTCGTCGATAGCTGACATGCATTATCCTCTAGAGAGGTGAGGTTGTTGTCACAGTGCATAAATATGTTGTGAATCTGCTCTTCATATTATTCCTCAAAATCTTATAGAACAATTATGCATGTTTTCTAGATTTTAATTATAGAAGATAATTACAGAAAACAGGTAGGGAATTTCCTTTCTTACGTCTTTATATTACTGAATAACGAAATCCAGTAAAGAAATCCAAGCACCTCAAGAAAACCCAAGAATCTGGCTCCGCAGGTGTAGGGAGAAACCAAGCAATGGAAACTAATGAACTAAAAGAATTCGTTGACGAGTTAAGGACCGATTGGAAAAATTTGTGGCAAAATCGGTTAGATGACAAGGTGAGAGCAGAGGGGATAGCTTATCAGGACTATTTGAAGCTGTTTGTCGAGCGAGGAACAGTGATTATGGCAACAAGAGACTTCAAGCCTCTAGAATTCTTCGATATAGTGCAAGAGTACCTGAAGTTTGACGCAGAAAAAGCAGTTCCTCCAAATTCGACAATAGGCGGATGGGGCAAATTCATCAGAAATAACATACGTAAACAGAAAAAAACAACTAGAAGATTTTCTCCGCCTAAACCAACTCCAAAAAAGGGTCAACAACAAAAAAAGGGCGGAAGAGGCTGGCTACACGCTAAAATGAGATAACCCCTCTTACATGCAACAAGTTTTCAAATATCCGTTTCCCATAGAATCGATATGCACTCACTTCGCATAAACATCGTTTTTCGTTTTCTCAATCCTCAAAGATTCGGAAGCAAAACCCAATCTAATTCTTATTGAAGTCACTATGGAGTAACTGTAAACGCTGACAAACCAAATTTTGTTGCATCTATTGATGGCGGGCGGGACGGGATTTGAACCCGTGACCCCGAGCTCTCTCCCTTTTCCCTGTTAGGAGGCTTACACCGGCTATGGTTCTGCCGTTCGTGCCCTATCCTGGCTAGGCTTCGGTAGAAAGCTGAATGAACCTTCTATACCCGCCCAGCTTTTTCCCGCCAAAATATTTCTTACATCTTGACTGTTATAACCCTAACGCAATAAGAAAAGCGTCCCCGGCAACCCTTGAAGCTCATTACGGCTCTGAAAAACAAGGCAAACGTGCTCAATAAAAGGTCATCAGTTGCTGACTGTTATGCCATTATCTATTGGTCAGGTAACATTTATGTCGAAGATGCGTTGTGAATATTGAGGTGGCGGGGGTACCCGAGCCAGGTCTAAGTAGCGGGTCAAACAGATCCCCTAGGAAAAGGGGGAGGACTTAAGATCCTCTGGCGCAGGCCTCCACGGGTTCGAATCCCGTCCCCCGCACCACAGAATCTTTTGAGAGATTAAAAACAGGTTTTAATCCAGCAATCATATTTGAAGACTAATAATACTTCATTGTTGAAAAACAGCTTTTTCCTGAAAAACCAAGTAGATAAAAAGTGGTATGTCCATTTCCGATTTTGGCTAATCAATAAACGTTTTAGTAATGGTTCCGAATCTGAATCAGCAATGTTATCAATTCATAACCTGATTTCACAACTATTATAGCTTCCAGTCACAATTATGGGAGAGCAGATAAGAGTCCAATTGTGTGGGTGAATAGGAGACAGGTTAGATGGTAAGTCCTGTTGCGGAGTCGTTACCCAAGGGCAGCATAGCCTCGACTAAGAAGACAGTGATTCATGTTTTGCACGTAGACGATGACGCTGGCTACCTGAAGACTGCAAAAATGATCTTGAAAATGCAAGACTCATTCTATGTGGAAACTGTTTCGTCTGTTGAAGAAGCCATGGAAAAAATGGAAGAGAAAATGTTTGATGTGATCATTTGTGACTATATTATGCCGGGGAAAGATGGGCTCGAATTTTTGAAGGAACTGAGAGACAGTGGGAATAGCATTCCGTTTATCATATTTACTGGAAAAGGCAGAGAAATAGTTGCTATTAAAGCGTTGAATTTGGGTGCCGACCAATACGTCAACAAGATCGGCAAGCCAGAAGCGGTTTACAGTGAACTCGCACATGGCATATGTACGGTTGTGAAAGGCAAGAAAGCGGAAGAAGCGCTGAGGGAGAGCGAAAAAGAGAAAAGTGCAATCCTTGATAGCATGTCCGAGCTTGTTAGCCATCAGGACTTGAAACATAGAATCCTGTGGGTGAATAGAAAAGCTGCCGACTCTGTTAATATGAAAGCTGAACAACTTAAGGGTCACTACTGCCATGAGCTATGGGCAAAAAGCGTCAACCCATGTACTGGCTGTCCCATTGCGGAGATTATAAAGACTGGTCAACCACAACAAGGAGAAATAACTACGCCAGATGGTAGAGTCTGGTCCATCAGCGGTTATCCAATTAAAGATGCGAATGGTAATGTAACAAGTGTTGTGGAAGTCGTAAGCTCTTGTTGAAAATATAGGTAACGGAATAGCTACCACAGACTTGGAGGGCAGATTTGTCTTTGTCAATCAGGCGCTCTGCGAAATGATTGGTTACTCTGAAAAAGAGTTAATTGGCAAACCATTCGCTGACTTTCTTCATCCAGACGACAAGAAAAAGATCCTGCAAATATTCTTGGACAGTTGGAAAAACCCGAACAAAAAAATTTCCATAGAATTCCGAGTAATACACAAGAAAGGCCATATTATCCATATGTATTCCAGCCCCACCGCCACCCTATACAAGAACAAGATAGTTGGATTCAACGCTATCCTCTCTGACATCACCAAACATAAACTGACGGAAAAAGCCCTTCAAGAGTCTGAAGAAAACTATAGAAGGATGATTGAACAGGCTCCTGATCTTATAGTAACGATAGACGAGAAAGGAATCGTTACATCCTGCAATCCCGCTCTTGAAAGAGGAACAGATTATTTTCAACATGAAATTATTGGTAAGCACTTCATAGAGACACCATTGTTATATGGAATTGATCCTGCGTATGCTCAAAGGCTATTCAATGCCATAATTGAAGAAAAACATCCTGAGCCAATCGAGCTTACGTGGTTCCTTAAGGATGGAACTCCTCGCATATCCGACGTTCGTATAGGTCTGATGAAAAAGGATGGTAAAATAACAGGTTTTACCGCAGTTGCAAGGGACATCACCGAGCGGAAGAAGGCGGAGGATGCGTTGCGGGAGAGTGAGGAGAAGTATAGAGAGTTGCTTAATGGGATGAATGACACGGCTTGGGTGATTGATTTTGATGGTAAATTTATTGATGTGAATGATGCTGCTGTTAGGGTTTTGGGTTATTCTAGGGAAGAATTGCTTTCTATGGGACCTCAAGACATCGATACCGCTCTAACCGCGGAAGAAATAAAAGGTCTTATTAAAGGAATGCCAGCCGACGAAATACAGGTTTTCGAAACAGCACACACCACCAAAGATGGGAAGAAGATCCCGGTGGAGATTAGTTCCAGTCTCGTGACTTACCAGGGAAAACAGGCGATCTTGAGTATTGCAAGGGATATCACCGAGCGGAAGTGGGCGGAGGAGAAGTTGAGGCAGTCGGAGGAGAAGTATAGAACTGTTTTTGAGAATACTGGTACCGCGATGTGCATTGTTGAGGAGGATAAGACGATTTCCATGGTCAACCGGCGGTTTGAAGAGTTGAGCGGGTACTCTCATAAAGAGATAGAGGGGAAGAAGTGGACTGAATTTGTCACCAAAGAGTATTTGGAACGAATGAAGAGATACCACGAAGCAAGGAGGAAGCGAGGTGGAAAAGCACCCAAGCATTACAATTTCGACTTCGTCAACAAAAAAGGGCAGATAAGGAATTGCTTGCTTGCAGTCAACATGATACCTGAAACAAAAAAGTCAGTAGCTTCTATCCTAGACATCACCGAGTCGAAGAAGACTGAGAAAGCGTTGCTGGAAGCAGAGGAAAAACATCGGGAAACTATTGTAAACGCTAATGTTGGAATTATAGGTTATAGTCCAGAAGGTGAAGTTAAGGTTCTTAATCCGAAAATGGAGCAGATGACCGGCTTCAAGAGATCGGAAATTCCAACGTTGCAGGATTGGTTCAAGAAGCTTTATCCCAACGAGGAGGAAAGACGTAAAATTAGGGACAAATGGTTCAAAAGAATGTCGGAGGAAGGCGAAGTCAAAGAAGGACATGCCATAATCACCACGAAGGACGGTAAACGCCGTAATTTCTTGTTTAACGGTGTTCGCCTAGAATCCGGAGACTCCATCGCCTTCGCTGACGACATCACTGAACGCAAGGAAGCAGAGGAAAAGTTGGACGAGATGATGAATGAGCTGGTGGCGATTAATGAGAAGTTGGGTGTTGTTGGCAAGTTAACAAGACATGATGCCCGAAACAAGCTCTCTGTTATCGCAAACAACATTTATCTGGCTAAACAGAAACTAGCAGCCAATCATGGTGCCTTAGAATATTTGGGTGATATGGAATCAGCTATTGATCAGATGGAGAAAATTTTTGATTTTGCAAGAACCTACGAGATGTTGGGCGTAGAAAAGCTATCGTACATGAATGTAGAGAAAAGCGTTGACGACGCAGCTATACTGTTTTCAGGCTTAGCTGGTGCGAAACTCATGAATGAGTGTCAGGGCTTGACGGTGATGGCTGATTCGTTGCTGAGGCAGCTTTTCTACAATCTTATTGATGACACGTTGAAGCACGGAGAAAAGGTTAGCCAAATCAGAGTATACTACGAAGAGGGAGAGGATCAGTTGAAGTTGGTTTATGAGGATGACGGTGTTGGCATACCAGAGGATGAAAAAGAAAAGATTTTCAAGGAAGGCTACGGGAAAGGCACAGGCTACGGACTCTACCTGATAAAGAGGATCTGTGAAGCGTACGGCTGGACCATCCGAGAAACAGGCAAGTCAGGGAAAGGAGCCCAATTCACAATGACCATACCAAAAACTAACAAAAACGGAAAAATAAGTTACATAATCAATTAGATCCGTAACATTATACCTGACTGCAGATGATGGGATTGCGTAAGAAGGTTGCATTCTGCTAAAATTTTTAGGTGACCAGCTTCACGCTCTCAGCAACAGTGTCAGCTCTCTTCAGGTTGTTAAGTAAAACATTAAATCGATAGGAACTTGTACCGATTCTAAACAATTGCTTCACAACATAATCTGGACGAACAAAAAATCGTTGATAAGCGTCATGGATCATCTGTTCAATCTCTTCGCAGGGCACAGCGTTGGGCGAGACTTCAGGCACCAAAACTCCGGTCTCCCAGTGTCTTTCTTCATCCAAAACGCCCTGCATTTTGAGTTCCTCCCAAATATCGGTTCCTGGGAAAGTGGCTAGAATGTTGAATTGTGGGATGTCCACCTGAATCTTTTGCGCAAAATTTAGGGTGTTCTGAATTTCTTTTCTTGTTTCGTTGGGAGCCCCCAAAATAAACGATGCCACTATTACATCTATGCCTGCTTTCCTAGCTTTTTTAGTTGCGTCTTCTGCCTGTTTTGGGGTTGTCCGTTTATCGTAATAATCCAGAACCTTCTGAGTGGCGTTTTCGATTCCAAAGTAAATCATTTTACAGTTAGCCCTTACCATCTCTTGCAGCATGTCTTGGGGGCAATTGTCAACTCTGCCTTCGGCAAAAAATTCCACGTCCACCCTCTCTTTCTTTAACCTCTGGCATAGTTTGATGACTCTTTTGGTGTTCAAGGTGAAGTTGTCATCTACAAAAAGAAACTGTTTGTAACCTTGACTGGACAGAAGATGCAGTTCCTCAAGTATGTTCTCCACAGACCTAGATCGCCAGAGGTTTCGCGCTAATCTTCGGCATCCACAGAAACGACATTTAAAAACACAGCCTCTGGAGGAGACGAAGCTGCTGAACTTCTTCGGTGCAACAACTATTCCAGCGGTGGTATTGTGATATTCTATGTCCAGCATTTCCCTGTCTGGAAAAGGTAGCGAGTCGACATCTTTGATTAATGGTCTATCAGGGGTTGAAATTATCTGACCGTTCCTTCGAAAGTTGATCCCCAAAACTTTCTTCAGGTCACCATTTTTTTCTAGGAATTTTGCCAGTTCAAGGCTGGTGTGTTCTCCTTCTCCCCGAACAATAACATCCACAAAAGGATATTTTCTCAGAATCCGTTCAGCATTGAATGTAGCATAGAAATTGCCGAAAACAGTGACGATGTTAGGATTCCCCTTCTTCACTCTCTCTGCGATAAGCGCTGCTTTGCGACATGAACTGCTGCATGTGGAAAAACCTAGGATGTCCGGGTCCTCTTTTTTCACCCAGTCAACTGTGCCTTTCAAGGAATAGCCCTGTGTCGCCTCGTCAATAATAGAAACATCTATTCCATTTTCTCTGAGGTAGGTTGCTATGTAAAGCATGCCTAGAGGAGGGGCTGCTCCCACCATCTTCTTAACATCTTCGATTGGCAGTTCCGGATTTGGACCCGGATTTATGAACGAGAACTTCATGGCTTTCCCTTTTTTTCAATCCGTAACTTTTCTGCAGAAGCATTTAAGTTTACTGTCAAAAAGACACTTAAGCATCTGGAAACCTCTAACCCTCAAGTCTCTGAAAGCTGATGTGCAAGAGGTTCTTCGGGTTTTCATGGATAATGCCAGTTTTCTATTATTTCTTTGGGTGCACAGTTTTTTTCTCTCCCGTATCGGCAATGGGGCTTTGTTAGATGCCGCTGAGACCTTGGCGATGTAATGTAGAGTCCCGCCTCAAGTCCAAGTTCTTCATCGACTTCCAGCTTTTTTAGTTGTGAAGAACGAAAGCCGCACTTCTCACACCTGAACCCTTTATTTGTTCCCATGGACTTCATTCTCCTCCCGCATTCAGGGCAGCTTGGGTTAACAAACGACGTTTTAGGAGCCAATTTCAGCGCCATCAATTTTTCAAGATTGATAGTCAACTGATGTTTTGAAGAAGAGGGGCGAACACCTCCGAAGACTTTCACGATGTCTCCAGCCATCAGTTTTCTTGATGTCTTGCAGAGATTTCCTGTAGGCTCATAGGCGGCACAATCTACTTCTCCTGTCTCGTCCTTAATCGAAAATATTACATGACCGCCTTGGATTACCCTTGGCTCCTTGGATACCACTCCCTGAGCAACCACCGGATTGTAGGGCTGTATCTCCCTAACGGCGCTAACCTTCCGCAGGTGAGCGTCAGTTCCTTGGTTTGTGCGGAAAATTATCCACCTTTCAATCGGTTCTTTTCGGAGAATCATTTCGTGGGCTTGTTTAACAGCCTCTGGATTCTCGCCTCTGATTCCGTAAAGGATGGGGTCGGGTCCTCTGGGCGTAATGAGGATTCTACCCGTTTCAGGGTCTATGTTGCTGAAGGTGAGCGACGAATTTGCATCCATCATTTTCACGGAAGAATCTTGTACCCTTCGAGGTTCACCGCAATTTTCTGGCATTCTGTAAGTTATAAGCTCAAAAGTGTGGTCTCCGCTCAGGTTCTCTCCGATTGCGGCTAAGCCTCCGATGATTCCTCTTCCCTTCTTGAATCCCACAGCCTCAGCATCGAACCGCTTAACAAGGCTTAAGGCTTCCTCCATTTTCACTATGCCCTGCTCGGCTTTTTTCGCGAAGTCCTTGATTTCTTGGGGAATGTCCTCGAAAAGGAAGACAACCCCGGGGTCGGTTCCGCCGTAACTTAGCTTAGCGTTTGCCTCGATTGCATCTAGGACTGTCTCCTTGATTCTGTCTATGCTGTCTTCGGGGCAGTTGATTCTCAAGCATAGGGCTCCGTTGCCTCGGGTCTTCCATGGAACATTGGGGTTAAGCCTGATTAGGTTGGGGTAATCCGTGAAGGAGACACCCATGAGGCTCAATTTTTCGACGAGGAGGGCGGCTATGTGGGTGGTGCAGCCTCCTTTGGGGGAATCGGTGTCGTCGAATCCTATGTGCAGCTTAACCATTAGCTTCCGCTCGTTGCCTGTAGTTAGGTTGTTGGGCGGATAAGAACCTTCAGATAATGTATTGTTCCTTTCGGATTGGAAGGTTTATAGAAAAGGGGGGAGGTGGAGGCTACTTTTGTCCCTCGATAACTATCATGGTGAGGGTTGACCGAACCTTGTCCAGTCTTCTCACGTTCCATGTGACAATCTCTTTAAGTTTATCCATAGTTTCTGCACCGACCTTAGCTACGACGTCATAAACGCCGTAAACCATGTAAGCTTCCTTCACTGCGTCGATCTTCTTCAACTCTTCTAAAACTTCGTTTTCAGATCCTATCTCAGTGTTTATTAACACGAAAGCCATAGGCATAAAACCATCTCTCCACAACTTATTATTATCTTAGTCTCCCTAAAAAATTTGTGCCTATTGAACCAAAAAAAGAACCCGCTTTGGAACCCCCAACATTTGGACAGACAATTTCTAGGATTTTTCGGATGTTACCTTGGTCTTTGGCGAAGTTATATAAAATCGACAAGTATAAAGAATCGGCTTGTGATGAAATAGTTAGGTGATTGCTTCTCTTGCAGTGCGAAGTATGTGGTCGTCAAATATTTGATACCCCTATCAGGGCGATAATTGAAGGCGCCAAGATGGCTGTCTGCTCTGAATGCAGTAAACTAGGTTCTGGTTACTGGGAACCTAAGCCTCAACGCCATGCAAAAAAGAGCATAAAACGTCAGCCAACAATTTCTTTCTCGAAAAGACAGCAGCGTTCGACGGTGACTGAAACCTTGGAGCTTGTGGGCGACTTTGGTCAGCGAGTGAGACAGGCTAGAGAAGGGTTGGAACTGAGCCATGAGGATTTGGGTAGAAAGATCAGAGAACGCGTCTCAGTTCTACGTAAGATCGAAAGCGGCAAAATGGTTCCTGATCTAGTGCTTGCAGAAAAGCTGGAACACGCGCTGAAGATAACGCTTCGTGTGCCTGCCTCAGAACCTAACGTTCAGCCTGTTTTGTCATCTAAACCCCGTGGAACAACCTTGGGAGATCTTATTCAGTTTAAGGTGAAGGAAAAGGAGGCACAGAAGTAACGAAAGCAATAATTGTTCAACGGCGGCTTACGTCAGAGCCTTCAAGCCTAGATGAACTCAGGAGCCTCGCTAAGGCAGCAGGATACACGGTTGCAGGTTCCCTTGAACAGGTCAGGAAAAGAGATTCTCGTTACCAGATTGGGCGGGGAAAAACAAGGGAACTAGCCGATTTGGTGAAAGAAACTGGTGCCGCGAAGATTATTTTCGATAACGACCTGACTCCTGTTCAAGCCTACAACTTGGCTAAGGTTACGGGAGTAATGGCTATTGACCGTTTTCAACTTATCCTCGAAATTTTTTCCATAAGAGCTTCAACCTACGAGGCGGAGCTTCAGATTCAGCTAGCTAGCCTTAGATACGAGTTGTCAAGAGCAAAAGAAAGGGTGAAACTGGCGAGAATGGAAGAGCAGCCCGGTTTTATGGGGTTAGGAAAGTATGAGGTGGATCTTTATTTCGAAGCTGTGAAACGGCAAATCAGTTCTATCGAAAGCAAACTGAAAAAGAAACGTGAGGAACGTCAGTTGCACCGCGTCCGAAGAGCTGAGCTGGGGTTTTCTTCGATTTCTTTGGCTGGGTACACAAATGCGGGTAAAAGTTCACTGTTTAATTTGCTTGCAGAGGAAACTGTTCCTGTTGACGATGCTCTCTTTACTACCCTTTCCACAACAACCCGGGCGGTGCAGTTTTCCAAAAGAAAGGTTTTGCTAACGGACACGGTTGGTTTCATTGACCGTCTCCCCTTAAAATTAGTTAAAGCCTTCCACTCCACGCTTGAGGAAACCATTCTTTCAGACGTGATTATCTTGGTTGTTGATCTGAGCGAACCAGACGAGGACATTGAAAGGAAGCTTTCTTGCAGTCTTGATACGATCCAAAAAATTGGAGCAACTGGAATACCTGTGGTAACGGCACTCAACAAAATTGATTTGCTTGAAAAAGATGAGCTGAAGCACAAGACTGAATATCTGAAGGAGCACGCACCAAACCCCGTTCATGTCTCAGCGTTGCATGGAACCAACATAGCCTCGTTGAAACAGCAGATTACCCGCTACCTTGAAGGTTTCGTCCAAGCGTCATTTTCCCTGACAATAAATGACGAAACCATGTCCTTAGTTTCGCAGCTCTTTGATCGAGCCCATATACAGAACATAGAATATGAAGGTGACGTCGTGAAGGTTGTTTTCAGGTCGATTCCTTGGTTTGCGGACAGGGTTAAGGGGCGCGTGGAAAAACTGGGTGGAGTTTTTAAGAATGAAGCCAAAAGCGAAGGATAAAGAGGTAAGGTTGCCGAAAGTTGTTGTTTTGAGATGGGGACACAGGTACAGAGACCAAAGGTTAACCTCTCATGTGGCTCTGGCTGCCCGAGCGTTAGGCGCTTCTGGCTTCATTATGGCAGACATAGCAGATGATAAAGTTAAAGAAACCATTGAAAAGGTTACGGCACGCTGGGGAGGTAATTTCCATTTTGAGATGGGCCTGCCTTGGAAACGTGTGGTCAAGGAATGGAGAGCGAAAAACGGGGTCACAGTTCATCTTACTGCGTACGGAGAAAACATCCAAACAAGTGATGTTATGCAAAGAATCAAGATGACGGGAAAAGATGTGCTGGTTATTGTGGGTAGTCAAAAAGTACCCGCTGGTTTCTTCGCTGAATCAGTCTCAGATTTCAATGTTGCTGTGGGGAATCAACCCCATTCGGAATGCTCCAGCTTGGCTGTTTTTCTTGACCATTTTTTTGAGGGTCAGGAGCTTTCAAAAGATTTTGTTGATAACGCGAAAATGAAAATAGTTCCTCAGGTTAGAGGCAAAAGGGTCGTTGAAGTTTAGTCTGCAGGCTGTTTTGGTAAGAGATTTAAGCTTTGTTCACCCTTTATAGTAGATGAGTGGAGTAGAAGGTTTCGATGTTGACTTTCGTGGATGATAAAACTTTGCAAAAGGTTGCTGAAGCTTTTGGGGGCGAAGAGGCGGTTCAGATTATTAGTGTCCTCAAAGAGACAGGTGAAACCACAGATGATGAGATTGCAGCACAAACAGAGATAAGGCTCAATACCGTTCGCAAGATTCTCTACAAGCTCTACGATCACTCTCTAGTAGGCTTAAGAAGGTCTCGTGACAAAACCACTGGATGGTTTATCTTCCATTGGAGACTCCAGCTTGATCAGCTTGCAGGTTTCATTTTGAACCAAAAGCGTCGTGTTCTAGAAAAACTGGAAACGAGGCTCACGTATGAGCAGAACCATGACTTTTACTATTGCTTCACAGAAGGGTGTAAGCGTGTTCCCTTTGAAGATGCTATGGAACTTGTTTTTCGATGCCCCACCTGCAACAAACTTTTGATGCATTTTGACAATAATAAACTAAAAACTGCCTTGGTGGAACGGGTTGAGGCGCTGAGGAATGAATTAGGTGAATGAGAAACTGCCCTCGTCCCAGATGGCGCTGAGCCTTCTTTCTGAAAGTGGGTGTTCCAAAAGGGTTATTGCTCATTGTAAGGCGGTTTCTGCTCTTGCTGTGAAGTTTGCTGAAGCTTGCGAAAAGAAGGGTTTAGATGTTGATGTTAATCTTGTTGAGGTTGGGGCTCTTCTTCATGACATTGGGCGCTCAAAAACGCATGATGTAAATCATGTTATTGTCGGCGTGGAAATAGCTAAGTCCCTGAATTTGCCTGAATCTATTGTGTCCATCATTGAGTGTCACGTTGGCGGAGGCATAAGCGCTGATGAAGCAAAAGAACTTGGTTGGCCAGTGAAAGATTATCTTCCAACAACTTTGGAAGAAAAACTTGTGACCTACGCTGACAAGTTGATTGAAGGTTCCCGTGTGGTGTCAATAGAGAGGACGATAGAACAGTTTTCTAGGACACTTGGAGAGAACCATCCTGCTATAGATCGGATTATAAGGCTCCACGAAGAGCTTTTCCCTTTGATAGGCGATCTGAATGCCGACAGTAACAGTGCTTGAGAAGCTTTACGGTTCAGGCTCCCCTGAAACCTTTGAGAAGCTCTATTCAGGTTTGGTCAGCGGACTTAAAGTTCAGTTGGGTTTCGCTGGCACAACAGACCGCGGATGGATACAACTGGAGGTCTCCGGCGAGGATGAAATCGCAGCCTTGAGTTTGCTTGACCGCGAAATTGGGTTGGCGCCCGTTTCTTTGGATAAGCTGAAGAAGTTTTCTGTTATACGCGGTAAGATCATTTTTTCCACTGAAAGCGAAACGGAGCTTTACGTGGATTTGGGAGTTTTTTCTCCTAAAGTTTCGGACGCTGTTCTTTCGGGGAAGCGGTTGTGTGCTCAGTTGGCTGACGGTAAAGAGGTTTCGCTTCAAGAGTTGGTTGAGCTTTTTTGTTTGTATGATAATTTGCCTATTGAGGT
>SMTZ1_10002596_pt1 | contig 18170 bp, 19 predicted proteins | sample DeeMarSWOR136_30_FD_25667 | JGI IMG/M metagenome (IMG submission 25667)
TTCTGCTCAGATTTCTTGAAATCTGGTATTTTACAAAAAGTTGAAGTAAAATATGTTTAAATTTGAGTTTATCAACAATTAATTTCGAAGTACCAACTTCTATTTCCTTTTTAATTTCTAAAATTATAATACAATCTTTTAATGAATCTAAAGTTTCCACTTTTTATTTTGTAAAATAAAACTTTATAATTTTTTGGAGTAATGGAGCTCTATCAAGAAAACACAAAAACAGAGAATTTGTATTAAATGCTCTATTTTTTAATGTTTTTAAATAAACTGGAATGAGTTCCCAATCTGTAGAATTATCACAATTTTTAATTCTTAAACATCCAGTAAATTCTTCATCCTTTTTATCAGGTGCAACAACAGATACTTGTACTGTTATCGGACTATTTTCTGGAGTAAGATTCGTACCTATATCAGGATCAAATGACCAAGTCCCCCAATTCGGGTAGAATTCAATTTCCCAATTGAGAAACGATCCATGGTCTCCAATGTTCAGTAACTGAAAGTTACCATATACTGTTTCCCCAGCTTTAATATCTATCCAATTTAGTGAACCTTCGCAATCAAGATTGGCACCAATCGATGGGTTTCCTGGGAGATAATGCTGGATTGTAAAAACGTCGTTTGTAATGAGGTTTGGAAAAGGATTTACAAATTGCCAAATAATCTCTTTTTCAGGAGTTACTTCAAAAAAAGTACCTGCAGGACCATTACATATCAATGTATTTCCATTATAAAGCCTCTGGGCACCAGAAAGATGGCTTGCGAATAAATCAGAAGGATTCTCAGCAGTATAAATCCATATTTGCACCTCTGGACCAAAAGATGAACCAGGTTCTAAATAATAAAAACCATTGCTATCTACTGGAGGTTCTATTTCATCAACAGAAGAATATTTTTCCCCTAGGCGAGTCCTTCCATTACTAAAAACCAAAATGTTACCGTCACCAGGATAATTTGGTTCAATCCAACGTGCATCATGTTGATCAAATAGCTTTTGATCGCTTTTATTTCCAGCATAATATACTCTAGGATTACCCCACCTATATAGGAGGTCACCTCCCTTACCATATCTACCACCAGAGTGTCCTGCAGCTTCTTCAGTTGTAGTACTATGATCTATTACCCAAATCTCGCTAAAACCTCTTGCACTTAATAGTATCTGATCAAATTCTTTATTATAATCAACTGAGTTAATATGATTCCAGTCACCTGGTACTGGTATTTTTGGATAATTTATATCTATTAACTCAGGATGTTCTGACACATTTCCAAAGTTAATTTTTGTTGGATCAAAATCCTGGATTAAATGATCCCAGACGTGCCATTCCCAGACAATATTACCACCAACTGGCTCTATTGGTTCAACTTCAATTATATAATCTGGCCATAGATAGTTAAACATCAAATAACTTGGATTTCTACCAGCTTCAATTGCTTCAAAACTAGTTTTATATTCCCATGCAATCATGAGGACATTACCATTTGGTAAAATTTCAATATCATGATGCAAGCAATGCTCCTCATTAGAATATTCAAATTCCCAAAGAAGTGATCCATTCCAAGAAAATTTCTCAACGCGTCCAGCGATTCCTCCTCCCCAAAAGGTTGGACTGGTATAAGGGAGATCTGAACGAAGAATATCTCCATTTTCCAAGAGGTGAACAGCTAAACCTTGTATATAATTACTCTTCCATGAATGAAGAATTTCTTTGTTGTTATTAATCAAATAAGTCATTGTTGAATACTCTGGAGTGTACAAAATATATCCATTAAAACTATTATCAGTTAACTGCGAATACATCATATTTGCCGAAATTTTTATCGATGAAAGTGAAACACTTGATAAAAAAAAGAAAAAAATCATTCCGATTACAATAAATGACTTATATTGTTTGTTCATCAATACAATTTTGTCTCCCTTTTATTTATGAATATTAATATAATAATTAATTACACAATATTTAAAATGTTTTGCAAAGAATTTTTATAAATCAACTAAAAATATATTAATCTAATTTATTAATCAATACTATCATTTCGCCAACATGCTTTTTAATTATATTTGGCCTTCTATAAATCGAGGCAAATCCTTTAAGATTCTCAAGTACTTTAAATAAATCGTCTTTCGTTGGTTTATTAAAATCTCCTCCAATTTTAATAAAAATATCCTGTACTAGCTCCTTGACATGCATTTTTTTCATTTTTTCAAATTTTTTTTCAGGTGGATGACCAAAAGTCTCTCTTGCAAGTTCAAGAACGTTACAGTGTGCTTCATAAAAACACTGAATCATTGCATCTCTTACCATTACAGAATTAACATTTTTATTAATATCTATACCATAAATCATATTACTATTTTTAGCAATTTTTTTCCTTTCTCTCACAATAATCCCATTAATGCACAATTTATAAAACTATTTAAAAGTTTCATATTGCTCTTATTTATTTAACATTAGAGATATCTAAGATTAAATATAAGTATATTAGATAGTATATGGACAATCAATGAAACGCACCCCCTGCGAATATTTATTGTGGAATTTGCTTCCTGCTATTAGAAGTGAAATTGCAAGAAGTATGGTAAATGATTTTGGTTTAAATCAGAAAGAAGCAGCAGCAAAATTAGATATTAAACCAGCAGCAGTATGTATGTACTTATCTGATAAACGAGGTAAATTTAATATAAAAAATCAAACTATTTTAAGAGAAATTAAGAATTCTGCTGAAAATATAATCAATAATGAAAATGTAGACATTGTTATTGAAACCTGTAGGCTTTGTAAAATATTAAAATCCTTAGGTATATTTCCTTTTTCCAAATCAAAAACCAACAATAATATAATGAAACTAATATTATGTAAATTTTAAAAATTGTTCTATTTGTTCTTATCAATGATTGAAGGGATAGGAGTATTTTAACTAGTGTAGGTCATCATTGTACAATTCCAATAATGAGGTTTCTTAATATTCTTGATAAATTTGGAGTTCATATTTGGGTTACTTTTCATTATTTTAACATGGAAAAAGAAGTTGATACTATAATTAAGGCAATAAGATCTCTTTAAAAGAAAAAAATTTAATTATTTTCCAAATTAACTCATTTATTATTTTAAATAGATTAGTCTTTTACACTGTTTAATTTAAGATTCTAATTGTTCTCTTTTTTATTATTTCAACAAATAAAATACAGCTATAAAATGTGCAATAACTCCTATGCCCCAACCTATTGTAGTCGTTATGGGCCAAGCAAAACCTTCTCCTCCTGTTAAATACCACCATTGCGCAAAGATACCGATATTCACTAGAATGTAAATGATAAAATGAATGTAAAATCCTCTCTTTTCTTTTGCAATTACCTTATCATTTATTTCTTTATCCTTTACCATGAATTATAAATTTTTTATTGTTATTAAAAGATTACTAAAAATTTCTTTCTTAGAGTTTAACTAGTTTTATATTCGAATTCTTCTTTTTAATTTATTTTTTCAATAAACATATAAATAATTATGTTGAAAAATAAAAGAAAAAAGGATAAATGCTTAGTATTCATTAATCCAGATCGTTCTTATTTGGCCGCTGATATCAATCTTTAACCTTCCTTCTTCAGTTAGACTAGTTATGTAATCTCCTGAAAACCTTAACATACGTATTATAGGCTCACCGTTTCCATCGTGTTGCCATAAAAGCTCTCCATTTTTTTCATTATAAATCGAGATTTCACTTGTTTCATCAAAAAGAATATACCAATAAAATACAAATGCTTCTGGATTACTAGCACCATTAGTTCTTAAAAATATTATTTTCCAATTATTTACTCCTATTATACGTGGATAATCATTAATTGATTGAAGACCTGATATTTCTACATAGCAGTTAGAATATTTATTTAAACCAGTTGCTCCTATATTTTTATGATATCTAGCTATTGCTATTGGTAGAGTTGTTATTAACAGCCCAACAATTATTATGATTCCTATTAATTTCTTCCTCATTTTTATTCCTCAAAATTATTACAAAAATAATGTTTATAAGAGTTACATGCAAAAAATTGTACCAATTAAAATAAATTAAGATATTTTTTTTAAAAAATACAAAAAAGTAATTTACTTTGTTTAAAAATTATAGTTTACGGTTCTCATTGTTCAACAAAATTAAAAAAAAGGGTAATTAAATGTTTACATAATTTTTCAACAATATATTAGAAGTTAGACAATTCCTGTATCAACTATTAGATTTAACAAAATCTATATAATATCTCAATTTATACCTCCTTTAGAGAGGTGGTGCCAACGAAAAATATTATAGAAGAATTTGGCAATAGTGCTGGAAAGGTATGGAATGCAATAAATACACATGGACCTCTAAATGAAAAAGATTTAATAAAAAATACAAAACTTACAAAAAATGATTTATATGCTGCAATAGGATGGCTTGCACGAGAAAATAAAATTCAACTAGAAAATAATTTGTATATTCTTGGCGATACAAATTTGACAGATTTAATAGGAACAGATGCAGGTAAAATATGGAAAACTCTTGAAGCATGTAAGGAAATTGATATATCATCAATAGCAAGACTTTCAAAAGTAAAAGAAGTAAATGTATATCATGCACTTGGATGGCTTGCACGGGAAGATAAAATTCTTGTAAAACAAGGGATAATAAAAACAAAATCCTATAAAATTCAAATTAAAAAAGATTAAATTCCTTAAGATAAGTAAGGTAGGATAAATAAAATCACATAGAAAAGATTTAATGTTTCATAAAAATTTTATAAATTTTTAATCTTTATATTTGTATATCTACTTTTCTTTAGGTTAAACCAGAATTTTTCATTTCTATTAATATTTATTGAAACAAAAATTATATACAAAATAAAAATTATTACAAACAAAATTATGATAAATGTTGCAAACCATATATAGGTCTTGGTATGGTGAAATCTCAAAAGAAAAAACCAAAAGATAAAACATCAAAAATTGTCGTAGGAACCGATGAATTTTGTTCAAAATGTATGGAATGGCAAGAATATGATGAAAATGGTAAATGCAAAGTATGTGGAAAACTAATTAAAAAAACAAAAACACTTACTGAAACTAAAGATTATGACAATTATAAGCTAGACGATATATCTGATATAAGCGAAATAGAAGAGGACAACAGCTATTAAAAAATGTTGTATATTTGAAAACTATACTAAAAATTGATAATATATTAAATTTTATTGTTAATTTTTCCATTTTGACATTTTTACTCCTATACTATTTATAGTATGCATTACAAAGTATAACACATGGATGGAGATCAACAGGTAAAGAATAAAAAAATACAAAAAATACAAAATTCTGATCCAGATTGGATAAAAGTAATTGCTAATGCTTTTTTAGATATTAATATTAATAATTTATCAGATCATCAGAAAAAAATGCTACGTGACCAATATCTAGATTTTCTTAGGGACGGTTTAAATCCAAAGGAAGCAATTGAAAAAGCTTTACAAATTGTTTTATGTTTTAATTAATAATTCAAAAAATTTTTTTGTCTTAAATATTTGGCAATAATTATAGGTTAAAAAATTGGTTTTTTATAATTAATATTAGATGATTGACGAATTTTTTTTAGATATTTATTTAAATTTTGCTCAATATAAGATTATTATAAAAGGGAGTGAAAATTTTATGAAGATATCAAAATTAAAAATCGGAATGGTAGTAATTATTAATTTGTTGTTTATAGGATCTAGTATACTATCTGTTGGAAGTGCACACATAGTAAAAAATGATAATCTTTTTAGTAAAAATAGCAATGTAATATCATACTTAGAAAAACCTCTATTTATAAAAGAAACTCATATGGTTGAAATGAGAGATGGAATTCATCTTGCAACTGATGTTTATCTTCCAGATGGAGGGTCCCCTCCTCATGGTGCAATTCTAGTTCGAACACCTTATAACAAAAATGGTTCAGGTATGGGTGAATGGGCAAATAAGGGATGGCCATCCATTGTTCAAGACACAAGGGGACGGTTTCAATCGGAAGGAATTGATACAATTTTCAGAGATGCTCATACAGATGGACCTGATACCTTAGATTGGATTTCAAGTCAAAATTGGTCAAATGGGAAAGTTGCCACTATAGGCGGCTCAGCCACTGGAATCGTTCAATATTTGATGGCAGGTGCCAATCCTGATTCGCTTACCTGTCAATATATAGGAGCGGCAACACCTAATTTATATACAACAATTTATCCTGGAGGACAGTTCCGAAAAAATATGATAGAAACCTGGCTTCAGAATCAGGGTAGCACATATGTTTTACCAGAGCTATGGGCTCATGAAAATTATTCATTGCAATATTGGACAAATGTTAGTTTGGATGATAACTGGCAAGATGTAAATGTTCCAGCTGTTCACCTTGGTGGATGGTACGATTGCTTTTGTCAGGGTCTACTTGATGGTTTTATGGGATACCAATATGAGGGCGGTACTGGCGCTGCTGGAAAGTCAAAGCTTATAGTTGGTCCATGGACACATACATTTTTTGGGGAAAGATTACAAGGTCAACTATTATATCCAGAAAATGCAAAAGACACATTTTCAGCGGAATATTGGGATGAAATTCTTGAGCAATATATACTGGAAGAGTCAAATGATTTTGAAAATAGACCAAATGTGGTATATTATGTGATGGGAGATGTTGTAAATAGTAACGCTTTTGGTAATTTCTGGCGATATACAGATGATTGGCCACCGGCATATATTGAAGATGAATGGTATTTCCATGAGAATAAGGTTTTATCATTAGATGATCCAGGAAGCTATAGTCCTTTAACTTATAATTACGATCCAACTAATCCAGTTCCAACAAAAGGGGGAACTAATCTATACCCGCTGGCTCCAACATGGGCTGGACCATATGATCAAACTGCAATTGAAAATAGAGCTGATGTACTTGTATTTACAAGTGATGTATTAACTGAACCATATGAGGCAACTGGTCGAATAAAAGCAAGACTTTTTGTTTCATCAGATTGCCCTGATACTGATTTTACTGTAAAGCTTACTGATGTTTATCCAGATGGAAGATCAATGCTAATCTGTGACGGGATACTTCGTATGAGAAACCGAAATGGCGTTGACCATTGGGAATTTATGGAACCTGGTGAAATCTATGAAATAGAGGTTGATCTATGGAGTACGTCCTATATATGGAATACTGGTCACAAAATAAGGATTGCAGTTTCTTCATCAAATTATCCAAGATTTTTAGCAAATCCAAACACTGAAGATGGAATTAATCAAAATACAGATTTTAATATTGCAGAAAATACGTTATATCTTGATTCTTCCCACCCTTCCTGTATAATTCTACCTCGTTATAATGCCAATTATGCTCCGATTAAACCAACGATTTCTGGACCAACAAAAGGTGTACCTGGAATAAATTATTCATTTATATTTAAATCAACAGATCCTGAGGGTGAAGATGTTTACTTATATATCGATTGGGGAGATGGTACGAATACAGGTTGGATAGGACCTTACTCATCAGGTGAAGAAGAAATACTTGAACACACTTGGAGCACAACAAAAATATATACAATAAAAGCAAAAGCTAAGGATGTAAATGATGATGAAAGTGAATTTAGTAATCATAATATAAATATCCCTCGAGCTAGAATAGACAGAAGTCCTATAATCTTGCGGTTATTTGAACGATTTCCAAATCTTTATCTAATGTTAAGATATCTTTTAAAATTGTAGCAATTTTTCCTTTAAAAAATTACTAAACTTAATTCAAATAATGTTAATAACTATAGGAAGGAGAGGTCTAGGGGGAGGTAAAATCGGAGCCATTCCTGAAGCGTAAAAATTAAATAATACCTTACTAGACCAAATTAAATATCATATTAACATTTAATAAATATGATGATAATTATAACGTCATTTGACGTAATATTAAGTTAAAAATCAAAAAATCGTATATTGTGAATAATTGATATATTTTTTAGTTATGATGAGATTATTAATATTAAGAGAAGGATGATATGATACCATATATTATACTACATAATTCAATTAGTCTAGATGGATCTTTAATAAATTTTGAAGTAAATATGGAATTACATTACCAAATTGCCAGTAAATATAAATATGATGCTCGTCTGATTGGTTCTAACACCATAAAGACTGGTATAGAACTTTATGGTAGTGCTCCTCCAGAAGAAAAAAAGGATTTTCAGAAACCAGATAGGGCTAATCAATTACCATATTGGGTAATACCAGATACAAAAGGAAAATTAAAGGGATTACTTCATGAGGTAAGAAGATTTGAATACTGCAAAGATGTTGTTATATTAATATCAAATGAAACACCTAAGGAATATATTGATTATTTAGAAAAAAGAGATTATGATTTTCACATTGTTAGCAGAAGACATATCGATTTAAAAAAATCTTTAGAACTCCTAAATAAGAAATATATTGTTAAAATCATATTGACTGATACTGGAAAAATACTAGGCAATTTTTTAATAAATCAGGGTTTTGTTAGGGAGATAAGCTTACTTATTCACCCAGTAATTGTTGGTAAAAAATCTTATAATATTTTTAACAGTATCAATAAAAACATTAATTTAAAATTGTCAAAATTTGAAATTTTGGCTAGAGAATATATTTGGTTAATTTATAATGTTGAATATTAGAATAATAAAAATTAAATTTTTTATTTTAGAAAAATCATCCTTATAATCTAAAACAATTCAGGTAGCCAGCGTTCCTTATGAACTTCTGTTGCCATCCAAAAATTTGTTTTTCTAATAGCACTAGGGAATTTTTTGTCTATTTCATCAATAATTTTAGTTAAAGAATTAAAATTTCTTACCAATAATTCAAAATTTAAATCACACCAACCAATTGTCATATCCATTATATTTTCTACGTATGGATTTCCTTTAAGGTACTCCTCAATTTTTTTTCCTTTAGTATGATCTTTGAGGTATATATCAATCATACAGTTTTGAAGTCCAAGTTGTGAAATATCTATATTAACGCGAAATGCAAGAATTATCCCTTTTTTTATCAAATTTTTAATTCTATAGTTTATTGTTTGTGACGAACTATTTAGCTTCTCGGCAAGTTTTAATAATGATATACGGGCATTTACAGCAATCTCGTTTAGTAACTGGTAATCTAGTTTATCAATTTTCACAGGATCTCCGATGCAACTTATAATATAAAATTCTCTATCAGATTTATTATAACCATCTGATATTAGATAAGATCTCTTAAGACAATTTACCTGTGTCAATATTGAAACTGCATATTTTTCAAAATAATTACCATATTTATCAAGGGTTTTATTCCAAAACTGATTAAAATCATAGATGTCATTTGTCCATAAAACAGCACTCAAATCTACAGGCCCTTTAGCTGTTTGTAATGTCCAAACATTTTTGTAATTTTTAAAATATAGAATTATTTCATTTTTGATATCTGGGCTAACGTCTAAAAAATTTATATAGATTCTAAAAGCATAATATCCTAATTTTAATGAATTTATAGCTGTCCAAAAACACCTAATTATTCCAAGATTCTGCATCCTTTTTATTCTATAGTTTACAACTTCTTTTGATAAGCCTACTTTTCTTCCTATTTGATTATTTGACTGTCTACAATTTAAATCAAGTTGATACAAGATTTTCCTGTCTTTTAGGTCTATTTTTTCCATATTTGCTCCTTTATTTACTCAAAAGTAAATATTTTCATACTATTTTAGAATTTTGATAAAAAAAACTAATATTGGGTTTTATATTTAATATTATCTATATAAAAATTAAAATTGGAGGAAAAAAAATGACAGAATGTGAAGAATGTGGTAAGAAGCTGGGAATTTTCGAAGGATATCAACACCCAACAATGGGAAAGAAACATTTGGTATGTAGCCCTTGTTTTGAGCAAGTTGAAGAAAGTGTTACAAAATGGAGAGAATTTGTAGTGAATAATTCATTTAAGTTGAATGCAAACGAAAGAACCAAACAGGTAAGCTGGAAAGAAAAAATGCCAGATTTCGCATCAATGAATATACCCCAACGCGTCCTAGCAGAAATATTAGTCTATCTTTAAAGGAAAACGAAAAGGTAGATTTTCAAAATCCATGCTATGATGTGTTTATAGCATGCGATATCTAAGGAGGCTTAATAATGATAGAAGTAATGGAAAATGCTACTATTGTTTATACAGATGGGGTTAAAGAAAGATTTGAAGCAGTATATTTAACTGATAAAAGAGTTATCACAGGACGCATCTTTAAAACAAATGGAATAGATGAATTTAAGGAATGCGGGTTTATATCAAGACAGAATATAAAAGAAATTCATAATGGATCAAAAAGAAAAGTAAATAATATGAGATCATAAAACCTATTAGTTGAACGCACATTAACTCTTAAAAAAGTAATGTTTTAATTACTTTAGAATCAACTTTTAGGTTATATCGATCCTTAAGTTTAAATCCTGTATAGTGGGTTTCCCACTATTACCATATTAATGGTTAAGGTTTAAGTCAAATAACAAAAAAATTTGCCATTTTTAATTTATTTAGATTTTTTATAAAAATAATTTTTTAACTAAAATTTTTTTATCATTCTAAAAAAGTAATTTTTTTATACAAATTAGAGCTCAATATTAATATTTAAATATAATTAGCTCTTTGTATTTAATCTAGTGTGAAATAAATTATGAAAAAAAATATATATAATATTTTTTTATCAATATTTCTAATAATTATACTTTTAGGATTAATTATAATACCCTCCATTGGTGGAACAATAACAAATAAGTTAATTAAAACTACTTTCGGAAATACACTTTATGTAGGTGGAACAGGACCAGGAAACTATTCAGAAATCCAAGAGGCAGTAAATAATGCGATAGATGGCGACACTATATTTGTGTACAGCGGAGACTATCTTGCAGATATCGTTATTGATAAATCAATAATTCTAATAGGTGAAAATAGGGAAAATACAATCATTCAAGATGCAAGTGATGGAATTTTTGTTTTTGCAGATAAAGTAACAGTTACCAATTTCACGATAACACATTGTGGAGGATTTTGGGACAAGGCTGGAATATTAATACGTTCAAATGATAATACTATCTGTTACAATAACATTGTAAATAACGGAGTATTAAACGGAATATATTTGGAATTTGCTTCTTTTAATAATGTTTTTAACAATCTAATTGAAAATTGTCAATACAATGGTTTAAAACTTGCATACTCAAATCATAACAATATAACTGGAAACATGATTTCAACAAATAAAGGAATGGGTATAATTTTACATGATTCATCTAATAGTAATATATTACTAAATACTATTTCAAAAAGCTACTGGGGAGGAATAAACATTTATGACAATAGTAATAACAACCTAATATACCATAATAATCTGATAGAAAATGACATTGATAATGGATATGATATATGTGGTAATATTTGGGACAATAGTGTAGAAGGAAATTATTGGGATGATTACACAGGAGAAGACAGCAATGGTGATGGTATAGGAGATATACCATATTATATATTAGGTAACACCACTCAAGATAATTATCCTCTTATGGATATATATGAAATACCCTCAAAACCTACAATAAATGGTCCAGTAAATGGAAAACCAAATGAAGAATATGAATACACATTTTTAGTAACTGATTCAAATAATGATGATATTTTTATATATGTTGACTGGGGAGATAATAAAAATACTGGTTGGCTTGGACCATATCAATCAAGTATAGAAATAATACTTGCACACACTTGGTCTGAAAAAGGTACATATTTAATAAGTGCCAGAGCAAAGGATACAAATGATATTATAGGATTTGCAAATACTTTTGAGATTTATAGACCAAAAAACAATGTAATTTATAATTCTTTTTTATCAAGATTAATAAAACGTTTTCTATTATTAGAAAAAATATTATCGGTTATAAAATAAAAAATTGATATGGTTTTATATTTATTTTTTATTTTTATATGTTAAACCTTGAAATGAGATAGATGCAATTGTTATAAGTGGAAAAAGTCCTTTATTTACATTTCTTCCTATAATTCTCAATATATTTGAAGGATTATAGAAACCATTATACATTTTTTGTATTCCATTTATTAAATCTTCAGCAGTCAAATTCTTTGGTTTATAAACAACATTTTTCCCATCATATTTACTCCAATCTTTAATTACTATCCTATTTTGTTTTTCAAGTTGATCAAACAAAGGTGTACCAGGAAAGGGAGTTAAGATATGAAATTCTGCTTTATCAACATCAGACCTACAAATAAAATCAAATGTGCTATCAAAAATATCTGGAGTATCTGCGTCAAAACCAAACATAAATGATCCTTCGACGTTCATCCCAAAATCATGTATTTTATCAATTACAGAGATGTATTGATTAGCTACATTTGTTTTTTTACCAATAGAATCAAGTGATTTTTGTGAAATTGAATCAAAACCTATTGTCCAGGATATACAACCTGCTTCATGTGCTAATTTTAACAATTCTTCATCTTTAAAAAGTACATTTGCATTGCCGTAGCAGTAAAATTTCTTGTTTAAATCCTTCATATTTTTGAATAGTTCTTTAGTATATTTTGTATTAATTGTTAATGAAGCATCAGTAAAAAGGAGATATTTTTGCTTAATTGATTGCATTTCCGTAATTACGTGCTCAATGGGTCTTACCCTAAACACTCTTCTTCCAGGACTATGTGAAATCGCACAAAAGTTACAGCCATGTGGGCATCCTCTTGTTGCCTCAATTGCTACAGCTGAATTAATCCCTTTTTGTTTTATCCTACCATTTCCAAAATTTGGAATAGAGGATAGATCAACAGGTTTTTCTTGTCTATATGTTTGTTTTAATCTATCTTTTTCAAAATCATTTAACAATTGTGGCCAAAGCTCTTCTGCTTCACCTATTACAACGCTGTCAGCATACTGTTTTGCCTCTTCCGGTAGAGCAGATGGATGCCAACCACCTAGAACAACTTTTCTCCCTCTTTTCCTGAACTCATCAGAAATTGAATATGCTTTAGCTGCCTGATTTGTCATAACAGATATCCCGATCAAATCGTAATCCTTCTCAAAATCGATTTTTTCAATTCTTTCATCGATAATATCAATATAATGTTCATTTGTAGTTACATTTGTAAGTGCCTTAAAAGCGGGAATTATTGGATTTGAAAATATACTAAAAAATTTTACAATGTATGAAGGTAATGTTTTTCCCGGATTTGGATATATAAATAATACTTTCATTTATTCTTTTTAAAATACGTGCTCTATCTTAACTAATTTTCTGCTATTTAATGTATTGAGCAAAAGATATATAAAAAAATTAAGGGGCGTTAATTTTATTATATAGTAAACAATTATGTATAATATTATGGGGGTAATAAATGAATAAAATTTTTCTTAAACAATTAATATTTACCTTATTTGTAACCATATTATTTATAGCACCAATATCTGCTAATCCCACAAATTTTGAAAAATCTGTAGAACTTACAGGTCTTCAAGATATTGATCCTTTAGTAGATCTTGAGGTAACTGTAGAAATTCAAGCGATAAGGTCATTACAAAAATTTGAATACCCTAATCCAAAAACTTTAGAATTTATCGATTTGTTCAGCGATCCAGATTTTTTTATAAAAATCTTTATCAATGATCAAGAATTTGTAAGTGATATCTGGCATGACACAAAATATATTTACAATCCTAACTTTTCTCCTACACTCGATGTATCTGATGAAGAAGAATTTGTAAATATCAAAATCCAGTTATTCGATTGGAATTCATTTGGCAATAGACTATGTGACATTAGTGCAAATGGCCAAGATGTGGAGTTAACGTATAGTCTGAAAACAGGTCATTGGTCAGGTGATGATAAGCTATCAGATTCAAGTGGATATGGTAGATTGAATGGATGTTCTGATGGCAGTATGTATAAACGCCAGAGAGACTGCGAACTCTGGTTCAATATCTATCAAAATGATTACGATGGAGATGGTATACCTTATTGGACAGAGGTCAATGTTTATGGTACTGATCCTGAGGTTGATAATACTGGCGAAGATGTAGATGAAGATAACATTCCTATAGAGTGGGAATGGAAATGGGATTTTGATCCAATTAACAAAGAAAATCATTACTATTTAGACCCTGATAATGACGGATTAAACAATCTTGAGGAGTATTATGTATCTCAATGGTATTCTGATCCCTTCAGAGATGATATTTTTATTGAACTAGACTATATGGCTGAAAGTCCTGATGGTGTTAAAAGTACTTTACCTGAGGGAGCAGTTGAATTGCTGAGTACTGCTTTTAATCGATTTGACAAGGTATTTCATATTGACGATGGATTAATGGGAGGTGGAGGAGAAATAATACCATATGATGACTATTTGGGAGACCATGATCTTGATGATATTTACTGGGATTATTTTCTTAAAGGCGATGAAAATAACTGGCGAAGAGGAGTCTTTAGATATAGTTTGATAGTATATGACCCGGGAAGAGCTGGATATAATTTTCGACGTGGAGCATTTGTAATTGGCAGCAACTATGTAAAAGACAAAGCTATTCCAAATACTCCAAAAACACGGGCTATTGCTTGGGCAAGTGTATACATGCATGAAATGGGACATACATTTGATCTTCGCAATCCTGGTGTAGATAATCCAAACTTTTGGCAATATGGAAATTATAAAAGTTGTATGCATTATCGCTATACTTATAGATTAGTTGATTACTCAGATGGATCACGTATAAATGATTTCAATGATTGGGAAGATATGGATCTCAGGCATTTCCAAAGAGAGTGGTAGAGAGGTTAGTAAAAATATAGATTTCTATAAACCAATATTAATATTATACTTTCATTAAGGAATCTAAAGATGCCATTTAGTTTAAAATAAGAGGAAGGGAGTAATGCTACTTTCTTTTAGTTATATATACCATAATTATTGTAAGTAGGCTTATAATTATAAGTATTGTTAATAGGGGTTGTTTTATAATGCCATTACTCCCATCTTTGTTTGCTAGATTCCCTAAAATAATTAGAGAATCTTGATATACACCGTCCGTATCTTTTAGATTATTTTCCATATTGATTAACGGTGTACTTATTTCCTCACCGCCCTTACCATTCTCTCTTTCTTTTTTTATATCCAGAGCATTTATCAAAGGATTCTCAAATTCATCTTCATCATATAAAAAATTAGATTTAGATGGCCTTTCATCTATTGCTGAAGCTGTAATAACAGATAAGATTAATACAATTATTATTAAGAATATAAAGATTCTTTTTTTGTAATTCTTGCTCATTTTTTCAGGTATTTGTGATATTTTACATTCTTTATATATTGTTAGAAAACGTTTGGAAAAAACCAAACAATTTCCCTTATAAATCTCAAACTATTACAGTTTTGATATATGGATAATTGGAAATCAATTTTAAAAAATGATTTAATCAATTGGTTATTAGAAAAAAACAATCCATCTGTAAGATATTTTACTTTGGTTGATATATTGGATAACCATAAACAGAATATTGAGGTTCTTGAATCTAAAAGACAAATAATGAAATCAGATTTTGTTCAAAAGATTATCTCAAAGCAGAATTCTAGGGGTTATTGGTTTGAACCAGAAAATTTCTACATCAAAAGAAAATATAAAGGAACAGTTTGGAATTTTATTATTTTGGCAGAAATTGGCGCTGATGGAAGTGATAGTAGAATTAAAAAAACTTGTGAATTTATTCTTAATAATTCTCAAAATAAAGAAAGTGGTGGTTTTGCATATTACAGTTTAAAAGGCGGAGGAGGAGCCGATCCTAAGGTACTACCTTGTCTAACTGGAAATATGGTTTGGTGTATGATCCGTTTTGGTTATATTGATGATTTAAGAATTCAAAAAGGAATTAAATGGATTACAACCTATCAAAGATTTGATGATGGAAAGCAGGATTTACCAAAAAATTTTCCTTATATAAAACATATAAATTGTTTTGGAAAACATAGTTGTCATATGGGAGTTGTAAAATCATTGAAAGCACTTAGCGAAATTCCTGAAGAAAAAAGAACAAAGGATGTTTTAAAAACAATAGAAAACGGAGTTGAATATTTACTTAAACATCATATTTACAAAAGAAGTCATGACCTTTCTGAAGTATCTAAACCCAGTTGGTTACAACTTAGTTTTCCACATATGTATCAAACAGATATCTTAGAAATACTGGATATTTTAATAAAACTCGGATACAAAGACAATCGAATGCAGGATGCAATTGATATACTTATTTCAAAACAAAATAAGGATGGGACATGGAATCTTGAGAGAACCTTTAATGGACGTTTTATTACAAACATTGAAACAAAGGGAAAACCAAGTAAATGGATAACTCTAAATGCTGTTAGAGTCTTAAAGAGATATTTTAATTAATAATATTATAATTGTAAACTATTTATATAAGATAATTATTATAGTAATGTAAGGGAGATGAAATATATGAAAAAAATTTTATTAGGGAGTATATTAGTATTAATGCTTGTAATTCCAGTTGCAAATGCTATAGATGTTTCGACAAATAATAATGCTGAAAAAAATATTTCTTCAATGCAGGATTTTACACATACTGTTTTTGTTGAATATGGATCTTTAACAACTTGTCCCCCATGTGTGACTGCATCAGCCCAACTATTTAATATATATAATTCTGGCGACCTTGATTTTCATTACGTTACATTAGTATGGGATGTAGCTAATATTAACGTTCGTGGAAGACTCGCAGCGTTAGGAGTTGTTGCTGTACCAGATGTATTTTTTGATGGAGGTTTTAAAAGAATAGGTGGAGGTCAAGCAAATGAGTTTCCTTATAGGAATGCCATAACACTATCTGGTGAACGAGAAGTTGCAGATATTGACATTGATTTAGACGTCGGTTGGTTAGGAGGCGGAAAGCTAAAAATCGATGTTGCAGTAATAAATAACGAAGTTGAGGAGTTTAATGGTCGTATCAGAACCTATGTAGCAGAGAAGGAATCGCGATGGAATGATTACGGTGGGAACCCATATCATTATGCTGCTCTAGACATTCCAATAGATAAAAGCCTTGCAGTTGTTAATACTAAGTATAAGCCACTAGGTGAAACTTATACATTTTCTAAAACTTGGCGAGGATCTATTTATGGTTATGGAGATATCACACAAGAAAATATTCTTGTAATAGTTGCTGTTTTTGATAAAGATTCAGATCATGTTGTTCAAACAGCTGCGGCAAAACCAACAGGTAAATTTGATAATTATAGACCAATAAACCAAATTTTACTTAGAGTTTTAGAACGTTTTCCGATGCTTGAAAGACTTCTAAACCTTCCAATAATCAACTAATCTCTTTCTTTTTAATTTTTAAGATTCATAAAGGTCTTTCCAGAATTGGAAATCTTTTCAAATGTTTATGCTATTGTAATTAAATCATCAAAGATAACTGTTTTCATAATTGTTATTATAATAGTATAATCTCCTGAATCAAGCGGATCAACAGCTGATTCCTCATCATCCAAAATGGGAGTGCTACCGCCGATATACAGACTTTCACCTACCTCCCATCCAGTATTACCTTCAAGGTTTTTTTCAAGCAACACTGTTCCATTTAACCTGATAGTTACGCTATATGCAAATGAATAGCCATTATTTGGATAATTATGACCACCTGTTGTTAAAGTCATTTTTATTTTACTATTTTCCTTCCTTACTATTACACTAGCAGATTCTCCTTCATTTAAATCATATGGCTCCTTTTGTGGATGCCAGTCAAAATTAAACACAGGTATCAATTGAAATATCCCTAATCGTCCTTTGATTGGTCTAGGTATCTTAAACTTCCAATCATCCCAGTAGTTTTCCTCCCATTTATTAAAGAAACAATTAGAAAAGAACGCATTATTAGGATGAATAAATGGTAAATCTTTACGGAAACCATTCCAAAAAAAATTATTTTGTTTTATAATATTATTCCTCGTTAATCCACATAAATAAACTCCAAACCATCCATTATGCAAAATGTCATTTTTAGTAACTATATTATT
>SMTZ1_10002709_pt1 | contig 18169 bp, 4 predicted proteins | sample DeeMarSWOR136_30_FD_25667 | JGI IMG/M metagenome (IMG submission 25667)
CATCACTGTCGTCACTCAAAAACCAGCCGCCAATGTGAATAGGGCTGCCGGTAGTATTGTGCAGCTCTATCCAGTCAGGGGCCGCTGCATGTGCATGTGCCAGCAGCTCGTTAATCTTTACACTTCCCAACGCGGGAATCTCACCTGTATCGTCCCAGCCGGGCGAGCCGCCAATATTGGCGCTTGGACGCCAGGTGCTCTTATCGTTCCAGGCGTTAGGCTCAGTATTGACAGGGTCCTTTACTGTCAGTGAGAAGCCCATGCCGTCGGTAATATCATACCAGTCATCTCTGTACCTGAAGTTAAGGATGGTCTGGCCGACTGCATCCTCCAGCTCGACCCTTTCGCCGCCATTGTTAAGGTTGCCGAAATATTGTCCGGCTATGTTGAACCCCACGCCGTACCGGGCTGCGAATGCATCTACATCTTTTACCACTAATACGTATTCGCCTGCTGACCGTTTGTGAAGCGTACCAGGTTTAGATTGATGGTTTCTAAGCATATATTTTGTAGCTCGATGAATTCCCCGTTCGGGTCGTTTGGATCGTTTGTGTCCTGCGGGTGATACATAATCTCTGTAATGCGTAGGTTCTCCGCGACTGGACCCACGGCAAAAGTGGCCTCACTCAACACACTCCATTTTCCATCCAAGACACGTGCTTTAACGCGGATGCTCTCCGTCAATGCAATCGGCCCAGTGTATTCCAGAGCAGTCGCCGAGACGTCACCCTGGCTGATTTCACCAGCAATCAATTCTACGGAGGTTAAAAAGTCCGAACTTGTGGTCGAGAAATTAAGGCCGTGGATTGCGAGCAAATTGTTGCCCTCCCATAAAGCTCCTACGTGCTCAGAAATATCAATGTGCTCGAAGACGACCGCCGCACCGTCAGGATGCCCTTCGCTCGCAGCCGAGTCCCATTGTGGCTCGCCAGAGAAATTCCGCCTGGCTACCTCGGCGCCGTTAAGGTACGCAATGAATCCATCGTCGTACCTTATCTTGAGTACCATGTCAGAGAACTCAGCCACCTCGGCAGTGAATGGGATGCGGATGTAACAAGTGGTATTCTCGTTGTACATCTCCGCTCCGACGTCAATGTCGATGAATCCTTCATAGCCCGATCCATTTTCATAGCCGACGCCGCCGCTTCCGCAGGTCCATGAGGAGTCATCGAAATAGTTCGTAAACCAGACGTTGCTGTCACCTATCTGGAGCCCGCCGCTACCTATGTCGCCAACCAGGTGAAAGTGGGTGGGGCTGAACATGGAAAAGCTGCCCTTTGCAGCAAAGAGCTCCAGCTCCGAACCACCACCACGCTCGTAGAATACCAAGCGCAAATCATACGGTCCTGGTTTGGTAATATCGAAAACTGCGAGTGTGTCGGCTGGCGACCGCGGCTCCGGGTAGGAACACTTAAAGGTCTGAGAGCCGGTGGTTAGCTTCAGTTCGAAACCGTCGTCGCTGCTAACACCAAACGTCCACTTGCCCGCTTCGGGTATCAAAACTTTGCCGGTGGCCAGAATAACAAAATCCTCCACGTCCGCGCCGAGCGTCGTACCCGGAAATGGCTCGTCATCATCAAAATGACCCTCGCCCCCGGTATTATAATAGTTGATCACCCGCGACATCCTGGTCACCACAGTGCTGCGATACGCCGGGTTGCTGATGACTTGCTCCGCCGTACTTAGGTGCCCCACGCTTATGTTTGCCTTATAGTACGTGACTTCAAAATCAGACGGACTGTTGCTCAGCAGGTTACCGCCATTGGCCACACTTGGAACCAGCACACGTTTGGGCGCATCCTCGGTCAAAAGGGTGACAATGCTGCCTGGATCTGAAATCCGTACCGGTACACGTGGGTCGCTGCCGTCAGTGGTATAATAGATTTTGCCCGACTCGGTCAATATAGAGAACAGCTCGTCCGGCGAAATATGACCGCCATGCTGAGGTACGCCGTTGATGAGAAATAGCGGCGCTTTGACGCTCGGATAAAGCCCGGCGCTGCGCAGTTGCTCAAGCACAATGGCTGAGCGTTGAGGCATGTAGGTACCCAGGATGTAGTCGCGCGTGCTCCGCCACTCGGCCAGCGTATACGGCGTGCTGCGTGCCTGATCTCCCCATCTCGCCGACTCGGAAATGATGGCCAGTTCGACTTGGTCCGCAAGTTCTTTATAGCGAGCGTAGGATGCCTCGGGCGCTGCCGGCCCATTGTTGAACAAGTGTCGCTGCACGTGATCCGCAAAAAGCAGGCGGAACTCGCCGTTCTGCCTCAGCACACTATATGGCTCCCCCGCGCCGTCGCTGACGCCAGTTGTGTTTGCGTTCAGATTGGACCAGACGATGATCGCACCTTCCGAATCCCAGTTGAAGAACTTAAATCCGGTGGCATTCGGGGGTCGCCGGCAGCCGGCGTACCAGTTGTGGTGCGGCCAATCCCCTGTTCCTCCCCAGAAATTGGAGAACATGTAGTCAATGTAGTTGTCGATGTCCAGCAGGTCGTCGTAGGCGGGGTTGTCCATGCCGTTAGGATCGTTGCCCTGCAGACGCTGGTAGGCCTCGTACGTAGACAGGCCGCGCCGGACCAAGCTGATCATCGCGTTCCATGTAGCGGTGCTGCTTTCTCCACACGGTTGGCCGGAGTTGAGGGTGTCCCAGTCCTCCTTATCACCGCCAAAATAGTTTGCGGCAAACGATGACTGTGGACGCTCACACGGATTGTACAAGCCCCAATACAGGCCGTTCACGTAAAGGTGCACAAACGTACCGTGGCTGGAAGGTTGCCCCAGCGCTAATTGGGTGCGTCGCATGAATTCATCAATAATGTACTGTGTATTCCCACCTCCCCAGTTGTTCCACGCGTCGTTCGCTCCTCCCCGAAGGATAATGGTGTCCAACTCGTCGGCAGCATCTTCGCCGAACAACGGGTACCGCAGCTTAGTGGGGCCGTATTGCCGCTTGAAGAGCAGGCGGAAAGTCTTCTTTCTCGTCAGATCCATGCTGCGAAACGCGCCACCGTAGATCCGCAACCCTGCACCTACCTGAAATCCCGTCGTGCCGTCGGGGTCGATCCACTCGACGGACGTTGGCCTTTCCCAAGCAGCCCCTTCTCCACCCGGGTTGTCGTAAATGCCGCTCGGGCCGAACAGATAGTCCGAGTCGGTCACGAGCGACATGCTCGGAAGTGACAGCAGTGAGTATCTCATGAGACCCTGGTACCGCGGATCGTTCACCACGTCCGGATCCATCTCATAATCCGCAGCGGTCGAGCCCCACCAAGCGGGGAAACCGGCAGGACTTTTCTGCTGATGAATTACCTGGTCGAGGAAGATATAGGTGTGGGTATCCACATTGCTCGGCATCCAGCCCGGCCTGAAAGCCATCGCTCGAAGACAAGTGGTTGTAGATATTGGAATGGGCCCCGTATGCTCATCCCCATGTGTGTCGCTGGGAGTGCTGCCATCAGTAGTATAATGTATCGTAGCCCCGGGCGTTTTGCACGTAATGGTTACCTCAAACGGCGCATCGTAGAAGCCGCGGTCATGGCTGAATATCGTGTCACCCACAATATCAATCGCACCGGAAATGTTATGCCGGCCGGGCGTTGCTGTGGCGAAGTATTGCGGCACGGTTATGCTGCCGGCTGCCGTAAGCTCGGGCAGGATAAGGAACTGACCATCCGTTTGGTCGTCGTTCAGGCCGTGAATCGCCAGCATGTTGCTGCCATCACGCAGTCCACCGATGTATTTGGAAATGTCGAAATGTGCAAATTCCATGGCCTGCTCGTTGGCCCGATTGCTGTCGGCAGCGGAGTTCCACATCGGTGTTCCAGTGAAATTGCTCCTGGCTACTTCAACGCCGTTGAGGTACGCCACGAAGCCATCCTCGTACATCACCCGTAGCGCCAGCGAGTCGAAGAAATCGGTCTCCTCAGCCTCAAATTCAATCCGTGCCCACAGCGAGGCGTTGACATTCTGCATCTGCGGCTGCACATCCGTGCCGACGTCGGCGCTGGCGCTGCTGACCACCAGCCCGCCGTTGGCCGTGTCACCGACCAAGCGGAAGCTCGCATTAAAACCCGCAAAGCTGCCCTTGGCAGCAAATAGTTCCAGTTCTGATGCACCACCACACTCATAGAACACCAGACGCAGCTTGTAGAAGCCCGGTGCTGGAATCGTGAAGGCCGCCAGCGTGTCGCCGGCGCCGCGCGGGTTGGGGTAAGAGGACGCAAAAGTACTGGCTATGTTGCTCAGTTTCAGCCCAAAGCCGTCGTCGCTCAGGACGCCAAAGGTCCAGTTGCCAGCATCCGGAATCAGGACCATACCGGTGACCAAGACGACATAATTCTCCGTGTTGTCACCGATCGCAATACTGGGGAAAGGATTGTCATTGCCGAAGTGGCCTCCTCCTCCGGTGTTCAGATAATTGATTACAGGTGCCGTCTCGGTCACGACAGTGCTCTGATAAGACGGGTTGCTGATGACCAACTCGGCAACGTCCAGGTGGTCGACAGTGACGTTTGCTTTATAGTAAGTTACTGCAAACCCAGGCGAGACGTTGCCGAAGCCTATGCCGGTAAGTCCGGTTTTCCATCTCGGATCATTGAAACCCAGACTGGCCCAATCGGTGCCTGCATCGCCTGATGTGGGCACGTGATAAGAGGCCATCGCACCCATGGATACGAGCGCTGACGCGTGCTGTGCCAGACCGTACGAGATGTCGTTCAACTGTTTAGGGTATCTGGGCGTGTACTCGTGAGCGATCGTTAGGCCGTCGCTTTCTACCAATGCCAGATAGCCCCCGTCGATGCTGAGCCTGAAATTCGTATGTAATTCCGACCCTGCTATCGCCCGGTCCTTCTCTGAAGCGAAAACGACGAGGAACTCATCTGGCCCAAGCTGTGTGCCGTATGGGAACTCCCACCGGGTTAAGTCGCCAATGTCGTCGGTCAGGTACCAGCCGCTCAGATTTATAGCTTCATCCGTCGGGTTGTAAATCTCGATCCAGTCCGAGGAATCACCGTCCTCATCAACCAGGTCACCTACTCCCAGCGGGAGGCTACTGCTGTTGCTTGCCATGAACTCGCTTATAACCAGCGACGTTCCTTCTTTGCCCCAGTTCTCTGCCAGCAAAGCGAAGTCAGTCGCGTTGACCCCTCCTGTTGCATCTATGTCGCCTTCACAACCAGGGACGCTACATAATGGGTCCAGCCAGTTCCTGGTGAGAATCACCAGGTCCCTGAAGTCTACACTGTGATCCGCGTTAAGATCACCGACGGGGTAAAGCTGAGCACCCGCTGAGGTGGCCCAAAATGCCGCCAACATCAAGGATATCAGCCGAATTTTCATATATGCGAGTGTCCTATATCTCCTGCCTGACCGGCGTTATACAGCCTCAGGAGGATATGTCTTGACGACTAATGGGCCCCTTAGAAAGCAAAGTCGCATAAACGGCGTCGAAATCATTATAGCAAATACGGAGTCACCAGATCAAGAGGCGTTGCGCGCAATTGTCGTGATGTGCCGTTTTTAGGAGGTCTTGGCCTTGAAGACACATGTTCACAAGAGATCGTGGTCATTCCCACGGACACTATTAGTAAACTAGGAACATTATTGAACTTGCTATGCGATCTTGACCCAGCCTTGCGCGCAGCCACACGCTGCTGCACCGGACAAATACTTGGAAAAGCTCGCAATGTTATGGGCAGGCCCACAGCATGACGCGAGCGAATTTTTCTTGCAGCATTGACCTGCTGAATGTAAATTAAGTGCAAAATTGGGCCAAGGGCATTTTTCCCAGATTCGGATTCTGCCGCAGCTAATATAATGGACCAGAACCGGATGGGGCCTTTGGAGAGGTGGCCGAGCGGCTTAAGGCAACGGTTTGCTAAACCGTCGTATGGGTATAAACCCGTACCGCGGGTTCGAATCCCGCCCTCTCCGGTTTTCCGCTGTCAGAGAAGGACACTTGCTGTCTATGTTACTGTCTGAAGGGGGTTTATGAGTTGTATCTGAACACGTGCTTTCGGCATCTTCGGCAGAGACGTCTGAAGACATCTTGCGACTATCAGAGGAAAGTTTTCCTGTAAATATCCTGCAAGATTTTTTCTTCACACGAGACCGGCAAATCGTTCGTGCCCGTTTTCAAAGCCGCCGCTTTTTTCCAATCAATTTTTGCCCCTGCCTATGCTTGTTAACTTTGACCTGCCCCCACCTCTTGCACCAGCCTTCGCGAGACTATTTCACCGTTGTCCTGCCTTCATTGAGATGTACGAAGCGCAGCGGAGCGGAACCCAATGGAGAGAGCACAAGACTGGAATACTCTCAAACCCGGGTACGAAAACAGCGGCAGTTCAGGCCAATATAGTCTTTTTTGCTTGACTCTCGCAGCTTTTCGTATAGGCTAAACAAGCTGAAAGGCCGAGCATATGTCAGCGAACGGGCATCAATCTGGTCAAATGCCGTTCTATTGGTGTGTCGCTCGCCGCGGAACAATGACCGGCCAACGCAGAGCCTTGGCCTTGGAAACTGACATGGAAAACGAATAATGCTCAGACAGGCTGAAAATGTGAGGAAGTAGGTATGGCAGCGACAATGTTGACAATATCCGAACCTGACAAGATCCGGCAGACCGAATTAAACCCCAGAGGCACACTGATAGGGCGCAGCCCCCGCCGCGATATCGTCTTGGAGAGCAGACAAGTCTCTCGTAGGCATGCCAGAATCTTCCAGGACCCTTTTGGGCGGTGGATTGTTGAGGATTTGGGCAGCAGCAACGGGACATTTATTGACGGCAAGCGAATAGAGGCGTGCCCTATTTTGCCCGGCGAACGAGTAGTCATCGGCCCATTCTGTCTATCGATAACACAGTCCTGGGATCAACAGATTGAGGCTGACGAGGCCGTTGGCGCAACCAACATTGTGGTGGAGGACTTCGAGACGGAGTTCTTCTATGGTAAGCACAAATCGGATGAAGCCGCACCTCGGCCCAGGTTGAAGCAGCTCGTTGAGATCACGCAACTGTTATCAGAATTAACAAGCCCTGCTGCACTGTATCCAGAGGTCTGCAGATACGTCGCTCGGGCACCGAAGACAGTAGCATTGGTTCTCCGGCTACCCGAAAAGACCCAACCGCTGCCTAAGTCGCCACCCGTTCTTGCTTGTCGTTTTGGTGATAGACTTGATGATACGAGAGCCATGGAAAAACCGGGTCTTTATCCTTCCCTGCCCGTGATTTTGAATCAGGTTGCCTATCGTTTGTCTCGTCATGTACTCGATGAAGTGCGTTCCAAGGGCTACGCCGTTATGGCCAAGAGTATATACTCTTCCGATGAGGAAATAACCTTTACACTTGTCGACGAGCACAGTCCCAGAGCGCTGATCTGCGGACCGCTGGGTGACGTCACAGAGACTGTTGATGTGCTTTATCTTGACGTCCCAATTGACGAGACCGTAAAGACCTGCCCCGAAGAAGTATTTGAATTTGTACAAGCGATATCCCGTGAGATTATCTCGACGCGAAAGAGTCTAGTCCTCATGCAGGCCAAAGCAGAAAGGAGTAGCCTTAACCATGAGTTGTCATTGGCCCAGCAGATTCAATCGAGACTGACGCCAACTGTACCGTCAAACATACCCGGCGTCGACCTGGCGCTGTATCACAAGCCGACAATGTGGGTTGGAGGTGATTACTGCGACGTATGGCTCCTCAAAGATGGTCGTGTGGCTTTTGGGATTGGGCATGTCTCTGATAAGGGCCTTCCTGCAGCTATGGCAATGTCCGATCTTCGAACCGCCCTGCGAACGACAATGTCCTTCTGCACTGACCTTTCCGACGTTGCCAAGAAGGTCAATTCATACCTGCTTCAAAGCTTACCCGAAGAAATGTCTGTGACCTTGTTCCTCGGACTGTTTGACCAGTCGAAGGGCACCCTGAACTACGTTAATGCTGGCCACGTCCAGCCCCTCGTGGTTCAGCCTAAATCGACAATACTGCCGCTCTCTCAGACAGATAACACCGCGATTGGTATTGGCGATGCTACTTTCCGTGCAAGCGTCAAGACCATTCCCCAAGCTGCTCAACTGATAGCGTTTACTGATGGCATCACGAAAACTAAGTCGCCTGATGGTCAGGAGTTTGGTATGAAGCGCCTTGTGCATCTGTTAGAGACTGTCAAGGACCGTTCTGCAAGAGGCATAGCTGATGCCGTAGTAGAAGCTGTCACCGATTTTCGGCAAGCGCAGGCACAGCAGGAGGATGTTACGGTATTTGTGTCGATAAATCAAGAATAACGCCGGCAAAAGAAGACTGTAAGTCCTGCAGCAAGAGTATTGGCATATACGCTCAAAACTTCATTAAGCAGCTAATAATCCGTACCTTCGCCGTGTTTGCAGAGTATGTTTTTTTCTTTACGTAAGGACTCTGCTTATGGTATCATAGTAGCGAGCAGATTTCGGCGCGGGTAAGGATTTGTGAGCAGTGTTGAAGCTCAGCACTTTGAACGCTCGAGCGACGAAAAGTGAAGCGCGGACACGTAGTACGAGACGGCGGACTTGGCAGTGTCCCTGTCTTGCTGAAAACACGAAATTGGCGACTGAACCTGCCGAGATTACGTGCCTAAAAACTGCGGTAAGCGTTGTCTCTTGCAACAAGGTCTTAGTGAGGTTCCGATTGTAAGAAAATCCGGCAGCGTCCGGCAGAAGAGCATTGTCAGGATCTTAAGACATGGGTATTTGTCTGAGTGACGAGCTGGTCGAACAGTACGTGACTGGGAACTGTCCACCTGAAGCTCAGGAGGCAATCGAAGCCCATCTTACTCGGTGTCAAGATTGTCAGCAGCGGATAAAATCGGCTCGGTCAAGCACGAATACCTCTGGTCGCCCGGACTCAGCGACTGGTCACGAAGAGGCAACCATTGCGGTTTCCAGTGAAGTCCCCACAGACCAAGATGAACGTCCCACCCAATCAATATCGGAAGTCACGGCGGTTCCCTACGGCAAACCTGCCCCCACAGACTCCATGGAGTTAATGTTCGAAGGTTACAGAATCACCGAGGAGCTGCCGAGAGGCGGGCAGGCCGTCGTTTACAAGGCCATCCACACAGCTACAAATACAAACGTCGCAATCAAAGTGCTGCTGCCCACTCTGCTGGCTTCACAAAGAGCACGCTACTATTTCGAGAGAGAGGCTGAGCTTATCGCGAGGCTCGACCATCCAAACATAGTAGGTATCCGCGATAGCGGAATTCTCCACGGTCAATATTACTTCGTAATGCAGTATATCGAGGGCCACCCGCTGCTGCGACATGTGCGCGCACAGAACCTCTCTTTCAAAGAGAGGCTGCTACTGTTCAATAAGATATGTTCAGCCATAACATATGCCCACCAACAGGGAATCATCCATCGTGATTTGAAATTTGCCAATATCCTGGTGGACGAACGCAGTGAGCCACACATACTGGATTTCGGATTGGCAAAGGTGGTTGGCTTAAGTGAAAGTACCGGAAAAGAGGCGGTCGCTACCATGACTGGGCAATGGGCTGGCTCGCTTTCCACTATGTCCCCGGAACAGGCAGCGGGCAGGCCTGATTTAATCGACGTACGTACAGATGTCTATTCGTTAGGTGCCATACTTTACCACATGTTGATCGGGCAATACCCCTACGATGTGACCGGTTCGACTCTGCAAGTCTTGCAGAATATCCAAAAGGCTGAACCAATCAGACCCCGGCAGATCATTCGAAAGTTCGACTCCGACATTGAGGCCATTCTGCTCACAGCTCTGGCGAAAGAGCCGGCCCAACGATACCAATCCGCTGCCGATTTACAGAGCGATATCGAGAACTGGCTTCAAGGCCGTCCCATTCGAGTCAAGTCGATCAGCACACTCTATCTGCTGCGTAAGATCGTTACCAGGCATCGGTATACCAGCGCGGTTGCCGTGCTGCTGCTGGTGATTATCCTTGGCTTTGCGTACACGAGCTTTGACTTATACCTAACCACCAAAAAGGCTCAAAAAGCATCTGAGATCGCCCGAGCCGAGTTGACCATATCTTACACCACGGTGGTTGGCCTGCTTCGGCAGATGACCTTCACAGCCTTCCTGCGAGCGTGGGAAGAGGGCGGCGGCAGGGAGGCTAATATGGCGGCTGCCTCTTTGTCTAAAGGCTCCAAAGAGAAAACCGCAGCAGTGTTCTTACTTGACCCCAGGCCTGTAGTTGAAAAAGAACCTTATTTTCGCAAGGCTTTGTCAGACGAGCACGCATGGTTCGTAGATTTTATTATTGGCGAGAACCATCGCAGAAATGGTGATAAGAAACAGGCTCTTGAAGCATATCGGCGTAGCCACGAGGCTGTTAAGCAACTGTCAGGAACAAATCTGTCGGCGTTCGACAGTCAGCTAACCAAGCGTGTTTTGGACAGACTCGATGAGCTAACCACAACCCAAAACCAGGATAAGGCCGAGCCCGTTTCACAATTAGACCCCAAAATGGGAACCGAGAATATAGGCCCCATTGAAGATGGAGACTCAGACAAATGAGACAGTACAATGACCCATTCCTATGCACTCCAAGGTCAACAAGCACCGTACTCTTACCAGAGGCTTATTGCTCGGCGTCATCCAAGAGATATGGAACTCGCAGTTGTCATGGCTTCACGCTGATAGAGCTTCTTGTTGTTATAGCGACAATCGCCGTGCTCCTGGCCATCCTAATGCCTGCTCTGCGAAGGGCAAAGGCGCTGGCCAAAGGCGTAGTCTGCCGCGGCAATCTCAAGCAAATCGCCACCGGTGTGAATATGTACCTGGATGATAACGAAGGGTATTTCTATCAGGGAATAAATGCGAATCTTAATTATGGTGGCTGGCAGGGAATGCAGGGCTGGGCTCCTCGGCCTCTAAACCAATACCTTGGCTTGCCAGGGACATTGGAAACTGAGGGTAGTGCGAAGGTCTTTTGTTGTCCCGCTGACCGCGGCGGAGCACCAGGCTATGCGATGCACGAAAAGGTGTTCCGCTATCTGGGAACCAGTTATCAAACCAATATCTTCTTGATCGGTCAAAACCGTTGCGGCGCATTTAGTGAGAACACCAAGGAACTCGATCAAGAAATCAGTAACCGCCTTGCAAAGCTCAATCGTAGTCGAGTAGGCAATCCTGCCCGCACACTATTGATCGGCGATTATGGCTGGATCAATCAATGGCAACCTCGACCGCATCCCCTCAGAGAACTGAAGGAGTTAGCAGAATGGCACGGACGAGCTGATTGTTACAATATGGGATTTCTGGACAGCCACGCCAGGTTACTGAATATCCGTAAGGGGTATTACGTAACTGACGAATACAGCGTACTACCGTTTGCCGAACTCTATTACTTAGCTTACGAGGTTCAGGGATATGAACCGTAGAAAGTGCTGGTATGATCCTTATTTGCCGGTTCACACTTTGCAGAATGCTCGCAAAGTTGAGCCGTCCTAAAATCTGTTAGGAATATTCTCGAATAGCTGGTATAATATTAGATACTTAGCTTATGGTGCTAATATTGTTCACGGATGGCGCCGGTAGGCGAAAGTGAACCGGATCTGCTGCGCGGCAGCAGTTATTCCCTTGAGGAGGAACACGATTATCTCCGTCAAGTTTTTTCGGCGCGTCCGTCAGAGCACATGAAAGGGCTGTCCAAGATGACCAAGAATGCGCGTACACTCTGGTGTTATGCATTCGTGTCGGCGCTACTATCTTTGGCGCCGAAGGTTTCCGGACTTCCACCTCAGTTTTTGACTGTCGCTGGAGAACCTACCGGCGTCGTTTGGATGGCATACGGTCAATCAATTAGCATCCAGGTCAATTCTGCCAACGACGATTGGTATAGTTACTACCTTGGGTTTCAGGATAGCCCGGTCCCGGCAGACTTCGACCTTATTGAAATCAGGCCGGAAGCAGGCGCTGACAGCTGGTGTTGGGCTATGGTGAGCGATGGCTTCGTGGGCTATGACCTGGCCGCCTACGATTTTGAGGACCCTTGCCTTCCGTCTCCCGGCGTCCATTTCGTCTTTGAGTATACGCCCTCGGCTGAAGGTGAAACTGACCTACTACTTCTGGAGGTGGAAGGATGGTCTCCAGTAGACCAGATACACATCGTCGTGGAGGAACCGGCAGATACTGAGCCGCCAACCCCCGACCCAATGCTATGGGCCGGGCCACCAGGGCCGCTAAGCAGCACTGAGATTGTGATGATCGCTGCGACCGCCCATGACCCAAGCGGCGTGCAGTACTACTTCCAATGTGTTAGCGGTGGTGGTCACGACAGCGGCTGGCAGTCAAGCAGCACGTACAAAGACGCGTCGTTGCAGCCGGATACACGCTACGCGTACCGCGTCAAGGCCCGGGACATGAGTGAGAATCATAATGAGACTGACTGGTCGGCCGTGGCGTCGGCAAAGACTTTCGCCGGGTTGGACATAACCGAGGGGTTGGTTGGCTACTGGCCTCTGGATGATGGTGCCGGTGCGATTGCCGTCGACAGGTCAGGCAATGGAAACCATGGCGCGCTGAATACAAGCACAATGCCTCTATGGCAGCCCTACGGCGGTAGAGTCAACGGAGCCCTTCTTTTCGATGGCAGTGGGGGCTACGTAGTCGACGAAGACGCAGAGACGTACCTGAATGGCTTGGATGCGCTGACCGTCTGCGCGTGGGTTAAGTCCAACGTCATCGGAACGGATAGAGGTTTCATAATTTTTTCTAGCCCAGATACCACCGACAACAGGGATATCCGCTATGACGTCGCCGGAGCGCAAGGCGGCGGTACTAACTTGGTCAAGTGTGGAATCACATCGACCGGCGGCCGTCAGCAGCTTGAGAGTTCCAGCGGCGTTCAGACCACTGACTGGCAGCATCTTGCAATGACCTGGAATAGCGGGGCCCCAGTAAGGTTGTACATCGATGGAGTCCAGGATGCGGCGACGTGGGTCGAGCCGGCAACAGTCGGCACCTTGACGGGCTGCACCAAGCTGATTGCCGGTAGAGGCGGCAAAGATTTGGGCAGCTCCTCGTGGGACGGCGTGGTTGACGATGTTCGGGTATACAACGTGGTGCTAAGCCCTTCGGAAATCAGGACTCTGGTGGAGCGTAACATTCCGCTACAGACGGGGCTATTGACGCACTGGAAGCTCGATGAGTCGACTGGTATCACCGCCTTCGACAGTAGCCCCAGCGGCTTGAACCAGGGCACGCTCTCCGGTAGCGGCCCGACCTGGGAAACAGGCAAAATAGCAGGGGCCCTCTTGTTCCATGGTGGCGGCGAGCATGTGAACTGCGGCAACGATCCAGTCTTCGACCTCACCGATGAGATTACAGTCGCAGCCTGGGTAAATATCCACACTGTCCCAGCAGAATGGGCGGGCATTTTTACCAAGGGAGACTCGGCCTGGAGACTTTCGACAAACCTGAACCTGCCTAATTTCCACTTTGCCGCCACTTCTCCGGCCAGCGGTCCGAATTGGATCAACGGAATGACTGAAGTCTCATTGGGTCAGTGGCATCATGTCTGCGGAACTTATGATGGAGCGAATATTCGTTTGTATGTAGACGCTGAGCAGGATCCGGCAAGTCCCGTAGCCTATGGCGGTACCATCGACACCAGCATACACGACGTCTGGATAGGTGGAAATTCGGATAGACCAGGACGCGAGTTTAACGGCCTTATTGACGATGTCGCCATCTGGAGTAGAGCCTTGAGCCCAAGTGAAATAGCGTGGCTTTACAATGATGACGCCGGACATCCGGTCGGCTCACCAATCTATGTTTATGTTGTTGATGATGACGCAAAGGGAGATCCAGGACCTGGAAATCCAGACATAAGTGACCCTGCCGAGGATGGAAGCCCGGAGCATCCGTTTGACTCAATTCAAGAAGCGATCGACATGGCTTTGGCCGCAGACACGGTCGATGTACGGGACGGAACATATAAGGGTACCGGCAACCGCGACATCGACTTTCGAGGTAAGGCTATAACAGTCCGCGGCCAGGACGGTCCGGACCACTGCATTATTGATTGCGAGCGCATCGGCATCGGCGTCAAATTCGTCTCGGGTGAAACGGAATACTCTGTACTTGATGGCTTCACTATTGTGAACGGGCTGTCGCGAGACGAAAGCCAAGGCGGTGGCGGAATCTACCTTGACAACAGCAATCCGGTAATCGCCAACTGTATAATCACTGACAGTGCAGCCTGGCGAGGCGGAGCGATCTTCTGCCACAATAGCAGTCCCTCACTAAGCAGTTGCACACTCAAGAACAATGAGGCATCGATTGAAGGCGGCGGCCTCTACTGCTCCAACAGCGGCCCAGCGATTATTGATTGCACCATCGCGGGCAATCTTCCCGATGGTATCTGCACAGACCTACTGAGCAACCTTGCGGTCCTTGGCACTGTTCAGATCATCTCTAATGCTCTGACCGGCGAGGGTACCTTGGACGTGGACTCCGACGCAACACTGAATTTGCAGGATGTTCATATAGGCTGCAACGTGGTCGGCCTCGGAACGGTGTTGGTACCTATTGGCAAGAAGCTTGTCGTCGAGGACAATGCCATTATAGACCTTGGCAGCCTTGGTGACCCTGGCATAAAAGGCAAGATCCAGTGTAACGGCTGGCTGAGGGCAGTGGACAACGCGCGACTGTCGAATGCAGAAATAGACGTCGTCCGGGCTACTTTCGAGGGCAACGCAATCATCTCCAACAATGTACTCACGCCCCAAGCAACAGGCCAATATGCGCAGATCTTGGCCCGCGACGCGGCTACAATCGTTGAAAACGATATTCACGGTAACGGTGAGCGATACCTGGACCTGGATCCGTCGAAATTCACAGGCCTGATACAAGATAACCGGATATTCATAACCATGACAGAGGGTCAGGACGGTACTCCTGCTGGCCTATTTGAGCTTCGTGGTCGGGACCTCTTCTGTCCGAGGCCGGTCTGTGAGCCTGGCGCATTTCAGTTGCCAACGGCCCCGGCCTTCAGTCAGACCACCTGGACGGTTGAGCGAATGGAGCTACGGGCTGGCACCATAGCACGTCTGACCAACCGATTCGACTTCCAGCCACCTTACGCCTCCGGAGGGGCCGGCGAAGTGCTTTACGTAAGACAGCTTATCCTCGGCCCGGATTCGGTTCTTGATACTGCCTTCAACCGGTTGTACTACGAGACGCTTCAAATGCATCCTACCGCCCGGATTGTCAATTTGCCTTTGTTAGCTTTCCCGTTGGGCGACTCGCCCTTCGATGACGCCGACGAGTTTATCAGCCGCATTATTCACAACAACTATATTCATCCGGGCGACCCGGGCTTTAACCGAATTCATGTCCAGCGTGTTGTAGGCCTACAACCAGATCCTACCGGTATGATGCTGATGTCCAGTCTGCTGGTCCTTGACCCGGCATCGCCGGACTACAGAAAGATGATAGGTGCCCGCGCAAAGGGCTTGTTTGCAAAAACGAGCGAGGATGAAATTCTTATCCGTTTCGAATATCGATTCAATACTCCCGGACCCGGGGTCGGGTTAGAGATATTTCTGTCTGATGTGCCCCAGCTCTTGGCTCGTGAGGACCCTCTACGTGAACAGCATTACTTCAAGGTGGCCACTCTTTGGGCTCCACCTCTCGACAGGCCTGGCTCAGCGAACAGAGCCCACTTCGGATTGTTTCATAAGATAGTCCCGACCGGGCACTTGAATCTGACGGGAGGCACGTGGATCGAATTCGAGGTGATCGGACCCCAGAACAGCGGCGGAATCTTTTCAGCCGGTTATAGAGCAGCAGAAGCAGCCGACGAAGGCGCTGCTGTTTTGATTGCTGGTTGGAACCCGGCAATCTGGTGTTATGGCATCTGCCTTGACCTAAACTCCGACCAATTTGTCAGCGAGGTGGACTTCTTGATGGTAATAGGCGAGTGTGGGCATACCGCAGTGGATGATCGGTTTTGCGTAGATGGTGTCTTCAGTGAAGATGGATACGTAGATGCTCATGATATGGTCTCCTGGGATTGGGCGATGAACGTGGAAGATCGTCTGCTCAATCTCTGTGGCGTACCCCTTCTAAATGGGAGTGCAGCAACGAGCAGTATCGCCGCCATGAGTTCTGCAGGGCAGTTGCCCATTGGAAGCGTGCCCGACAATCTCAGTGACCTACTGATAGCCGGAAAGAGGGGAACGGATGACGCCTCCGGCAAGTTGAAAGATCGACTTTACGTTTTTGATAGTAATGGAGTGTGCACAGGATGGTCCACACCTGGGCTGGAGCGATGTAACATCAGACTCGTACAGGACCTCCAGGGCCAGCTTTATCAACTCAACTCCGAGGTAGGTTTGCTGCAGCTTGATGATCCAAATGTAATAGTCATACCTTCAGGCGAGTCTACTTATGCCAATGAGCCTCGATACAGTAAGTCTGCTACGGTATATATTGGCATTCAGGGAGAGGACCCTGACGAATTTGGCCGGCCTATTCTTGATGCTGCCTTCGATGCGGACTACGTCTATGTCGTTCCTGTAGTGGTTAATCCCGACGGCAACGACCCTTACGTGGCGGCGGCAAAGCTGCAGCTACTGGCAGACGAAAACCCACCTTATCAAGTTGTACAGCTTTATGACGATCCGTGCACGTTCAACCCCGGTGATAGTGATAATCCGAACCTGAGTGGATTACGCGATATAGAACTGGATAACAGCGGCAATCTGTACGTTCTGAACGTCCATAGCCGTAACGAGAGCGATATTCTCTGGAGATATGAGCCCAACGGAGCGATAGAGCGTCTTGATCTGGGAAGATCGGACAGCAACAACTACTTGCCTGCTCCCATAGCTATGTATGTATCAAGCACCACAGATATGTTGTATCTGGCATCAGCTAAGTTTAATCCGGAGGATGCCAACTCCACTGTAGTATACGGTTTTTCTACTGACGGACCTTTGACTCTCGCGCGGTCTGTTACAATTACTGGGATGCACCATGTCAGCAGTATCTCCGAGGATCCCTCCACAGGCTCTCTCTGGGTCGCTGGCTTCAATATGGAAGACATCCCGCAGAATCCTAACCCAAACCAGTCTCCCTTCTACTACCCGTATTTGGCTAAGATTCCTTCGGACAGCAACGACGTGCTATTTTTGTCTGTGTCTGACTCCAATTCCCACGATTTGTCACTACCTCTATCGATTCTATGGACGGGCCAGGCACCTGCTTGTGTTTATGATATTGATGGTGATGATTTCATAGGCCCAGGTGACTTTGCGTTGTTTGCCTGCTGCTGGCTGCAACCTGCTTCGGCTTCGGGGTGCGGCGGTGCGGTTGAATGTGGGGATTGCGACTTTGACTGCGATGGTACGGTTGCTCCAGGCGACCTTGCCTGGTTCGCCACCGCATGGTCCAAAAACTGTGATGATCCCTCGATTCAATGGCCTCCTTGTGTCGGCGGCACGACAGCACTTAGTGCGCTTTCAACGCTGACCCCTGATGTTGATGTCCGTTGTGTGACCCTGGCATCGCCATCCGCTTCGGACACGACAAACGCCTTGCCGGCATCAATATCGTCCCTGACCGCGAGCCAGGACTATTATGCTGAGGTCTGGGCCAGCGATGTGGGCAGCACGAACACGGGCCTGACATCGGTATATGTGGATATGGCCTTGAATCCGTGCGGTCTGGCGACGATTGAGTCTGTTGCGCATGGCGGTATCTTCACAGTATTTGAATCGGGTACGATTGGCGCCTGTGGCGTTGACGAGCTGGGTGGTTCGTCTCTGTCAGCGGCTGGTATAGAGCCGCAATGGGTACGCGTGGCGATAGTAAAGATACACGCAGATGCATCCGGGTCGCTGTGTTGCTCTTTGACTCCGAGCACTACCGGGGTAGCAGCTTTGGGTCGTGGACTGATTCCATGGTCTGATGTAAAGCTTGCCGGCTGCGAATGCCTGCCCTTAACCTACTCGACTTACAACGATTGGGCAGCTCTTGGCAGCCCGGCATGCTGGTGCGCGCCGTATCAGTGCGATGGAGATGCAGATGGTGCTACGCAGGGCTTCCAGAAGTATCGTGTCATGAGCAACGATTTGAACATCGTTTCAGCTAACTGGAAGAAGCTGATTGATGATGCGACGCTTGATCCTTGTGCTGACATTGACC
>SMTZ1_10002598_pt1 | contig 18167 bp, 16 predicted proteins | sample DeeMarSWOR136_30_FD_25667 | JGI IMG/M metagenome (IMG submission 25667)
TATTTTTAAAAAACATTAATATTACTCCTGGACGGTTATCTGGGGTTTTTTCTGCAGGTACAATAACATCAATTCCCGCTTCAGCATCACAACCAATAGTTGATGTGCCATACCCTGTAGCCTCCTGAGCAGCTATTTTAGCCCATTTCTCATTCTTTGCTGTTATTAAAACTCGTGTAAAAAATGCTCCAAAAGCTTCACAGAAAGTATCTTCAATCTCTACAGAATTTAATTTCAATCTCTACACCATTAATTAAATTTTTATGAATTTGTATTATTTAGTAGCATTCTATTTTATATAAAATTTTAAAAAAAAATTAAAAACATTGATAAATTGTAAGGTTATATATTTTAAATTTTAAAAGTTGAATTTATATTAGAGTTGTTTAAAATGAACGAAGAAGGGAATATGTTAAAGATCGGTATCCTTAAAAATGGAACTATTGGTTCATCTTTGTTACTTGCTTTTTTAATGGACGAAAGAGCAGAAGCTACGAGAATAAATGTAAGAGAGGTAACTTCGGGGGCTAAAATGCATCCAGCACATCATTGTGTAGATACCATGAAAAAATTACTCGAATTTGAACCAGAACTAATAATTATGTCTAGTCCAAATGCTGCGTTGCCTGGTCCGAAGGCCGCTCGAGAGATGGCTAATGGGATTCCAACTATTGTGATTTCTGATGCTCCTGCTAAAAAAGCAGTAGATGAAATAAAAGAAAAAAATATGGGATATATTTTAATAAATTGTGACAGTATGATCGGCGCACGTAGACCTTTTCTTGATCCAATTGAAATGAGTATATTCAACTCAGATTTATTGAAAGTTTTAGCAATCACTGGAGCACTCCAAGTAATATCTGAAGAACTAAATAAAGTTATTATTGATATGCTTGAAGGTTTATCGCCCACCTTACCTCAAATTATTATTGATGCAAACATTGCAACTGAAGCGGCAAAATTTTCGAATCCTTATGCAAGAGCAAAAGCAATCGCTGCTTTTGAACTAGCGGCTTCAGTATCAAATGTTACTGCGAAAGCTTGTTTCCAATTAAAAGAAAGATCTGAATATATGCCACTTTTAGCTGCGGCTCATGAAATGATGAGAATTGCAGCTTTAATTTGCGATAAAGCAAGAGAAATTGAAAAATCGAATGACTCAGTTATAAGACGGCCACATCATACAAAACAGCATTTCTTAAAAAAGATTGGCTTAAACGATAAAGAAGAATAATAAAATATTAATTAATAAGAATTTTTTTAAAGTTTAATTTTTTATTTTAGAATTCAGATGATATCAGAAATAGTTTTAAATTCTTAAAAGAATCACCTGTTAATGCATTCATAACACTAGAAAATACCTCAGGCCGTTTATTTCTCGTTACAGCCATCAAAACTGCCCCATTACTGACCTCCTTCACTAAAATCCAACAATTTTCCGATTCATAAACAACAGTAGACAAGGATAAAGGAGAAAGATTCGAGACATTTTGAAGCTCCATAATTTGCTGATAAATTGAATAAATATTCGAATCTAAAGTTCCAATTTCAAATTTCATAAACTTTAATGGTTTGGATTCAAACTTACCGAATGTGGAAGAAATTAATAATCCATCCGGTTGATTAAATAAAAGGTATTCAGATAAAGTATTAATTTTTAACTCATCTAATAAATGACGTATTTTTCCTAAACGTTGCATAGATAAAGTATTTTTTTGGATTTCATAATCAAGAATTTCAATTAATCTATGTTGCGCACTTCCTTCTTTAACAGATACAGGTGTAAATGAAAGTTTTTCCATTAAGCCATCGTTCAAGTTCTTTGTTAGTATCTCATAGAATTCATCTTCTTTTGATTCTTGTAAATCTATTTTATTTAATAGAACATATATCATATCGATTTTTGGTGAAAATTCTAGTATAAACTTCAAAAATTTATCAAAAATATCTCGTACTTCAGGATCGATTGCACTAGAATCAACCATAAAAACAGCTGTGGTTGCTTCTGAAAATATTATTTCACGCTGGGATTCGGAGAAGTATCTTTCCATATATCTCTCCTGACCTCCCAAATCCCACACGTTGAGTTCCATTATGCCGCGAAAAATAAAGTTTTCTCGAGAAACCCCCTTAGTGGGTTTTAAGTTTAAAACTTTCATGAAATTATATCCCAAACAAGTCGTTCGCATTAACGATGTCTTGCCCGCTCCAGCTGGACCGAATAATAGTATTTTCATTTAAATGCAACCAGATTTAGAATTTAATTTTTAATTATCTTCAATATATTTTTTATACTTTAATTTTTATTTAATTTTTTCTAATTATCAAAAGAAAATTTGTTTTTGAATGAATTTGAATTTATTCCTAATTAATCATTTTTAATTATCATTTTTAATTATCAATTTTAAGAAATTGCATCTAAAGTTTAAAAAAATATAATGAATTGAAATGAATTTAGAAGATTATATAAGGAATGTTCCTAACTTTCCTGTTGAGGGAATTCAGTTTAAAGATATTACTACTTTAGCAAAAGTACATTCAGCTTTTAAAGAATCTTGTGATAGAATTATTGATCATTATAAAGATAAAAGAATTTCAAAAGTTGCTGCAATTGAAGCACGTGGATATGTATGGGGTGGAGTTATAGCTTACCAGTTAGGAGCTGGATTTGTTTTAATGAGAAAACCCAATAAATTACCTTACGAGACTTTAAAAGAAACTTATGATCTTGAGTATGGGACTGATACTATTGAAATGCATGTTGATGCGATTGAAGAAGGTGATAGAGTCTTGGTTTTTGATGATTTGTTAGCTACTGGAGGTACTGCTAAAGCAGCTTGTAATTTGGTAGAAAAAGCTGGTGGTGAAGTATTAGGAATTGCATTTGTAATTGAACTAACGGGTAGCTTACATGGTAGAGATAAATTAGTAGGTTATGATGTCCTTTCACTTATAGAAATACCAGTTGAAGAATAAAATATCCTTAAAATGATTAATTTATGTTGATTTTTAAAAAAATTATAAATATTTTATATTTTTTCTAATTCTAGTGGAACGTAATTAAAAGTTTTAAAAAACCTTTCCTTTACTTTTACAATATTAAATTTGTGTGTTTGAGCACCTCTTGTTTCTACTACAAACGATCCAATTATAGCACCTAATCTGCAAGAATCTAAAACAGTCATATTTAATGTTAATCCTGTTAAAATACCTGCACGATATCCATCACCCGCCCCAGTAGTATCCACGATTTGTACAGGAGTTGCGATGGGGATATTTATTCTAAAAATTTTATCGTTTTCATCTTTATACATCAAAATAGAACCTTTAGATCCTCGTGTTATGATCATAGCTTTAATATATTGAAGAATATTAATTTTATTTAGCCCAGATTTTTCTTTTATTTGCCTTATCTCATGTGTATTACCAATTAAGATTTCTGATTTCTTGATTATATCTATTAAATTATCTTTCTGAAAAAGTGGGGTTACTTGACCAGGATCAAATATTGATGGTATTTTTAAAGCATTTAACTGAGTTGCAAAATTACTCATTGCCTCAACACTCTGGGTTGAATTTATTGCATAAATAAACTCTTCTGGATTTGATATTTTTTCTTTTAAATCAATATCCTTGCATTTATCCAAAGCTCCACCATGAAATATGATCATTTGATTAGATTTAATATCATTCACTATATAACAAGCAGCTGTGAACAAATCTTCATAAACATCAACTAGTAAATCTACGTTTTTAAATTGATTTATATGATTCTTATATCCTAAACTCTCGAAATCATTTCCTACTGAACCAAGTAAAGAAACTTTAGCAATATTCAAAATACCTAGATTGTAAGCAATATTACCGGCTGTTCCTCCAAAAAATTGATGGCGACTATCAGCTGTAACTGTGCTTTGATATTCTTCCTTATCTTGGTTGATAGATACTGCATTAATAAAGCTTTCTTTAAATCCCATAATATAATCAAAAGCTAATGATCCAAGAACAAGAACTTTGTTTTTTAGCATGATGCATTGATTTAATTTTTGAAATATATTTTAAACTAGTCAATATTATGTTAAAACTTTATAGAATTTGAAAGAAACCAGTATTTTTTTAAAAAACAATTTATAAAATTTTAAATTTTATATTTTAAACATTATAAATATTATATTAAAATAGATAGGAGAAAAACGTTGGTAAAAATAGGAATTATTGGAGGTTCAGGATTAGATAATCCGGACATTTTGAAGGATGCTAAGGAAATTAATGTTGATACTACATATGGGAAACCTAGTTCTCCTTTAAAGATTGGAAAAATTCATGATATTGAAGTGGTTCTCATTGCTAGACATGGAAGAGAACATACAATACCACCAACTCAAGTAAACTATAGAGCTAACATACAAGCATTAAAAGATCAGGGTTGTTCTCATATCCTAGCAACTACTGCTTGCGGAAGTTTGAGAGACAAAATTGAAAGAGGGGACTTAGTTATTCTTGATCAATTTATAGATTTTACAAGACTCAGAAAAATTTCCTTTTTTGAAGAATTTACACCAGGAGATATGAAGCATACTCCAATGGCAGATCCTTATTCAGAAGAATTAAGAAAAATTCTCATTGAAACAGCGAAGGAACTGGATCTTAAACATCATGAAAAAGGAACAGTTGTTACAATTGAAGGCCCTAGATTTTCTACAAGAGCAGAATCAAATATGTTTCGGATATGGGGTGCTGATGTAATAAATATGAGTATAGCCCCTGAGACAATTTTAGCAAATGAAGCAAACATCCCTTATGCTGCTATTGCTATGTCTACGGATTATGATTGCTGGAAAGAGGATGAAGCTCCCGTTACCTGGGAAGAAATATTGGAAATTTTTGGTAAAAATGTTAATAATGTTGTTGCTTTATTGACTAATGTCATAAAAAAAATGAAATAATCATTCTCTTTAACCTAGCTCCTTTCTTTTTAATATTTTCTCTTAAAATAAAGTACAAAAGGATTTGATTCTTTCTTTTGTTATAATTGAATTTTTAAAAAAGTTGATATTTTCTTCATCGTTATTTTAATATACTAATTAAATTTTAATTAAAGTCTTCTTAATATGGTCAAAATCTCTTTTTTAGGAAGTTGTAGAGAAATCGGTCGCTCTAGCATTTTGGTTGAGTCAAAAAGTGGAGCAAAATGCATTTTAGATTATGGAATTGGATTTAACAATAATAGTCGATTACCGTTTGAAAGTGATTTCACTAATTTAAAAGCTGTTGCGCTGACCCACAGTCACATTGATCATTCAGGAGCTTTACCTTTTATCTATAAGAAGTACCAGGTTCCATGCTTTACTAACTCAATTTCACTAGATATTACTGAAATTTTGATAAGAGATATGATTAAAATTTCAAACTATCCATATCCATTTGGTTTCAGAGAATTAGATATATTAAAACAAAATACTTTCTTTCTTGAGAATGGAACACGTTACATGATAGATGATGGTTATTTCGTAACATTTATAGATGCGGGACATATACCGGGAAGTGTTTCGATTTTACTTGAAGTTGATAATAAGAGAATATTTTATTCTGGAGATATTAACACTCAAATTACTAATTTAATTGATCCTGCTAATCATATGGATGTCCCTCAATTAGATGCCTTAATTGTTGAATCTACATATGCTTTAAAAGAACATCCACCAAGGAAATCACTTGAAGAAAAGTTTATAGAGAAAATTACTGAAATTACTGAAAATGGTGGGAAAGTATTAATTCCTGCGTTTGGTGTTGCTCGTTCACAAGAAACTCTATTGATCTTAGAAAAATATAATTACACTGGTAATATATTTATTGATGGTTTAGCTAGAAAAGTATCTAATATTTATTTAGAACATCCAACCTTTATTAAAAATATAAAAGCATTTAGGAAAATCTTAAAAAAAACTCAATTCATTTCAAAGAAAAAAGACAGATCTCAGGTAAAAAAATCAACAGGAGTAATTATTTCCCCCTCAGGGATGCTAAAAGGAGGTGCTGCAATAGATTATATTGAAGCAATCCTAAATGATCCAGCATCAGCTATTTATTTAGTAGGATACCAGGTAGAAGGAAGCCCTGGTAGAGGATTATTAGACAATGGAATTTTTGAATTTAAAGAAACTCGAAGAAAAAACAAAACATCAGTAGATTTGCAGGTCAAAGCAAGATGTGATTATGATTATTTTAATTTTTCCAGTCATGCTGACAGTTTACATCTTTTTGAATATATAGAGAACTTAGAATTTCGCCACAAAACTCAAAAGAATGTATTTTGCGTTCACGGTGATAATAAATCAACTACATCTCTAGCAAGTGAATTAGTGAAAAAAGATTATAATTCAGTTGCTCCAGAAATTGGAGAGATTTATAAAATATAGGTTTGTATTCTGTAAAATAATTATTTACTTTCCATATAACTGTTTTCGAATTGTTACATTACAGTGTTCCAGAAAAATATCAACCTTATCTATAGGAATTTTTGTACCCGCTGCCGGGGGATGTCCACCTCCTAAAACATCTAATTTTGATTGATCACATGCTTCTCTAATTGCTTGCGAAAGATTTATACCTTTGTTCACAATTGTTTCATGTGCACGAGCCGAGACTTTATAAGTATTTTCATCTCTTATTTTTGCTAAACCAAATATAGGTTTTGATTTATCAAATCTTTCTTCATTTTCAAAAACCAGCATTGAAGAAATTGTTCCAACCATTGTTTCTGGAATAACATCCTCAGCGAAAAAATATTGAATATATTCCTTCTGTTGAATTTTATTATTATCTTGAAGCCATGTTAGACACTTTAATAAGGTTTTTTTGTAATTTAAAAGAATCTCATGGGATTTTTTATAAGAATTTTTTCTATCACCCATTGCTATTGCGATTCCTAATGAACCACTATTTAATCTTCCACAAGCATTTAAGAGATTTGAAAATTCTGCCGCATCATATAATTCTGAACCTACTTCTTCATTTTTTAGTAAATATCTATTTATAATTAATTTTTCTATAATTCTACTCGGTTCAATATCAAGTTTTATTGAGCCATACTCAATAATAGCAGAAGAAATTTTTTGTTTTTCATCATTACTAAGTTCATTTAACGTTTTTATATTAGTATTTGACTTTTCCATTAATATTCCTAAGGTTTTTAAAAATATTAAAGATCTATTAGCATCACCAGTTAATCCTGGGAGATTTATTTCCTTGGAATATGCAATTGCTTCATTCAAAGGCTTTATCGACGAGAAATTTAAATCACTTTTTATATCAATCAATCCAACTCTCTTAGCATCCTCTAAAATTATTGAATTTATGCCTAAAAATGATTTATTTGGACCTTTATTTTGAATATCACCTATTGCTCCAATAATTGCTATGCATGACAGATCTACATTGTTTTCATTTAAAACTTTAGTAAAAGTATAACTTAATCCAGCTCCAGATATCTCTAAGCTTCCATCAATTCCAAAGAAATATGGATTTACATGCCATTGATAAGTTTTTTTATGAATATCTTCTATTTGATTAGTTTCTTCTTTAGAGGATATATTCTGTGGAAGATGATGATCCAATACAATAAAAGAATCAAAATTTTCTTTCAAAATCAAATCGTTTTGAAGTTCTAAATACTGGCCACTTCCAAAATCGGTAAAAATTAGAAATCTATTTAAATTTTTTATATCTTTTGAAATCTTAATAATGGTTTCCTTTTCTAATCGTTTTAAAACAGTAATCTGAAATGGGATATTTTCTCGAAATAAAGCTTTACCTAGAATTGCGCCTGCACTTAAACCATCGGCATCTAAATGAGTATATATCTGAATAGATGATCTATTATCTGCTAAAAAGTTAATTAGGTTATTCTTTACAATTATTAAAGCATTATAGAATTCTTCAAATTTTTTTTTTAAATCATCCATTTTTTCAGAAGTAGCAAAATTAATAATATATTATATTAGATTATCAAATTAATAATAAATACTCAATTAAAAAAAGTAAATTTAATAAGGTGAAAATAAGTGCATCACATCAAAATAAACGAGCTTGCAAGAAAAATCATTGAAAAAATCATAGAAAAGAAAGAATTCTATAAAGCAGAAATTCATAAATTAAATAATGGAGCAACCATTCTTGATATGTCTAAAACGACTTGGAGAGGTGGTAAATTAGTTGCGGAAATTTGTATGGGAGGATTAGGGAAAATTCAATTTTCTTCTTATGATTTGAACGGACATTACTTACCAAGCGTGAATGTATATACTTCAGAGCCAATTATTGCATGTATAGCTTCTCAGTTGGCAGGATGGAATATTAAATTGAAAAAAGAAATAGAAAAAGATGGAGAAATAAAGAAAAAATTAGTTTTTCAATCATTAGGTTCTGGACCCGCTCGATCTAAAAGTAAAGTAGAGAAAATATTTGAAGAATTTGATTATACTGATGATTCAAAATGTGCTGTTATAGTTTTTGAAACTCCCAAATTACCAAATGATGAAGTAATGGATATTGTAGCTAATAAATGTAATGTCGATACAAATGACACTTATGCAGTTTGCGCTCCAACTTCATGTTTAACAGGTTCAATCCAAGTTGCTGCTAGAATTGTGGAAACTGGTATTCATAAATTACATGAAATTAAATTTCCATTGGATACTATAAATAATGGTTTTGGTACAACTACGATAGCTCCTATTGCGAAAGATGATCTTGGTGCCATGGGAAGAACAAATGATTCAATAAGTGCTGCGGGTCTAACATATTATACGATTAATGTTGAGAAAGAAAGAGAACATGAATTATTTGAGCTTCTTAAAAAAGCACCAGCGAGCACATCTCCTAGTTACGGAAAGCCATTTTTAGAAACATTTAAAGCAGCAAATTACAATTTTTATGATATAGATCCTGGATTGTTTGCTCCGGCAATTTATACTGTAACAAATATCCAAACTGGAAAAACTATAACAGTAGGAAAAGTAAATCACGAATTATTGAAACAATCTTATGACTTGAATTAGATACAAATTATTAATCTTATATATTTTTTCAAAAAAAAAATCACATATTCAATAGTTCTTCCTCATATTTAAGAATCTCATCATCAGATATATCTCGGTCAAATTTTATCTTTTTTTGAATTCCTAAATATATACATGCAAGTTTTGCTGCAGCTGCAACCTCTGCTTTTTTAAGAGTAATCGAATACTCATCTTGTTGAATTTGATCTTCTTGATAAAGATTTTCCTTAAATTTCTTATCTTGAATTCGAATAACCCTTTCATTTTTCATTTTATATAATAATGAAGCCATTTTATTGGCAACTTTAAAAGGTAATTGATTCTTAACAACCAATCGTATAATGTTATTCACATCAAAATAATTTAGAGTTTCATATTTTGCCCGAAGAAAACTTTTGAGATTCTCAGAATTTCTTTCGCATTCAATTTCCATCCAATCATGTATAGCAAGTTTCCTTCTGAAGAACATTAATTCCCAGTCAATATTTAATTCCTTTAAGAACTCAAAAAGCATATCATCATTAGATGTTCTCGATTCTATAATAACATAAAGCTGAAGTCCATAATACTTGTGTTCTTGTTGAAGAAAGAAACCTCTTTGTTGCATAGATGCCAAGATTAGCACTTTTAAAGAATAAATATTCTCAGATACATTTTTTTTACTGCAATTCAGATATATAACATTACCTTCCTCACTAATATATTCACTATCTAAGAAACCTAAACAACTCTCCTTATTATCCTTGATGAAATCCCTTAATCCACTAAGAGTTGGTTTTACATCAAATTTAATGAGATCATTTTCTCCAATTGTTACATAATCATGGTAATTACTTCCAATGGCTAATTTAATAGAATTTAATTTGAGTTCTTTATCAACACCAAATACATTTTGAAATGCATCATTAATGGGAAAAATCTCATCTTCCAAAATTTTTGCATCAGCAATAGAACTTTCATAAGGCTCTGGATCATTAAGTAATTTATTCAATACCGGGGCTTCCGAAGCATCAACCTCGATTTCATATGATTTTGATAAATCTTTTCGTATAATACAAATCGATCTCTTCTTTTTGTTATAGATCGAAAATGATATATTATCATCTATTACCGCCCGAAATTTTTCGATGAATTTGTTCTCTGTATTATCTAAACCAATCCTTCTTCTACGAATTTTAAAATCCCTAAATACTGTGATAAATATAATGTTTATATTAATTAAAGTATAAAATTATTATCTTAAATTCTTATCTAAAATGTAATATAAGATTTTTATTATTAAATTAAAAAACAAAACACCTTAAGAAGAAAGTAATTTTTAGAAAATAGTGCACAATTTATATCAAGATTCTTCTTCCAAAAAATAATTCTCTCCCTTCTTCACATATACGATGGTAGAGCCAAAATTATTACGTATGGTGCATTTATTTCCTTGGATATCTAGTATCTCGATAGAATATGATAACCTTCTTTGTTTTAACAAATCCTCAATAATTTTTTTTTCTTCTTGTGCATCCATAATTTTAAGTCATTAACCGCTACAAAAAAATTTTATTATTCTAATTTTTAATCCTAAAAATTACATTAAAATTCACTGATGGCTATCGCAGAAGTTAAAAATGATTAAAAGATATAAAATATTAGTTAGAAATTAATTTTATATATATTCAATCAATGTTTTAGTAAAATTAATGAAAATTATGACATAAACTCGAGATTTCATTGATTACACACATTTAAGCCACAAAATCAGAAAATATAACTTTAATTTTATCCAATTTTATAAATAAAAATGACTAATCTAATGTCAAAATTCTTATGAGAAAAAAGAATTTGTATCAAATTTTTAATGTGAATTTTACTTATATATTTATTTAATTAATCCTAACCTAGATTACCATTAATAATTTCAAATTTATTATATATTATCTTTATTAAAAAATCGAAATTTTTTTATTAAATATAACATATTTTTATATATTAAAAAACTTGTTTATATAAAAAGCAAATTTTTTACTCTAATAGGCTTAAAGCTTTATTCTCTTATTTCTGAACTATAATGGCTAAACAGAAACTAGATATCGGATTTTTTTCATCAATGTATTCACAAATTAATGGTACTGCTATCGCATGTAGAAATCTTGCTGAAGCTATTGCAAAATATACAGGGCATAATGTACATGTATTCGCACCGGGGATCGAAACTCCTAAAACAAGACCTAAGAACCTACACTTCCATAACTTTTTTGGTGCAAAGATTGGACCTAAAACAGGCTTTGTTTTAAGTATTCCATTACACAGATACTTTTTCTGTTCCCATGATTATCTAGATGTAGTACATATTCATACTCATGCTAGTTTTGGCTCAATGGCAATAAATTGGGCGAAATATTTAGGAATTCCGATGGTTGGAACTCATAACTCTCCACTCAGTTTTTATACATCACAATATATTCCTGTTGTCGGAAAGTTACTTTCGAGAATGGACTGGGTTTGGCGCTATGAGAGACATATATTGGACAAATATGATCTAGTCTCAGTTCCTACTAAATCGAAAAAAAGCTTACTCAGAGATCACAGATTTAAAGAACCTATTGTTTGTTTAACCAATGGCATTTCAGATTTATATTTCAGGGATGTAAAAGAAAACGGAATAAGAGATAAATACAATTTGGATAGTAAGAAGATTCTATTATATGCTTCTAGATTATCTCCTGAAAAACATCAATTAAATATTATTAAAACATTTAAAAAAATTCAAAAAGAGGTACCAGATTCACATTTAGTTCTCGTAGGAAGTGATGGACCATCTAGTTTACATGTTAATAAATTAATTAAAAAGAAAAATTATCGAGAATTTGTGTCTTATCTAGGTCGAGTGCCTTTTGGAGATTTATTGAAATTGTATAATACAGCAGATTTAGCTTGTCTTTGGTCTTGGATTGAAGCGGAAGGATTAGTGCTAATAGAAGCAATGGCTCAAGGTACCCCTTGCATAGGAGCAAACGCAATCGGAATTTCAAATGTAATTAGACATGGTAAAACAGGATACCTCGCAAATAATCTTGATGATTTTAAGGATAAAGTGGTGAAATTATTTAGAGATGACGATTTACGAGCAGAAATGGGGGTACATTCTAAAATGGTTGCTCAAAACTATAAAATTAGTAAAGTAGCTAAAACTTGGGTGAAACTATATAAATTTATCATTAATGAGCTATACCCATTACGTTATTATCAAAAAGAAAGAAAAGAAAGAGTTGAATTAGTTAAAGAATTTATACATAAACTACCTATTGTGTCATTTTAATTTAATATTAAAAGTTAAATAGTGCTCTAACTTGATTTAACTTGTTCTTACATTTAATACAAAAATTAAATGACTTTTGATCAATATCTTTAACTTCATGGGAAAATCGCATAACACAAAATTTGTTAGGACAATGAGTTGAACCTAATATTATGTGTCCAATTTCATGAATTATTTCTTTTATAATTCGTTGTTCAAATAAATAATGATTAATGGGGCCATTAAAGAACTGTTCCTTAAATTTTAAAGATGAAACCACACAACATCTATGTTTTAAATGAGCCTCTCCAAATAAAAATAGAATATTGTCATCTTTACTAGAATATAAAGGAAGATCAGTAATTGCAATTATTATTCCAAGGTTTTCCTCTACTCTCTTATTCATTAAGATTTGATAGAACTTGTTGGTAGGATGTATCTTAATCTTATCAGAAGATTTTTTCAATTCTTTATGCTCTTTCCTCACACCCTTAGAAAAGACCTTGCTAGTTAAATTATAACTTTCAAGATTTCTAATATTATAAAAAAAAGAACTATATATATGATTTAAAGTAGATTCAATTTTTTCAAAGAAAAGTATATCATAGTCTTCAAAAAAAAGAATTCCTAAATGACAAGGCAATATTAATCTTTTTAATGCTTCATTTTTTAATTTTAATTCTTCACAATTTTGAAGTTTTAGCATTATCAGAGTTTTAAAAGTTACTTTCTTTAAGAAGTTTCTTTCTAATATTAAAATATTGAAAGTTGGAGTTTAAATTTATTAATAATAGGTATTTAAGTCATTATAAATATTATAAATTAGGTTAATTATTTATTCATAAAGAATTGTTAATAAAATATGACAGATTTAATTGAGAATTCAGAGGAAACTAATATTAATGATGAAATTACTCTAAATTCTTTAAATAAAACAGATACGGATAAGGAAATAATTAAAAAAGATTTTATCCCTCACTTTTTTCCAACTTATAGAATAAAAAGAAATTCATATGCCATCCCTATCATTATTGTGGTCATTATCTCTGGGATATTGGCTTATTTGACCTATATTGAAGCAGGAATTCAGTACGATGGGGGTTATGTATCCGAAAGTGAATTGGGAGCATTGGGAGGGATTTTAAATGGATTGATTTATACTGCAATTGCATTAATCTCATCCTTTTTAATTGTTTTTATTATTAAGAAAAAAGGAATTGGAGTTTTGATGTACATCTTTGGCTTTAGCTTCGCTTTAATAGGATTTTTTCAAACTTGGTTTTTTGGAGAAATTATTTTATATTTACTATTTTTAAATTTTCCACATTTATTTTATTTATTCGACTCTGAGTTAATTATCCTTGCCATGGTTTTTACCGTTCTTATGTTATATCAATACTTTACTTCACAATCAATAAAAACAAAAAATTTTATAGTATTATACATAGGATTGTTAATTGGTGCGTCAATGGGAGTCTTAATGCCTCTTTGGACTACACTATCTATCTTAATTGGAATTTCATGCTTAGACATCTTTTCGGTATTATATAAACGTGGTCCAATCAAACAGCTAATTGATATTGCATCCAATTCAGGGGAGCAAAATGATCTTTCAGAGCAAGAATTAAAAGAAAGACTAGATAGTGGAAAATACGAGTATGATACAACAAAATTAGAAATCGGAATAGGAGATTTAGCGTTTTATAGTATGCTTACATCAAGTGCATTAGTTCAAACGAATAATATAATTGTGATGATTTTAACGGCTTTTGCAATAATCATCGGTACTGGAATTACAATTTCAGGATTAAAGCGAAATAGAATATTACCTGGGCTGCCTCTATCAATTTTTCTAGGGATATGTACAATGCTACTCTCATGGTATGTTATTTCTACTTTTTTAATTTAGGTTCAAATTTCTTTCTAATAAATGAAAGTATGAAAAGCGAGAAAAAAGAAAATGGTAGATATTAATAATATAAATACAATATCAATAATAGGAGCTGGAACAATGGGGCATGAAATTGCCCAAGTTGCTTTAATGGGAGGTTTTAAACGTGTTATTCTAAATGATTTGAATTATGAAATTCTTGAAAAAGCCTCATTTAAAATTAGAAAAGGATTAGAAAAACTTGAATCTAAAGGTAGATTAAAGCTAGGGCTTACTCCCTCCAGCATTATCCAAAATCTTATAAAAGAAGTAGATTTAAAAAAAGCTGTTCAGCACGCTGATTTCATTATTGAAGCAATCCCAGAAAGAATGAAAGCTAAACAATTACTCTTTGAAAGTTTAGGCAAACTTGCTCCAACACATGCAATATTGGCTACAAATACTTCAACAATGAGCATAACAGAAATTGGATCTCTTTCAGGACGATCAGATAAAGTTATTGGATGTCACTTTTTTACACCTATAGTAGTACTCAGATTGATTGAGATAATTAAGGGTAAAGATACTTCAGAAGAAACGGTTGAAATAACGAAAAGAGTATGTGAACAATTTCCTGCTTTAAAAGGAAATAGAGTTCTTCCAATTCTTGAAAAAGAAAGTCCGGGTTTTATTGTAAATCGACTAACAATAGGATCTAGTGCTTATTTAAATTGGCTTCTTGATTATGCAATGGATAAAGGGATTCTTATAGATAGAATAGATGCAGATGTAAAGGAAGTAATGGAGATTGGTCCATTTGCTAGATGGGATTATTTAGGCCTTGATATAATATACAATGTCTTGAAATATTTTGAGAAAGAAGTTTCACCTGATTTTAAGCCGGGAAAAACACTAACAAAATTAGTAAATGAAGGAAAATTAGGGAGAAAAACTGAAGTAGGAATATTCAAATGGGTTAGAGGGAAACCTCAATTAAAATTAGATAAAAAAGCAGGACTGCTCGATTTAGAATTATTTATGGCCATTCAATTAAATGAAGGATGTAAACTCTTAGAAGAAAAAATTGTTCCTGGATATAAGATTATCGATGACACAATGTTAGCAGGGATGGATGTTCCAGGACCATTTGGCGCAGGTAAAAAAAATTATAAGAAATGGAGCAACTTGTTGGAGACTTTCGTAGAAAAATCTGGATTAACCTACTTAAGCCCCTGTGAATTAATGAAATCAGGTAAATTTATTCAAATGCGTAAATAACTTTCTTTAAAGAAATTAAAGTTAATTATATAAAATAAAATTGATTTTATGAATTAAAAACCAATTAGAACGATAATGTCTGTATCAAAAGATTCTCCTAAGACTGGTTTTGAAAAAATAATTGATTATTTTAACAATTCTATTAAAATTAATCATCCTGTTGCTATAGCTAAGATTGTAGAAGATACTGGTTTTTCTTGGAGTTTCGTTAAAAAAACATTAGCTAAAATAAATGAGAACTTTATTGGATTTCATTTTGAAAAGTCAGGGAACACATGGATTATGTGGAAGGATCGTAATCATTTAATTAGGAAACTTGATGAAACCTGCTCTCGTCTTTTAGAAGATTCAAACAATGAATCTTAATCTTACTTATTTGTATAAATCTAAAAATTATTTTTCCATTTGAAAATATCTACAATTTACCTAAAAAAAGGTTTTTATGTAAGATTCCAGAATGCAAAAATTGTACAAATTATATTAATATGTTAAAGAAGTTCAAGGAAAGAACTTTATTCTAATTTTATCAAAATTTTTTTTGGAGTTTTATTATTCTAACCTCATTTCTAAACAAACCAGATCAATATCCTCATTAAATTTAAAAATTGGACTATATAATTTTGAAATATAATAATTGATTTTAACTTCAAAAAACATTTATATAAAAATCAATTTGATCTTAATTATGAAATTCAAACAAAAAAATCTAAATCGAATATTTATAGTACTATTAAGTACTACTGTATTATTAGGGACTCTATTTTCAGTTAATTCATTTCAAACAATTAGTTCGCCAGAAGTAAACCATTTTAATTCAAAACCATTGTTATCAAATTATGACCAATTTAAAAAAGGGAATTTTACTGGTTACGAATTTTCCTCTTATAACCTCTCGGTTTTTTTAGATGAAAATACATGTACTGTAGTAGGGAATTTAACTGTTGATTTTTATAATGATGATCCTGTAAACTTTACTCAAATTCCATTCCATCTTTATGCATCTGGGATGTATTATGATACAAGACCTGGATATATTGAGATATTAAATGTAACCACATTAACAGATCCAAAAGAAGATCTAGCGTTCGATTTCTTTAATAGTACTCAATTAATGTGGGTAAATTTAACCAATAAACTTGAGCCTACTCATCGTACTTCCTTCATTATTTCCTTTAATACAACACTTCCAGATGGAGGTATTGATAGAGCAAATGAATATGGCTGGGATCACAATGAATCTCGAATTTTTAAATTCGCAAATTGTTATCCTCAACCTTGTGTGTATGATGAATTTGATGGATGGAATATTGATCCATATATCTTAACTGGGGATCCCTTCTATTTTGATATGGCTTATTATGATCTAATTGTCAACATACCTGAAAACATGACTCTTGCAGCTACAGGAGAATTGATAGAAAATATAACTATAGGAGAAAGAACAATTCTTCATTACAATCCACATCTTCCTGTACGTGAAGTGACCTTTTCAGCATCTCGTTATTTCATGGTAGAAACCGTAACAGTTTCCGGTACTTATAATAATGTTACTGTTTCTACATATTTTCTTCAAAAGTCTGATTGGTTATGGCAAGGATTTGCTATGGATTGCATAAATGCTGGAGGTTTATATAATTTAACATTTGGAAATTATCCATATCCCACATTGAATGTTGTTCAAGAATACACTCATTTTGGGGGTATGGAATATCCATGCCAAGTTTACGCCTCTGAAGCGGCAGATAGATATTATGACCCTTGGTTATATCTTGAAACAGTTATTGTTCATGAAGTTGCTCATCAATGGTTTTATAATTTAGTTGGGGTTGATGAGGTTGATTGGGGCTTTTTGGATGAGGGTATTGTATGTTGGGTCACAGACTGGGCTAAAGATTTTTTTCATCCAACTTGGCAACTTTTTGAACCATATTGGTTACTAAGTGATTACATCAATGGGGTTTGGTATTATTCAATGAACGTTGGACTACCAAATAAAATTAATCAATCTATCCCTGAATGCTTGAGCAGTGGTACAGATTATTGGTACACAGCATATAGAAAGGCTCCAGTTGTCCTCGAGAATTTACGGCGCATAATCGGTGTTGACAAATTCCTTGAAGGATTGACATTTTTTATCCATGAATTTTACTTTAAAATTGCTACTTTTACAGATTTTATTCAATCTTTTGAAACTGTTTTAGGATATTCTCTAGATTGGTTCTTTTTCCCCTGGTTCGATAATCCTTACCTACCTAAATATAATGTTACTAATGCGATATATGATGCTACTACTAAAATAATTAACATTACTATTGAGGATGTTAATGAATATTTAAATCAATACAGTTATTCTCAACCAATTCCAATTGAAATTTATACTAGTTATTTTACTTTAGAATATAATAGTCCTGAATGGATTAATGGTACTACTACTATAGCAGTACCAATTGAAAAACCCCCAGTAAGGATTATTTTAAATTATACCGATAATATTCCTGTTCAACTATCAGAATATGGTTTAACATACTATGCAACTACAAATATTACAATTATTAATGTCCCACCTCAAGAGATTGCTGGATATGACATTTTGCTTATCATTTTTATTATTGGTACTATAGGATTGATAATAATTTATAAGAAAACACTAAAACCCTACAGATAAATAATT
>SMTZ1_10002599_pt1 | contig 18167 bp, 31 predicted proteins | sample DeeMarSWOR136_30_FD_25667 | JGI IMG/M metagenome (IMG submission 25667)
ATTCCTAATTATAAAAAAGCAATGAAAAAAGGACATCATCTTTTTACATGTCCTAACATTGAACAGCATAAATATAAAGCCAAAGACCCTACAGCTACATTTATTCCAGGTTCTGATAAAATTAATTGCTTACAATGTGGATGGAAAGGAACTGCATTTGACGCTGTTAGGGTTTTAGAAAGGAATCGAGACTTGGAAGATACTAAAATTTTAGAATTATTAACAAAAGATAAAAGAAATGAATTATTTCCAGAATTAAATCATTATGAAAAATATAAATGGTCTTTAGTGCCAATAGCTAAAAATGGTAAAAATCCGATAGAATCAGATTGGACTAATAAAACTCATTATGATAAATCAGAATGGATTAAATGGATAAATTCTGGAATAAATATAGGATGTCAAACTGGAGAAGTTTCTGGAATAAGTGTTATTGATGTAGATTTAAAAATACCCCCTACAGAAGAATTGGAAGTTATTTATAGAGAATTAAATGCATTAAAAACATTAGAATCTAATACCCCTCATGGGAAACATTTTATTGTGAACTATGATAAAGATTTACGAACAGGTACTGCATTGGGAGGATTATCGTTAGATATTCGTAATGATGGAGCACAAATTTTAATTCAACCTTCTAAAATAAATAATTTATCTTATCATTGGAGAAATCTTGGAGATGAAATTAAATCAATTCCAGAAGAATTAAAAGCTAAATTATTGGGATTCAACAAGGTAGATAAGAGTAGAAATGTAGAATTATCTAAAGAAACAAAAGAAATAATTAACAATCCCATTGAATTAAAAAATAGTAATTTAGAAGGATGTTGTAATGATACTTTTATTCAATTAGGAGGAACTTTATTAAAAATGACAATTCCTATTGATAAAGTTAAAGGCATTTTATATTATATGAATAAAAATTGGTTAAAAAATCCAATGCCAAAACATTCAATAGATTCTATGGTTGGCAGTTTAGACGGATATAAAGAATCTGAAGAACAAACTCAAGAATCTGCAATTTATGAATGTTGTAAATTAATTCAAACGGATATTTCTGCTAAAGATATTATGGAACATACTGGATTAAAAAGAGCTATAGTAGATAAATATTTAGCTAAACTTTTTAAAGAAGGAAAATTAGCAAGAAGAGGTAGAGGAAGATACGATTTAAAACAACAAGTAGAATGGACTCATGGAGAAGCACAAAAATTATTAGAATATCAATATCAAATTCCTTATTTTAATAATGTAGCTTATTTTCATTCAGGAGATATTATTTTAGTAGGAGGAAAAACAGGAGAAGGAAAAACTCATATTGCTATGAATTTTATAAAACAATTGAAAGCACAAGGAGTAATTCCTTATTATATTTCTTTAGAATCAGGTTCTCGACATGAAAAAGTAGCCACAAAATTAGGATTATCTAAAGAAGATTATTATATTTCAAAAGAACCTATAGATAATCCATTACAAATAGAAATAGAACCAAACTCCTTTACTATTATAGATTGGCTTTATACAGGAGAAGATTTTGCAGCTACCCAATCTATATTTAAACATCTTAGTGATGAAATGAGACGCAAAGGAGGAATTTTATTAGTATTTACTCAATTAAAAGAAGATTATAATTATTTTGCTGTAAATTTAATTAAATCATTTGCTAGATTTGCAGCTAGATTTATTTATGATGATACTACTGGAATAACTAGCCATTATCAAGTAGATAAAATTACAGACCCAAAAGGACATTATCAAAATGCGATTATTCCATGTACTTTTGATTTTGATACTAAAGAATTAAAAAAGAGAGATATATTATAATGTATCAATTTAAAATAGATATTCCAGAAGGAACACAATTAGATTTAATGACATCTATAAAGGATTATATTCATGAATTTTTTTATACTAAAGTCATTGAACCAGAATGGTATGCAGGATATTTAGTACAATGGCTGAACATATATATGGAAGAAAATCCAACAAATAAAAATATTTCAGCCATAATAGAATATAAAGTTTGGAAAGATAAAGAATATTTAAAAATTCAAGAAAGATTAGAGACAGGATTATGAAGAAAATAATATTGATAATATTGCTATTAAGTATTATTTTATCAGGATGTATCACTTTACAAAGAACGCACACTCATTGGTGTCATTGTGAACATCCTAATAAGCATTGTTTTTATACTGAAGATGAAGAAATATGTATTTGTAGAACTTGTGGAGGATATATTTCTATAAAAGAGTTACCTCCATATAATAATTAATTATGAAATCTACAAAAGATAAAGGGAAATCTTTAGAAAGATATGTAGCTGATAGATTATCAGAAATTTTATCAGAAAATTGTATGCCTACAAAGGCATCTGGAGCTTCTACTCAATTAGGAGATATACTTTGTTCTAAATTTATAATAGAATGTAAAAAAAGAAATACTAAAGATATTACTGTAAAAGAAGATGTTTGGGAAAAATTATTATCAGAATTACCAATGGGAAGTATAAGAATACCTTTATATATATTAGAAAATAAAAATAAAAAAAGGTGGGTAGTATTAGACCTAAAAGATTTTTTTAGAATATTGGAGGATAAAAATGCATAACAATTTATTAATTATTGCTGAAGGAGAAGATTTAACTAATACTGGAAAATTAATGGAAAATAGTGCTATTAATAAAATTAATGAATATTTAAAAAAATTTGATTTATTACCATTAATTCATTTAGAAAATTCTTATAAAAATGGAATTTTTAATAGAGATAAAGTATTTACAATGGATATTTATGCAGGAGCATATAAATTTTCTTTTGGAGAAAATTTTGAAAAATTTATAAAAACTTTAAAATGGACATTACCAGAAACAGTTGTAATAATTTATTCTGATAATGAAATGGGAACTAATAATATATATAGACCTAGTTTGGATTTGATTAATGGAGGATAAAAATTAAAATAGAAATTAAAATTATATTTAAAAATAAAATTTATAATATTAAAGAAATACTTCATGATGATTTAATATATAATTGTAGAGTACCTTTTTTATATTGTTGGGATACTTTAATGCTTATGTGTAAAAAAATAAATTTTAAAGAAATATTGGAGGAAAAATGATATATGTAGAATCGAAATCATGGGATATTGAAAATAGTAAATTTATAGATGATGATATAAAAGAAGAAATTAAAGATGTGCCTATGCATTATCATGATATTATTATGCTTCAACTTGTTAAAGAATTAAAAAAATTGAATAAAGGAAAGAAAAAATAAAGGAGAGATAATGTATAAATCTTATGATAATTGGCAATTATGGGAAGAAATTCCAATAAGAAAGAATATTAGATATATTCTAAAAAATTGGGATACAGGGAAACAAATTATTATAAACAAAGAAAATAAGGAAATCATATTACATTTAATAAATAAAAAAAGATATTGTGATAAACTTTCAAATCAATATGATATGAAATTAAATAAAATAATAGAAAAAATAATAAGGAGTAAAAATGCCAAGAGGAAGACCAAAGAAAATTAAATCAGTAGATGAGCATATTCAAAAAGAATTAAAAAATCCTGAATTTAAAAAAGCATTTGATGAAGAAACTAAACAAATTAATAAAGAACAAGAAGATAGACTTAAAAAAGTAGTTTCTGATTTAACTAAAAGTTTTGGTCATGAAATTATACATTTCGCTTCAGAAGAAACTATAAAAGAAAAGATTCCTTTTATTATTCCAGAAGTAAATGAAATGATAGGAGGAGGTATCCCTTATGGCATGTTTTCTATATTATGGGGAAATAAGTCATGTGCAAAAACTACTGTTACTTATAATTTAATAGCTCAAGCTCAAAAACAAGGAAAACTATGTACTTATTTTGATTTAGAAAATAGTTTTGACAAAGTATGGGCAGAAAAACAAGGAGTAAATTTAAATAGATTATTAGTAGGTCATTTTCAAAATGCAGAAGAAGCGATGGATGCTCTTATTAAAATGGCAAGAGAAAAAGCTATAGATTTTGTAGTATTAGATTCTATACAATCTTTATCTCCAAAAGGAGAACAAGAAACAAAAAAAGGTAAAGAAAAATCTACAGAAGATGATACTATGGCTTTATTGGCTCGCAAATTATCTCAATTTTTTAGAATGGCAGCTAGTGGAGTTCATTCTGGAAAAGTAGCAGTATTATTAATAGGACAAGCAAGAGTAGATTTAGGTAGTTTTATAAAATTAGAAACTTTATCTGGAGGTCATGCTCTTAATCATTGGTCTGCTATTACTATAAGAGTACATAGAGGACAAAAAGCAGATGCTCCTAGATATAAATTTACGGTAAAAGGAAAAAGAAAAGAAATTATTATAGGATTTTCATTAACTATAAAATTAGAAAAAACTAAAGTGAGTGGAACAGCTCCAGAAAATACAGAATTGAGAGTTCCTTTTTATTACGAATTTGGATTTAATAAACCTAGCGATACTCAAATAGAAGAACTGTATAAGGATTGGATTGAGTTTGAATCTGAAGAGGAGGAATAATGAAAGAGAAGAATATTAAATGATATAGACAAAGAATTAGTGTTTCTCAAAATATTAATAAGAAAGGAAAAATATGAAAAAGAAAATATTAGAAAAAAAAGAATTAAAAAAATTAATAAAAGGACTTGAAGAATTAGATAAAGACTTGGAACGATTAATACAAAAATTAAAAGATTCTAAAAATATAAAAAAATGATTAAACTTAAAATAAGAGAACCAATTTGGAAATCTAATTCCATAGGTATAGCTGCGTTTAGAGCTATAGATGATTTAGAGATTACTATAGATTATAAAGATAAATCAGGTAATAAAGTATTTCCAAGTAAATATTATATTTTAAAAGAAGAAATTATAAAATATCCAGTTCAATATTGTGGAAAAGTTAAATTACACATAGTTCCAATAGGAGAATTATTAAATGCGAGACCCAAACAGAATACCTAGAGTATTAAAAAAGGTAGAAAAGTTTTGGAAGAAATATCCTAATTTGAGATTAGGTCAATTGCTGATGATTTTTTCTGAAGGTAACGATTGTTTTTATATAGAAGATAATATATTAGAAAAGAAATTAGATAAAGAATCGAATAAAAAATAATGCTATCATTACCCATACAAAATATATATAATCATGGTAAAACGATTTATTTATTTAATCGTTATGGAGATAAATTATCTATAATGAAAGAACAAACTTTTTATCCTTATTTTTATGAAGAAGACCCTAATGGAGTTTATATTACTATAGATGGAAAGAAAGTAAATAAAATAAAATGTAGAGTACCTGGAGAAGTAAAAAGAAAAAGAAGTAATAATTCTTATGAAGCAGATATTTTATATACTAAAAGATATTTAATAGATAATATTAGGGAAATTGTCTATAGTAATCCTAAATATTTTTTTATAGATATAGAAGTAAAAGCTAAAGAATTGCCTAATTATCTTGCACCTATCCATACAATAACTTGTATATCTTTATACAATTCTTTGTATAAATCTGTACAAACTTGGTACGTTGATGATTTTGAAGGTACAGAAGAAGAAAAAGAAGATAAATTATTAACTCGATTTGTAAATTATATTAAAGAAGAGCAACCTGATATTTTAACTGGTTGGAATTTTATAAAGTTTGATTATGCTTATTTATATGCTAGAATTAAAAAATTATGGAATTTAGAATTTTCTAATTTAATTAGCCCTATTAATGAATCTAGATTTAGTAATAATGAATTTATGTATCCTGCAGGAATAAGTATATTAGATTATTTAGATTTATTTAAAAAAATATATAATAAAGAAGTATCCTATGCTTTAGATGAAATAGCTCAAAAATATTTAAAGACTCCTCCTAATAAAAAGATAGACTTTAATCAAATTTCTGAAGAAATTAAAAATAAAAATATAGAAGATATTAAAAAAATGATAGCTATAGAAAATTTGAAGAATATATTTCCCTATTATGATGAAATTAGAAGAATGGGTAAATGCTTGTGGGAAGATTTAACTTGGCATTGTTTAGATAAAAATACTGAAATTTTGACTAATAATGGATGGAAGAATTATAAAACTATAGACGAATTTGATAAAATATATTCTATGAATCCAAAAACACAAAAATTAGAATTAATAAATATTAAAAATATATTTATTTATAATTATAAAGGTAAAATGATTTATTATGATAATGATGGAAGAATAAATTTCTGTGTAACTCCAAATCATAAATTTTTAATGTATTATAATAGACCAGAAAGGAATAAAACAAAAATAGAATTAAATGAAATTGATTCTATTCCAGATAGAGATGATAGATATTTTTTTATTGGTTCGGAAGGTTATGAAGGAAATTATAATCAATTAACAGATAATCAAATTAAATTAATTGGATGGATTATTGCCGAAGGACATTTTGAAAAATTAAGCAAAGCAATTTCTATTTATCAAAATCAAGGTAAAAAATCAAATGAAATTCAAGAATTATTAGACCAAGAAAATATAATATATTCTAAATACATTTATAAAAATAATAAAACTATTAATTTTAGGATTAGAGCAAAAGATACTGTTTTATATAGAACTTTATTAAATAATAAAAAAGAATTACCAAAATTAGTTTATAATCTATCTATTAAACAAAAAAGATTATTAATAGAGACTTTAATGAAAGGAGATGGACATTGGCAATCTAATAATAGTGGTTATTATTGTTCAAAAAATAAAAATTTAATAGAACAATTTCAATTATTATGTATTTTAGCAGGATGGAACGTTGTTATTGTAGCTAAAGAAGAAAAATTTGGAATTATGTATTATGGTAATATAATAAAAAATAAATTTAAATTATTTCGATATAATTCTAAAAAAGAAATTCAATATAATGATAAAATATGGTGTATTGAAAATCAATATCATAATTTTTTAATAAAAAGAAATAATCAAATAGTATTAAGTGGTAATTCTAAAGTATTAGATATTATGCTTTTAACTGAAGCTAAACAAAAAGGAATAGTATTACCTTCTAAAAATTATGAAGAAAGAGAATCTGAAGAATCAGAATTTGAAGGAGCTTATCGTAGATGTGATATAGAAGATAAAGAAGGTAATTTAATAAAACATTTAAGAGGATTTTATAAAGATTTATGGAAATTGGATTTATCTGGAGCATACCCAAATGCTATTATCAATTTTTGTTTAGATATTTCAAACTTAACTGAAAATAAAAATGAACATAAAATAAATATAACAGATAGAATAACTAATGAAACATTATATACTATTTATATGAAACAAAATGTTAATGCTTTATTACCTACTATTGCAAGAAAATTATTATTTAAAAAAGATATTTTAAAAAAGAATTTAAATTCTTTAGACCCTGAAACCAAAGAAGCAAAAGATTTACAAATCAAATATGATGCTATTAAGGCTCTTGTAAACTCTCTATTTGGAGTTTGTGGATTGAGAGTATTTAGATTGTTTAATAATGATATAGCATCAGCTATTACATCAATAGTAAGAGATTTATTACATTATGTAGAAGATAAATTAGCAGAACAAGGAATAGAAGTAATTTATATAGATACTGATAGTGTATTTATTAAATCAAAAAATAATCCTACAGAAATGATAAATGAATTAGTAAAACAATGGGCAAAAGAAAAACATAATAAAGATAATGTAACTATAGAATTTGATTGTGAAGGAATTTTTGAGAAAATTTTAATTGTAGCCTTATGTCATTATAAAGGATATTTAAAAAAGAAAAATGGAAAAATTAAAGAAGAAATAAAAGGTATAGAAGTAAAGCGTAAAGATTCCAGCAAATTTATGAAAAAATTTCAAGGAGAATTAATAGAGAAAGTATTGAATGAAGAATCCAAAGAACAATTAGAACAGTTTATAGAAAATTCTAAAAAAGAAATTAAAAAAGTACCTTTAATAAATATTGGATTTCCTTGTAAAATAAATGCTACTAAAGATTATAAAAGCCCTCCTATATTTATGAGAGCTTTAAAATATACTAACGAAATAATTTCTTTCAAAAAAGTACCTGGAGATATTTTTTATTACATTTATGTTAAGCCTTTTGGACAAGCAAAAAGAATTTCTAAAAGAAATTTAAAAAATAAAGAAACAGGAAAAAAAGAATTAAGAACTTCAGAAACAATTATTGATAAAAATGTGTTAGCTTTCGATGAAGAAAACTATCAACATATTAAAGAAGTAGATTGGAATAAAATGATAAAAAGAAATATTACAGATAAATCTAAACATATTTTTGAAGCAATGGGATGGACAAAAAAAGAAATTACTCAAGAAGAAGCTTTAAAAGAATTACAACGAAGAGGATTAATTTAATGGATTTATCTAATTTATCTAATAAAGAATTGATGAAAATAGCCAAAATCAAACCTAAATTTGCGGAGGAAGTGTCGAAAAAGACACGTCTTGATTCCATCAAGAAAAGTGAGGTGCAAGACCTCAACTCCGCTCCAAATATTTTAAATAAAGAATTTGAAAAAATACAAGAAAAAAAATTGAAAACTGAAATACTAAAAAATTTTCAATTACAAGATTTAGAAATAAAAGAAATAGCTTTTCAAACTACTAAAAAATATATAAAAGAAAATCATTATAGCCATACAATTAGTTCTTCTATAAGAGTATCTTTAGGTTTTTATTATAAAAATAATTTAATAACTGCTGTAGTGTATGGATGTCCTATTGGTCGTAGAGTTACACAATGGTTACAAGTTAGTGGAGATAATTGTTTGGAATTAGTTAGATTATTTAGTGAAGATGGACTGCCCAAAAATACAGAGAGTTATTGTATAGCTCAATCTTTTAAATATATAAAAGAAAAATATCCACAATATAAATATTTAATTTCATATGCTGACCCTAATCATGGTCATGTAGGATATATTTATCAAGCAACTAATTGGAGATATGTAGGGGTTCAAAGAAGATTATTGCCTGAAAGAAGAATATTTATAGATAATAAAGAAGTACATACTCGTAGTTTAAATGCTAAACATGGTAGTACATCAAAGAAAAAATTAGAAGAAATTTATGGAAATAGATTAAAAATAATTCAAGCTTTAAAAAAACATGTTTATCTCATGTGTTTAGGCAATAAAAAAGAAAAAAAAGAATGGTATACAAAATTTAAAGAATTGCCATATCCAAAAATAAGATGATAAAAAAAATATTTACTAAAAGATTAGAACGCAATTTAGGATTTAAAATACAAAAAAAAGTATACTGTATGGCAGTAGATACTGCTACTAAATCTGGAATTGCTATTGTATTTGCAGATTATAATAAAACTACAATAGAAACTTTTACTATGAAACTTCCTGCTTTACACAAATCTATTATTACAAAAGAAGAAAAATATGAAGAACATTTAAAATTATTTTATAAATTAGTAGTAGAAAAATTAGAACCTAAAACTTTAATCTATGGATACCCTAGTGCTTTATTAATTTTAGAAAATTCTTTCTTAAAAATGAATGTAGTTACTTTTGGTTTTTTGAGAGCTTTACAAGGAATAGTATATGCTAAATTATTTGAAAAATTTGGACTTATTAAAATTATTTTTCCTAAAACAGCAAGAAAATTAGTAGGATTTCAATCTAGTTTATCTAAAGGTAGTAAAAATAAAGATAAGAAAAAAGAAATTATGAAATGGATTAGTAATGTAGTAGAAGAAAAAATTACAGATGATAATGAAGCAGATGCTTTAATGTTAGCATTTGCAGGATTAAAAGAATGATAGAAATAAATAAAAAAATAGCAAATGAATTAGAAAAAAAAGGTATAGGATTTTTTACCGAATTTGGAGCTATTATTGGAGATGAAAGGTTAATATTAGTTTATAAAGAAGGTAAAATTTATCTTGCTCATATTTCTGAATTTGAACAAAAAGGATTATTAATTAGATTAAAGGAGAAAAAATAATGAAAATTAAAAAAGAAATAGTAGTATGTGATTTATGTAAACAAAGAGAAAGTTCTTTACGAAGATGCAAAGTATGTAGAAAACAATATTGTTTTGTTTGTAGTGCAAGTTATGAAAATACTTTTGATTTAGATGTTTGTAAAAGATGTGAAACTTTACCTACAGTAAGAAAATTAATAGAAAGATATTTAAATAAATGGAGAAATGCAGCAGAAAAAGGTAATAAAGAATTACAGAAAATAAAATTAAGAAATGAAAAGAAATTATTGAAAAAGGAGGAATAATGGAAGTTTCTGCTATTGAAAAAGAATTATATGGATTTATTGAAAAAAACATTGAAGTTACTATTGAAACTATTAAAAAACAACTTAGTGAAAAACATGTAGGAGCTTTAGGTAAATTAATTCAAGGAAATAAAATTGAAAAATATAAAAAAAGACAAACAGAAGAAAGTGGATATAGTAAGATGATAACTTATTATGGTCTAAAAAAGGAAAAAAATACAGATGTCTCTACATAAAAGTTTAAAAATAGTATCTCATTCTAAAAAAAGAACTGTAAGAAAAAGACGAGAACGATTAGATAAATTATATGGTACATTATTAAGAAAAGGTGGTCTTACAGATGAGCAAATAAAAATATATGGGCTACCTAAAGAAAAAATATTAAAATTAAAGACTAAAAAAACAGAGAAAAAAGAAGAAAAAAAAGAAATATCCCTTACTTAAAAACATGAATTGGCAAGACGATTTATTAAAGAAATCACAAGAATTAAAAATAAAAGGAGGACAGAATGGTATTTCTAATCGGTCTAATATTAGGAATAATTCTCGGAGCAGGAATAGTACTAGGAACTCAATATCTTCAAAAAACAGAAAAGATATAAATACAGATAAAGGAAAGGAGGAAAAGCTAATGATTACTAGAGAAGCAGCTTTAGATGATTTACAGAAATTAGAAAAAGAAGCAACAGATAAAGTTAGTAAAGTTATTATTGAAGTAGCTAGAGTTATAATTAAAATGTTAGCTACTATTAGGTCAAATCAATTATTAACAGATGCTGATAAAGTTGCAATTAAAAAAGCAAGAGAAGCTCGCAAATCAAAACAATCAGAAAAGGAACAGTAAATAATCGAAGGGGTTTGGAAATCCTACCCCTTCTCATAGCTTATAAGCTATATAAAATATAGGATAAAATCTATTGAAGTGCAAGACTAAATATAAAGAAAAAATTTATGAAATGTTCAATTACAGATAAAAAAATAACAGAAACTCAATGTAAAGAATGTCTCTTTTATATAGAAAAAAGAGATGCAGACGAATATCTTTATATGGTATGTGATTTTGAAAATTGGATAAATTGGAATTATAAAGGAAAGATACAATATGATAAACCAACAAATCTTATTTAGTATTTCAGGTATTTTATTAACTATAACAGGAATATTTGATTCTATAAAATATCATTGGGTAGCTATTAATATTAGAAAAATGGGTACTGCTCAAGGTAGAAGTAGAAAATTTATAAATGCTGCTATAATCAATAATTTAGCAAGAATTTCTCATTGTATTTTAACAAATAATTTATGGGTTGTATTAAGTAGTTTACTTGCCTTATGTTTTATGTTGGAACATTGGTTTATGGTTTATTGGTATTATCCTTATAGAAAAAGGACTCAATTTGGTTTTAAAAGACCTAATATATTTTTATATATAATTAATTCATTATTGCCTAATAAAATCAGAAAAAGACTTTAGGAGTATACATGAAAGTTGTTTATTGCGATTTATGTGGAAGTCCAATTAAACAAATAAAATATTTATTAAAATATTTTAAATACCATGTAAATGAAGAAACAGATTCTCCTAGCAGATTCAATTCTTTTAGTAGTTCAGAAAAAGAAATATGTGAAACATGTAAAGAAATGATAGATAATATTTTTAAATTAAGAATGGAAGGAATTCTTAAATTAGCAAAAGATTTAAAAACAATTTATCAAATGCCTGTTAAAAATAAAAAGTATAAAAGGAAAAAATGAATTTATTAATATTTTCAGATATTCATATAATAGAAAAAGACCTATCAGAAATAGAAGTAATATTTGAAGAACTTCTATTTATAAAAAATAAATATAATATCCATAAAATAATTATAGCAGGAGATACTTTTGATAAAATAAATCCTACCCCAAAAGAATTAGATTATTTTTCTGAATTTTTAAAAAAATTAGACATACCTATAATCCTAATTGTAGCCAAATCCCACGAAAGCATTTCTCCAACTGAAACAATTCTTAATCATTTTGGAATCTTAAATTCCAAATTACAAATACTTTCAGAATATAAAGAAAATGAAAAATTATATGTAGGTCATTTTATAATTAAACAATCTTCTAAAAATCATGGTGGAACAGTTGATAAACAACAATTAAAAGATTATACTAATGTATTATTAGGACATGGACATAATTTTGAATTAATAAAACCAAATATCTGTCAATTAGGAAGTATTAGATTTTTTGATTTTGGAGAAGATAGTTCTTTAGATAAAAGAGTAGCAATTTGTGAAAATTATAATACTAATAATGAAAAATGGCAATTCTTAGCCTTAAATTCTCCCTATCCTATGGTATCGTTACAGTTAGGAAAAGAATTAAAAAATAATCCCATAGCAAATGACCTATCTAAAGAAAAAGTAGCAGGAACAGGCAAAGAAAACGCTTTCTTGGGGGATTTTGAAGCTATTCCAGACTTAAATGCTTATTTGGATGAATTAGACTCTAAAATGAAAGTTCGTATTATATTTACAGATTATGAATTATGGAGAGAATTTTTACCTCATTATAATAAGTATAAAGAGAAATTTTTTGTATTTAGAGATAAAAAAGATTTTCTCATTTCAGAAATAACACCAATTAGTGCTAAAAGTGAAAAGCAACCATTGAAAGAATCTCTACTAAAATTTATGAAAGATAATAAAATAGAAAAGAAAATACAAGATATTTTATTGGAGGAAATAAAATGAATCAATACCATAAAATACATTCTATTTATAAAAGAGACTCTAATACAAAATTTAAAACTTTTCTTACAGGACAATATTCAATACCTGAATTTGAATATCTAAAAGATAATGAATGGGTATGGACTGAAAAAGTAGATGGAACTAATATTAGAGTTATTTATAATGGTAATGATAATGAGATAACTCCTCAAATGGAAGTTACTTTTAAAGGAAAAACAGATAAAGCAGAATTACCTAAACATTTATTAGAAAAATTAAAAATATTGTTTCCTCAATCTAAATTTTTAGGAAAAACTTCAATGACTTTATATGGAGAAGGTTATGGTTATAAAATTCAAAAAGGAGATAAATATATAGGTAATCAACAAGTAGATTTTGTATTGTTTGATATAAAGGTAGGTAATTGGTGGCTTAAAAGAGAAGATGTTGAAAAAATAGCAAAAGAATTAAATATTGCTATCGTACCTATAATTGGAAAAGGTACTTTACAAGAAGCTATAGAATATACGAAAAAAGGATTTAAATCTCAATGGGGAGATTTTATTGCTGAAGGTTTAGTATTAAGACCTGCAGTAGAATTAAAAGCAAGAAATGGAGAAAGAATAATTACTAAAATAAAATATAAAGATTTTAATAATGTAACATAACTTAGTTATAACTAAATTATAATACATATATGAAAAAAGATAAACCTATTAAAATTCGCAGAGAATGGAAAATTAATCCTAAAGAACGAATTAGAGAAGATAAAAAATCTAAAGATATTTGTGAGAAATGTGGAAAATATAAAACCAATCCTAAAGCTTGTATAGATTGTGAATTTGAAGAAATAGAATATTCATAATGAAAATACTAATTTTAGAAGATAATCTAGAAAGAATTGATAAAATAGAGCAATTATATAAAAATCAAGAATTATTTATTTTTGATAATGTTATTGATGCTTTTAATACATGTAAAAAACTTGATTTTAATGTTATGTTATTAGACCACGATTTCGGAGGGCAAATTTGGGTAGATTCAAATAAAGAAAATACAGGCTATCAATTTCTAAAAATGTTAATAGAAAAACAATTACAAAAAGATGCTCTTTATTATATTCATTCAACGAATCCGATAGGTGCTAATAAGATGTTAAATTTATTATTAGATAATGGATATGATGGAATTTGGCATCCTTATTATTTATGGAGAATTTAAAATGACTAAATTTGAAAAATTACAAAAACTTTGCCACGAAATAGCTAAACAAAAAGGATTTTGGGATTCTGTTTTTGGTATTCCTTTAGATATGACAAATGAAGATAGAAATAATGGAGAACTTATTGCTTTAATGCACTCTGAATTATCTGAAGCATTAGAAGATATTAGGCACGATAATTGGAAACATGTAGGAGAAGAATTAGCAGATTGCGTTATTAGGATTATGGATTTTTGTGAAGCAAGACATATTAATTTAGAAAAAGAAATATTAAAAAAAGTTAAAAAGAATAAAAAGAGACCTTATAAACATGGAAAAAAATTCTAATAAAATAAATTATTACATATCAACTAAAAAATGGACAGGAGGAGTTACTATCAATAAAGAAGGTATTATTATAAATGCTTGCCCTATAGCAAAAAAATGGATTGGACAAGATATAAATACCTTGATTGATTACTATAAAAATAAAAATTTATTGTTAAAAGCAATTCCATTAATATGAAAATAATAAATCTTAAATTAAGAAATTTTCAACTCTTCGAAGAATTAGACCTTAATTTTGAAAAAATTAATCTAATTACAGGTACTAATTTAGATGATTTGGGAGCTTCAGGCAATGGTTCAGGCAAGACCACTATAATAAATGCAATTTTATTTGCTCTTTATGGAGATGTTTCAGGTCTTACTTTAAAAGAATTGATAAGAATTGGAGAAAAAAATTGTAGCGTTAATTTAACATTTTTATTAAATAATGAACCATATACTATTAAACGAGAAATTCCTACTTCTTTAACATTATATAAAGATACAGAGGAAATTAAATTTAATACAAATACTCTTACTCAAAAACATATAGATAATTTATTAAATACAGATATTAATAAATTTAAAATGTATCACATTATAGACCAAAATAAAGGAATTAATTTATTAGATTTGGGAGTATTATCTTTAAGAAAACAATTAATGGAATTTGTAGATACTTATTTTTCTGAAATTAGAAATAGCTTACTATCTAAAAAATTGGAAAGAGAAAATTATAATATAGATAAAAAATTATATACTCATTATTTATCTGAAAAAAGAAAACGAATATTGCAATTAGGTTTAGAAGAATTACGAAATATTAGAAATGATTTGAATAGGTCAATTAAAGAAACTAATCAAGGCATTTCAAATACAAAAGGAGAAATGGCAGGTAAACAAAAAATAATTAATTATAAACAATCAGAAACTAAAAAAGCAGAAGAAGGTATTTGTCCTATTTTGAAGCAATCATGTGATAAAATAGGAAAAAAGATGTCTGAAAAAGATAAAAAGAAGCTATCTGATGAAGTAGAATTATTATATAAAGAAATAGAAAAATTAAAAGAATCAATTAAACCTGAACAAGAATATTTAAATAATTTAGAAGAACAATATAAAGATATTGATTTAACAATAGATAGAATAAAAGGAAGAATATTGAGATTAATTAATGCTTTTCAATTTAAAGATTATAAATATACCAAAAAAGATGTTCAACTCTATGCAGATACTATCAAAGTATTAGACCAATTTGCTTCGTATTATGTACAAGAGTGGCTTTCTAATCTTTCACTAATAGTGAATGACCTTTTACAAAATGTGAATATATCTGTAGAATTTAGTACAGATAAGAATTTTATTAAAGTAATTAATAATGAACAAGAACTTAATTATGCCCAATTATCGAGTGGACAAAAAACATTTCTAAATACTATATTTAAAATAGGTATATTATTAAATGAAGGTGTAAATGAAGGAATGTTACTTATAGATGAAGGAATAAATACTCTTGATAATATCAATTTAGAAAAACTATTAGATATTTTAAAAGAACTAAATTTTCAATCATTCATTATTTATCAAAATATAGATAAAGATATAAAAAATGTAAATTTTATTGAATTAGAAAGAAAAGATGGAGAAAGTAAATTACTATGAGATATAAATCTGTATTAGAGATGATTTGGAAAAGTTCTTGCTCTCTTAAATTTAAATTAAGAATGACTTGGATATTTATACTAAAGAGATTTAAAAATGGCTTGTAAAAAATGTAAAATGCAAATCTCAGGGGATTGTATGCTAACTAATGGAATATGTGTTTTCTGTTATTATCATATAACTTCATGGGATAGTAATGGAATTGAAATAACAAAGCAAGAAGCAATTATGGATAGATGTCCAAATTGTTTAAGAAAAATACCAAATCAAGAATTTCTTTATAAACAAGGATGTAAATGGTGTATAGGAGAATAATATGACAAAGGTTGAATATGATATTCATATTGCTAAAGAAAAAGTAAGAATGAAAAAAGGTTATCTTACCAAATCGGAAAGAACTAAATTACAACATATGATAGATAATCCTAATGAATATATTTCTGAAGAAAAACCTAAAAATCTTCAAATAAAACCTATAATCACCAATATTATAGAATTAAAAAAACCTTGTATTCCTATAGAAAAAAATGAAGATATTTCTCAAATAGTTCAAGAATTAAAAGATACCCTATCCACTTTAAAAGGCTATGCTCTTTCAGCTAATCAAATTGGCTACAATAAGCGAGTTTGTTATCTTAGAATTCCTCAATATAATAAAGAAAGTAAAAAAATAGAAATACAAGAAATAGTAGCTATCAATCCTAAAATTATAGAACAATCTATGAAAATCAAATGCCATAAAGAAGGATGTTTAAGTTTTCCAGGTGTAAGAGTTGATACTGCAAGATATGTATTTTGTATAGTTCAATATGAAGATGAAAAAAGAGAAACTCATACGGATATTGTGCAAGACTTAGCGAGCTTTATATGGCAGCACGAAATAGACCATTTACGAGGCTTTATTATATTTGACAGAAAATACAAACGGAAATGAAATATTCAAAACAAAAAAATCAATATTTTGGCAAAAATAATCCTAATTATAAAAAAGGTAAGCCACATTGCCCTATTTGTAATAAAGAATTAAATTATGACCATAAATTTTGTAGAAAACATGTTCCAGGACAATCAAAAAACAAATTAATCAGATTAAAAATTGGGAAATCAAATACAGGAAACCTCAATGGATGTTATAAACATGGATTATATTGCAAAGATAAAAAATGTATAACTTGTAATAAACATTGTAGTCCTGGAGCTATTAGATGCAAGTCTTGTAGTGAACATATTAAAAAATTAGGAAAATTAAATCCAAATTATGTACATGGTAAAGGGCATTTACCATATACTAAAAATTTTCCTAAAATAAGAAAAATTATTTTAGAAAAAAATAATTATATATGTCAGATATGTTCTAAAAAAGGAAATATTATTCATCATATAGATTATAATCCTCAAAATAATCAGCATACTAATCTCATAACTTTATGTCATAAATGTCATTTAAAAAGTAATGCAAATAGAGATTATTGGTATGTTTATTTCAGATATATAATGGAGATTAAATAATGGCAAATCACGAACCTAGACCTAGAATAGATAAAGTACATTTACTTGTAGCTTTTCAAAGAAAAAAATTAGGAAATGACAAAGCCAAATGCATAAGAGTAGTAATTAAAGATTATAATTTAGATTTATTTTTGTTAGAAGAAAAATGTAAAAAACTAGGAGGAATTTGGAGAATTCATCATACAGTTAATGCAAGAAATACCGAAAAAGCTAGAATGTGGCTTATTCATAAATTAATAGATGTTCCTGAATTTGCTGGATGTATAGATTCTATATGGAAAACAGCATTATTACAAAAAGAATGTAAAGCAGAAAATAGATATTTATTAGATATTGATACTGTACATTCTGATGAATTAATAACAATAGCTGGTTTGATTCCAGAAAATAGAAAAAGAGAAAGAATAGCAACTCCTAATGGTTGGCATTGGATTATTGAACCTTTCGATGCTAGAAAA
>SMTZ1_10010172_pt1 | contig 18165 bp, 16 predicted proteins | sample DeeMarSWOR136_30_FD_25667 | JGI IMG/M metagenome (IMG submission 25667)
CCTATCAGAAGGAAGAACACGTCATCGACGGAACGGGCATGTATCTTCTTCCAGGGCTCATCAACCTGCATGCCCATATCCATGACAGCCGTGCGGGTCAGCCCCTTCCTTTCGAATATCTATACAAACTCTGGCTCGCCTGCGGTATAACCACAGTTCGGGATGTGGGAAGTAACATCGGAAAAACCATCGAAGAACGCAAAAAAAGCCAGGAAGGATTGATGGCCGCTCCCCGGATATTCCTCTACATGATAGCCGGGGGAAGAACTCCAGAAGAGGCCAGAAGGAGTGTCCAGGAGATAAAAAAACGAGGTGGAGACGGTGTGAAGATCTTTGGAATGGACCGGGACATCATGGAAGCCGCCATGGATGAGGCGCACAAGCTGGGATTCAGAGTGGCTCATCATGTGGGAGTGGAGGAAACGGATGCCTGGGATGATGCGGCTTTTGGCGTCACTTCCATCGAACACTGGTACGGCGTACCCGATGCGGCTCTCCGTGGCTCGCAGAAGTTTCCCCACTGGTACAATTACAATAATGAAGTTGACCGTTTCCGGTATGCTGGCCGGCTCTGGCGGGAAGCTGACCCGAAAAAGCTCACAACAGTGCTTCAGACATTAGTCGGGAAGGGAGTGGCTTGGTGTCCGACCTTTGTTATCTACGAGGCCAACCGCGACTTGCTTCGCGCAATGGGTGCTTCGCGCAATGGGCCAGCCCTGGTTCAAGGATTATCTACATCCGGCTCTGGAGGAATACTTCAATCCCAATCCCGCGTTTCATGGGTCCTATCATTGGAACTGGAGCACGACTGACGAGATATTCTGGCGAGAGAACTATAAGATCTGGATGCGAGCAGTTCGGAAGTTTGCCGACATGGGCGGAGTCGTCGGCGTTGGCGAGGATGCCGGGTACATCTACATGCTTTATGGATTCAGCCTCATCCGGGAGTTGGAACTTCATCAGGAGGCCGGGTTTCATCCGATCGATGTCATCATGCACGCCACGGGCAACAATGCCAAAATCATGGGGATGGAAGATAAACTGGGCCGGATCCGTCAGGGCTACCTGGCCGACCTAATTCTTGTGGATGAAAATCCGCTGGAAAACTTCAAGTATCTGTACCCGACGGGCGTTCAGGACTTGAAAGAGGACAAGCTAATTCGCAGAGGCGGGGTCAAGTGGACGATTAAGGACGGCTTTGTCTACCATACGCCAACAATCTTTGAAGACGTGAAGAAAATTGTGGCCAAAGCCAGGCAATAATCAAAAGGGGTCGCATCTTAACATTAGACATTTCTCAAAGAACTATTAGTCTAAAAGATCTTTTATTGATGCCTAGTTTTGGAAAAATAGGGATTGTGTTGAAATGTCAAATGTTAAGATGCGACCCCATTAAGCAGATAGCCAGCTCGGGCCTTAAAAACACCTGGAGAATATCCAATGCTGAGCCCTGATCCCTTATTTTAGCTGATTATTTTCAGGGCTTGTTGGCGTATCTTAAAAGTGATTTCATCCTTTTGGTCGAGAAATTCTCCGTTATACTGCACCGGGAGGTTCTCGCCCCTGATGACGAGTTTTTTCACTTTGAAATGCTTTTGTGTTCTCTGAAAAAGACCAAGGTAGTTGAGAGGGAAACTGATGAGGTATTTCAACCAACCTGTTTCGAAGAGAGTAATGTCCAGATACCCATCATCTATCCTGGCTTGAGGGGCGGCTTTCCAGCTGTAGCCGAAGTATCTCGTTTTTCCGATGACGCATTCAAAAAGGCGCAAATTCAATGATTTTTTTTCAAAATGCTCTCCACTATCTGTGACTCCATCGTAGAGATCGATTTCATAATCATTTCTAGGCAAATTGACCATAATCCTTGAAGCCAAGAGGTGACCGAGAAGTCCAGGAATCTTGTGTTGAAGTTTTTTCTGGCTCACCCTGGCCGTAGCGCCTATGCTGGCAAAGCCAGCCATTTTTCCCTCAATGTCGATCAAATCGATCTTCCTTGTCTCTCCTTCAAAAATAGTTTTTAAGGCTCTTTTCGCATTTTTCGGGATGCCAAGGGATTTTCGGAAAGCGTTTCCACTGCCGAAGGTAATGATGCCAAGACGGGTTTCATTGGCTCTTCCGCTATCGATGATGCCTTGAATGATGTGAGCGATGGTTCCATCTCCACCGGCAGCCACTATGATTTTGCGCTTCAAACTTTGTTTTCTGGCCGTTTCTATGATATTTTCCTTTTCCAAATAAATATCGATGATCTCACACTGCAGGCTATTCTTTATGTATTCCCTGAGTCTCTTCCTTCTCTTCCACTTGTTGCGGGCTGCGATAGGATTGACAATGCAGGTGGCTTCCTCAGGGGAAAAGATGTTTTTATTCATTTTGGCTTTGAAATACTTACTTATAGCATCTCACTCTGCCTAAGTCAAAATATGGGGTCGCATCTCAACATTCGACATTTCAACTTTCTCCCTACTTTCCAAAGCTGGGCATCAAGAAAAGGTCCTTTAGACTAAAAGTTCTCGGAGAAATGTCGAATGTTGAGATGCGACCCCTTTAAGTAGAAAAAATGAAATCTTGAGGCTTCCAATGTTATTTTTTGTAGTAATTCACTGTTTCTTTGATACCCTCTTCCAGTGTGTAACGGGTGTGGAATCCAAACTCTTTTTCTGCCTTGGATGAGGAGAAAAGCCAGGGCGTTTGAATCGTGGCGCGCCAGATCTTCCTTCCGAAAAAGACCTTCACGAGCCCTGTGGCCATGACAACATCGGTCAATATGGCTGCGAAGAAGATGGCTTTCTCATAGATTGGGAAAAAGAGAGAGTTTCCCAGAACATGTCTTTTTATGGTGAGGATTAATTTCCGCCACGAGTATCCTTTTCCGTCCGTCAAATAATAGATTTGCTTTTGAGTCTTTGGCGATAAAGCTGCCTGGAGAATGCCTTCCACAAGGTCCCTGATGTATATGAGGCTAGTCGTTTCCCCTCTTTCTTTCAGGATGGGGACAATTCTTTTACAGATTAGTTTAATTAAAAGCTCGGTTTCCTGCTGTCTGGGTCCGTAGACGTTGGGAGGGCGGATGATGGTTGCGGGGATGATATCCCATGCGTCTTGGACGGCCATTTCTCCTTTGAGCTTGGTGCGTCCGTACTCAGAGGTGGGAGAGGGAGTCTGGCTTTCGACTGAGTATTGACCGGGAAGAGAAGGCCCGGCGGCTGAGATGGAAGAGACGTAGACAAAGCGGCTGATTTCGGGATTTTGACTGAGACATGCCTCGACCAGATTCCTGGTTAGTTGATGATTCGCTTTATCGTAGGTTGAACGACTGGCGGGACGGATCCTCCCGGCCAGATGAAAGATATAATCCTGACCTTTGACAGCCGTTTCCAGGCTTTTCTGGTTATTCGTCTCGTGAACGACAAAATTCACAGAGAATTTTTTGAGAAGGCCTGTCCGGCTTGTTGGTCGGACGAGACAGGTGACATCCCAGTTCTTTGAAACCAGTGATTGGACGAGGTGGCTTCCGATAAAACCAGTCCCCCCGGTGACCAAAGCTTTAAGAGCCATTGCTTTTATTCCTCTTGTTTTTCAAGAAGCTTTTAATCATGGGATAACTAAAGGGTATGGTGAGTATGATAAAAATAACAGGCAGCAGATAATCTGGAATTTTTATCGTGTAGCCGAAGAGTGCGAGAAGATAGAAGCGGGGAGTTCTGGATAGGAAAATAGCCAAAATATATTTGAGCAGGGGATAGCGAGCGAGAACGACTAGAAAACGGAAAGGATAAAAAGGCACAGGAGTGAATCCTGCGACCAGCAGAGCGGTGAAGGGGGCTTTATTGAAGAGAATGATCAATTTATTGACCATTTTGCTGGTGTGGACGTTTTGGACAGACTTTAGATCTCCGACGTATTTGAAAACAGAATAGTTGAGAACCTCTGCTAGTGATGTGCCGACTATGGCAACAAATGTCACGCTCAAAGGTGAATAAAATTTGCTGAAGTAGAGAAAAACTGGCTCATGAGGAACTATTGCGATCAAGAATTGCGAAGGGAAATTGTAGAAAAAGAGGATCCATAAACTTTTGCTTTGCCGGATGGACTCGGAACTCAACCACGTAATAAGAATAGCGAGAATGAGTCCGATTTCGAGGATAAAGACAATAGTCCTGGTTCTAGAGGTTTCCCCATGAGTTCTTAGAGTGGACGGAACTTGAGTATCAGGAATGCTTTTCATTCTGTCGGATTTCGATTTTCTCTAGTCAATACCGAGATATTATTTTTTTTGGGGCGCCTGTATCGGAGATGGGCTTGATTTTTTCAGGCAGAGGAGGGTCAAACTTACCGTTTCCGTCGACATCGACAAAGACTGGATTTGTCAGCGCGTAGGGAAGAGTAGCGTTTACGGAAAAACCACTCCAGGATGCTCGCTGGAGCACAGGAAAGAGAGACTCTTTGCCAAGGGTTTCTACAACAATATAGGAATCTTCTTCCAATGAAATTCCTAATGGAGGCAGCGAAAACTTCTGGATGACCTCCTTTTTCGTCTGGACAGGAAGGATTATTCTCCTTTCCCCGTTCACGATCAGCCTCACCTCGTCCACTGCAATCCAGGGAGCGCTCCAGACTTTAATGGAGACATCGACTCTTTTGTTTGTTGCTGTCAGAGTATCACCAGAGGTGTATTTGTTGTTGACTCTGAACTCGATTAGAGGGCCGTTAGTGGCAAAGGATTGCCCTTTCCGTATGGCGCCGAATAAGGCCTTCCTATCCAAGCTGTCGCTTTCTCCCCCATCATAGGAGACATACGTGCGGGAGTAACCAGGCTCGCCTCTGTCAATTCCATGCGAATCAGATGAGCCGATGAGAGGATAATAGTAACCGCGGTTCAGGAGATGGAGCCAGTCCTCGATTGCTGTGAAGTTGGAGGAGTAGAAATAAGGGCCGTTCATGATTTCCAGAATATCAAAGGAAGCGTTGAAATTCTCGTACACAGTGGCAGCGGATTCCAGGTCGAGCTGGTAGGTGTTGAAATATCCGATTGTTCCGGACCGGGGATGGTTGACCTGAAGAATAATGCCCGGGTCTTTTTGGCGGCTGGCTTCAAACAGAGGAGTGACCTCTTCAGAAAGGGGAGAGATGGCGCCGTTGCCTTCTTCTTCGGGTCTGTGTTTCAGTGGATAAGTGTTATAGTGGATCATGCCGGAGATGGTCACTTCGTTCCCGGGGATCACTGCCAGATATTTATTCAAGCGGAGTTTCTTGAGTGTGGGATAGTAATTCGTGATCGTGTTGTGGTCACATGCCACAGCCACATCCACGCCTTCGGCGATAACAGATTTTAGACGTTCCGCGATTCCCATCCTCCCATCCGAGTAACTGGTGTGCATATGGGGATCGATGGAGATGAGGTTGGGCGTCTTCACCACTTTGTCTATACGGAAAGTCAGTTCGAGCGGTTCATCCTCCAAGACTTCAATGACTTTTTTGTCCATGGAGTATTCAGGCCCTCTGGATGCATAGGCGAGATAGGTCCCGACCGGCAGTTTCACTTCAAGCTCACTCTCTTCAGGGAAAACCGAATTCTTGAATGATTCCCAACCTCTCCCTGTTTCGACCGGATTTTCAGGTTCAAAATAGGGAGTTGGGGTGGGTGCAAGGCCGATAAACGTGACTTTGCCCGGGACGAATTCTCCGTCGCTGTTTTGAATCTTCACTTTTACTTTTCCGAGAAGAGAATCTCGAAGAATGAAAGTGTTTTCTTCTCCTTCATTAACAGCAATCAGTTTTTCCATGACCGCGGGGAAAAAGTTGGCTCTGACCCAATACGTCCCTTTTGGAAGAGGGATTTCGAGAGAGAATGGATTTTTGAGAAATGAACGGAAGAAAACAGAAGATGAAAACGCGTCGCTAACGATAATTTCCGCCAGGTCTCCGTTGAGGTCTTTAAAATGAATGGATGCGGTTTTAGGTTCGACATTCAAAATGTTGTAGATTTTATGGAGAATCTCCTCGTGTTGAGTCTCCACCAGCAGGATGTGACGGGTCTCGAAGACTTCTCCTGGAGCTAGCGTTCCCGGGACATGCTCTTCTTCATCACGCAGAGGATTCATATTAATCCAGGCTAAATAGTGCCCCTTTTTCTGGTAAATCCTGAAATTCAAGTCTGGATGGTCTTCTCTGTGAAAGGGTTTGAAGGAGTACGAGTGGAGTGCGTTGAAATAGATATTATAATCTAGCTCTTCAAATTCCGTTTTTCCCGTGTTGGTCAAGGTCGAACGGATTTCGATCCTTGCCTCCTCAGGGAAAAGACGGTAGAGAGTTTGGATCTTGGCCTTTTTTCCTTTTTTTCCTTGATAAAGCGCAATGGCTTCTACTGTAAATGCTCCGTCTTGGCTGTTTTCTTTAACGGGTTTGACTGAGCTGTAAAACACATCTTCCTTTTTATCCTGGATTCTTAAGACCGGAGCGCCGACGATCAGGTCGCTTTCCAATTTTTTTCCGGCCGGAGCCAAGCTGATGATACATCCCAGGGCATCGGCGGCTGGATAGTTGGTGGAGCTTTTTAGATACCGCTTGACGCCCCCGATAAGGGCCAGGTTTTTTCCATTGGATACGAGGTAATCTCCGCTTTTCCAGATGGTGCAGAATTTTTCAGGCAAATCATCCTCGCCCTTGATGACCTTCATCTGGAATCTGCCTCCTTTATAAGCGAATAATTTGTTTCTAGAGCGCGGAAAATTGGAGTAACTACATTATACTAAAAGAAAGTTGAATTCAAACGATTAAAAACTCAGAAACTTTGGGATCAGGCGTTGATATTTTTTTGGAGTCAGGGCTTGACAAAAGCGGAGTCAGGCGTTGATATTTTTTTGGGGTCAGGCCTTATCAGTGTTTTAAGATACAAAGCTGGATCTTAGTCACCTGGTATCGAATTTGACAAGGCCTGACCCCGTTTTTTTATGTCAAAGCCTGCCCCCAAAACTGATCCCAAAAAAATATCAAAGCATGATCCCTATTATTTATACCCCAGCCTGACCCCATTGAAATCAAATAGAAGTTTCGATACAATCAGCATACTCTGTGTCGTTTTTTTATCGGAATTCAAGGATGATAAAAAACTTAGAGAAGGTTCGCGAAATCAGGGGAAAGAAATATTTGTTCAGAGTGGAAACATCGGATGATCACCTTGATTATTTGAAGTACGAGGAGTTAAGGAATGAAGTCTGGGAAGAGCCGAAAGATCACATGTCCGGTTCTCGAAACATGATGTGCGAGAATTTTCTCCAAGAAGGAAGCAGCCTGTTTATCGGGGTTTTTAGCGAAGCGGAAGAAGGAAATTTTGAACATGATAAAGAACACCTCGTTGGATTTTCTTACGGATTCGTCGGAATCAGGGATAAAAAGATTGCCTACAGGAAGCCTGATAATCTCCAGTTCTATTCCCAGTACACGTGTGTCCGGCCTGATTCCGAGCATCTGGGTCTGGGAGTGTTGATCAAGGAATTTCAGAGAGAGACTTTAATAGAAACTTTCGGGATTTATACTGTCATCTGCACCTTTGACCCTTTGAGTGGGATCAATGCCTACAGGAATATCCATCACTTCGGGATGGATGTGCTCAATTATAGGGTGGCTTTTTATGGAGATTTTGGGGGACGGTTGAACAGATTGGATGTCCCTTGCGACAGGTTTCTTGTGACCTGGGATCTTAAAAAAGAGAAAGGGAAATCCGAGTATGGCCTGGAAGCTCTGGCCGAGTCGGGATGGATGGCAGTCAGGGCAAAAAAAATGACCGTGGAAGGAAAGAGCGGACCGGTTGAGTTTGAAGTGATTGAAGAGATATACCTGGACCTCGACAGTGAATTCCTCTTGATCGAAATCCCTGTAGATTTTTATACTATGCTCAAGGAGACAGATGTCGCAGATGATAGAGTCAGAAGCATCCCTCTCGAATGGAGGATGAAAACGAGGCAGGCTTCGTTGATTTCAAGAAGGTGGGCAAAGGGAACCAGGCCAGAGATTTTTATATACTGAAAAAGGATTAGATATTCTAGAGAGGTTCTTGTTTTCCCCGAAGAACCTACAAAAAATAAAGTGTCCAAGAAAAAATGGTCCTCTTTCTCTTCTCTCGGCCTTTAACTTCACTAGTTTCCAATCGATAATTCCCAGAGAAGACCGAGCTTTATTGGCTGGCGGTTTTTTTCCCCAGAAAGCTGGAAACAGAAACAATCTTTTACATAGTCAGAACGAGTAGTCGAGTACAAAGCAGATTCAAAGAGGGAAGCGAGGGGATTTCCAAAAACATTTTTTTATTACGAAGTAGGGAAGGCATGCTTCAAAGAGTTAATCATTGCGAAAATGGATGCGAGTGAGTAGAATAAGAGTTCAACTTCAAGGATTTCACTTAAAACTTGGAGGAAACACATGTTTGGAAAAAAATCCTTCAATCGACTAAGATTTTTATTTGTTTGCTTGACCTTAATTTTCTTTTCAGCACTTGCCTTGGCTCAGGAAGAGGGGATGCCTCTTGTCCTGCAGGAGATGACCTGGACGGATGTCAGAGATTATCTAGAAAATTGCGATATGGTCATCATTCCTATCGGGAGCACTGAACAACATGGCCCTCATCTGCCTCTGGGAACAGACTATTATGAAGCGATGGGAATGTCCAAACGGATATCCGCGCAAACAGGAGTGGTCGTTGCCCCGGTCCTGTTGGCAGGCTACAGCGTGTACCATTCCGGATTTCCTGGAACATTGAGTCTGAAGCCTGAAACCATGGAGCAGGTTCTTTTTGAAACGGCCGAGATGCTGATGAGATACGGCTTCCGCCGGTTCATGTTCTTTAACTATCACGGAGGGAACAACATCGTCCAGCAAAAAGTCATGCACAGGATCAATCACACCACCGAAGCCATTGCCGTGGCCATTGGAGTCGGCAGCCCGATTCAGAGAGGGAACTATGGAGGGGAGGATGAAGTGGGCGATGAACATGCAGGAATCGGCGAAACATCTCTGATGCTCTACCTCAAGCCAGAACTTGTAAAGATGGAAAGGATCGAAATGTCGAAGGTCACCTATAATGAGAAACTGCAAGAACTCTGGGCGCTCTCTCGCCAGTATCCCGAGCTACAGATGGTTTTCAATGCGCTCAGGGGAGTTCCTGTGGAAACGAAGAAAGGAGGGGCGAGTCATGAATTGTATAGTAATGGAATATGGTCATTCAGCGACCCGAACAAGGCGACAAAAGAGCGTGGAGAGAAACAGGTCAAAGGAATGGTGTCTTATGCGGTGAAGTTCATCGAGGCCTGGAAGCAAGCTAAAAAATAGATTATTCGAATATTTGGAAGTAACAAGTGTTTTTTGAAGATGTGTGTTCCGGACAATTTGGAAAAAGCATTTTCAAGAGCAATGGGCTCAAAATCCGTCTAAGGAGATAAATTTTGGAAGAAATTAGCAAACAGATTGAGAGTGCCATCAAGGAAGCGATCCGATTGGAAATTAACGGAAGGAACTTTTTCAATCATGCGGCCGAGATGACTCATAATGAGCTTGGTAAGAAAATGTTTCAAAAACTCGCTGCAGAAGAGGTGAAGCATATCGAGGTTTTTAGCAAGCTGTTTACAGAAGTCCTCAAGGAAGCTGATTGGAAAAAGTATGTGAGGGACGAAGAGCTTAAAGGGGAGTCTCCATTGATTGAAAAGTTGAAAGAGAGGATGAAAGGGGCAGAGGGTAAAAGTGAAACCCAGGCCTTGAGCATCGGCATGGAACTCGAGGAGAATGCTGTTCAATTTTTCCAGAAAGCCGCCGATGAGGTGGATGATCCCATAGCTTCGGAGATCTTTCGTAAAATCAGTGAGGAAGAAAAATTCCATTATGACCTTCTCCAGGCTCAGCATGATTCTCTCACGAATTCAGGCTTCTGGCTGGACAGTGCTGAGTTTCAGATGGATGGCAAATACTAAGCGGGTTGCGTCCCTGGTGTTTTATTGATTTATCAGGAAGAGAAGGTTAGCCGAAAGGAGTGATTATGAAAGAAAAAGGATTCACAACAACCGTCTTTGTTTTATTGGCTTTTTTAACCTGGGGAGCTTCCTGCTCTCCACAGTTGGATACGGAAGCGGTCAAAACCGAAGCTCTGGCCATTCACGACAGGGTCTTAACAGTGGATACGCATAGCGACACACCTATGCGGCTGTTGAGAGAAGGCTGGGATATCGGGGAGCGCCATGATCCCAGCCAGAGAGGGAGCGGAAAAATCGACCTTCCTCGAATGGCTGAAGGGGGTCTGGATGCCGAGTTTTTCGCAGTCTTTATCGGTCAGGGAGAGAGGACTCCGGAAGGCTATGCCAAAGCGAAAGGCAGAGCCATGCAAATGTTGGCAGCTATCCATAAGATGTGCGGGGATTATCCCCATCTTGTTGAGCTGGCAACATCTCCGGAAGATGCCTATCGCATAGAACAAGAAGGGAAGCGGGCGGCGTTTATCGGGATGGAAAATGGCTACCCTATCGGCAAAGATCTTTCTCTAGTGAAGGAGTATTATGAGAGGGGAGTCCGCTACATTACCTTGTGCCACGGCAGTGATAATGATATCTGCGACTCCTCCACGGACAGTCGCAATCCCGAAGATAACGGCCTGAGCGATTTCGGAAAAGAAGTCGTGGCTGAATGCAACAGGCTGGGGATCATGGTCGACATGTCTCATGCTTCAGATAAGACCTTTTTCGATGTCCTGAGTACGACAAAGGCCCCGATCATCGCTTCTCATTCGAGCGTACGGACTCTGTGCGACCATCCCAGGAATCTCTCTGATGAAATGATAAAGGCATTGGCGTCGAACGGTGGTGTTATCCAAATCTGTTTTGTCTCGAGCTTTGTTAAAGAGACCAAGCCGAATAAAAAGAGGGAAAAAGCCATGCAGGCACTCAGAGAAAAGTATGGGCCGAGAAGGGAGATCAAGGATGATGCTGTTCTGGCAGAGATGCGGGAGGAATACATGAAGATCTACGAGAAGTACCCGAGTGAAAGGGCCACAGTTAAAGACCTAGTCAATCATGTGGATTATGTGGTCAAGCTGGTCGGAGTGGATCATGTGGGGTTCGGAACGGATTTTGATGGAGGGGGCGAAATCGAAGGCTGTTTTGATGTCAGTGAGCTTCCCAATCTCACTGTGGAACTTGTCCGCCGAGGGTATTCCGAAGAAGAAATCCGGAAGATCTGGGGAGGAAACCTCATGCGGGTCTTTCGCCAGGTGATTGAACTCGCAAAATAGAAAATAGGGGACGTTCCCCAAGGTACCACCTTAGCCCAATAAGTTCACCCGCATAACATTGTTTTATACACGATAGGCTAAAATGGAGAGGTTAATGATCTAAGGTGGTACCTTGGGGAACGTCCCCAAAAGTTTGTAAAAAAAGTTTACAAAAATCATTAAATTAAGTTTCCTCTTAAGGATTTTTTCACATTTTTCCCTCTCTTTCCCCTGGAAATGGGCACGAGTATTTTCACTGTCTTGCTATAAATTCACGGATAATTTATGATTATAAGAAAGCAAAGATGATCAAAAAACCCTTTCTGATCGCCGGATTGGCCCTGTTTCTCATTTTAAATATTGTCTTTCCCTTGCCGTACTTTGGGAAAGAAAACGCTCAAAGGCCTCGCTTCGGAGGGATTTTTCGATTGAAATCCTTTGCCAGTGCATTCAGCGTGCAGCTGGATCCCGCTCATCCGGACTCATACATCTTTCTCTCTGAACAGATCTTTGATGGATTGGTCAAGCTTGATAAGGATTTGAATCCAAGGCCTGCTTTGGCAGAATACTGGAAGATCTCTGAGGACAATACAAAGTACACGTTTTATCTCAGGAGAGGAGTCCAATTCCACAACGGGGATGAACTCACAGCCGAAGATGTGAAATTCTCGCTGGAGAGACTTCTTGACAGACAAACAAATTCCCCTTATTACCAATTTTTTCTTCCTCGAGTTGTTGGGGCGGCAGAATTCAGGGAAGGAAAAAGGAAAGATGTCGACGGATTCAGGGTCGTCGATGAGCACACTTTCGAGATTCAGTGGACCAAACCGTATGTTTCAGCTCTTTATTTATTGAGTATGCATTTTTGCAAAATCATGCCTCGTGAACGCGTCCTGGGACGGGAAAGGACTTTTTTCGAAAGACCCATAGGCACAGGGCCGTTTGCCTATGACCACTTGATGCTGGATCCGCAGGGAAATGTTGTAGGAGTGACGCTGAAGCGGAATGGACAGTATTTTGGAGGAAGCCCCTACCTGGAGGCCATCGATTTCAGCCCTCATTTTACTCTCGAACATTTCTTGAACGGAGAGGCAGATTCTTTCCCGGTCACATCGGATAGATTGCTCACGCCGGATTTTCAGGTTTTTCAGGATGGTTCACTCCACCCCATATTTCTAGGTATGAGCTGTCATATCCCTCCCCTTGATCGGCAGATAGTGAGGAAAGCCATTAAATACGGCATCGACAAAAGAGAGCTGGCTCGAGATACATTTGACTGGAGATTCATCCGCGAAGTGACGGATAACTATATCCCGTACAGATTGATAGGATTCTATCCCAAGTATGACGAGGAGAGCTTTGATCGGGGAAAGGCAATACAGACGCTGCGAGAGGCTGGTTTTACAGAAGACAACGAATTCCCCGCACTTACGCTTCTCATTGAGGATCCAAGGACAGAGCTGAAGATAAAGATCCACAAAGCACTCAGTAAGCAGCTCGAGCCTTTAGGAATAAGACTGCGGTTGCGTTATTATAGATCCCTGGATGAGGTCAAGGAGTTTAAAGACCCTTATCTGATATTTATAGGAAGAGTGATGGACTTTCCAGACCCTGAGGATATCATCCGCCCTTTCTTTTTCTCAAAATCCGTGTTCAATGTATTTGGCTATTCTAATCCTGAAATGGACAGGCTTTTATTGGAAGCTGAAGTGGAAAGCTGGACAAAGAGGAAAAATTTGTTTCACCAGATCGAGGAGATTTTGTTTGAGGATGTCCCTTCTCTTCCTTTATTTTCCCATCAAAACAGAGTCGCCCTGCAGCCTTATGTCAGGGGAGTCGAGGTGCCTCCGCTGGGATTCTATTATTTAGATACCAAAAAAATATGGCTGGACAAATAGATGCTTAGGAAGAAATTACACATGTCTCTTCAGACAAAGTTTATGCTGTCTGTGATCGTCTTGCTCTGTACTCTTGCGGCCTCGATTCTCTTTGTCATCGAGAAAAGAGAAGTGAAGGCCATCTTTGAAGAACAGGAAAGCGTAGGTAAAATCATAGCTGAGAATATCGCGAATATGAATACCACCCAGCTGCTCAATTGGGATGAAGAAGGCATCGAAGAGAGTATCGAAGCCGAGCTGGATGAAAAACTCATCTATGTTGTCATTTATGACCGCTTCAGGTATCCGCTTGCCGCGACACGTTTTATCAAGGAATACGAAGAAATTTTTAACTACAGTCTATTGGGTCAGAAAGTCGATGAAAACAGTTTTTTTTCAGAGAGAAGGAATTTAAAAACCCAGGATTCGGGGCAAATCCTGAGGATCCTTGAGATAGAGATTCCGATTTTTGTGACGGGTTCTCCGGACAGGTGGGGTTCGATAAAGATAGGGCTTTCTTTGGAGGAAACGCGGAAAGAAATGCAGCAAACGCGACTCATGCTGCTTCTGATCGGTTGTGGAGGTTTATTGATCGGAGTAGCGGGAGCTATCCTTTTGGCTCAAAGGATTACAGGCCCTCTTAAGAAGCTGGTCGAGGCTACGGTCAGGATATCCAAAGGAAAACTGGCTCAAAGGATTGACATCACTTCACAGGATGAGATCGGTAATTTAGCCAAGAGCTTTAATAAAATGAGCCGTCAGCTTCTTTTAACAAGGAAAAAAATGGAGGAAGCCAATATAAAGCTTATTCAAGCAGAAAAGCTGGCATCCATCGGCCGGATCTCCGCTGGCATTGCCCATGAGATCAGGAATCCTCTGACCTCAGTTAAATTGAACATCCAGAAACTCATGCAGAGCGATAACCTGAATGAGATCGAAAAAGAACATTTAGACATATCCCAGGAGGGAATCAAGCATATGGAAAAATCCATCAAAGACCTTCTGGATTTCACTCGCGCCTCAGAACTGAATGTAGACCGGTTTTCTGTGGAGCAGGTCCTTGAAGAATCAATTAAAACTCTGGCTGATTCTCTGGAGTTGAAAAGGATCGTTCTGGAGAAGAACTATCAGGATGAGTTGCCTCAGGCTCTGGTGGATGGAGACAAACTGAGGCAGGTTTTTCTAAATATTCTTCGCAATGCGCACGAAGCCGTAGAAGAGGGGGGGCAAATAACTATCTCTCTTTCTCTTCTGAAAGAACGGTCGGGAAAGAAAATCAAAGTGGAAATTGCCGATGATGGCTCTGGAATACCTGAAAAAGACAGGGAAATCATTTTTGAGCTTTTTTATACTACTAAAGCAACCGGTGTCGGTCTGGGCCTGGCCATTGCACGCAAGATCATTGAGCAGCATGATGGGTCCATAAGAGTGATCGAGAATGAGACAAAGGGGGCTTCGTTTGAAATACTCATTCCTGTGGAGGGGCCAAAATGAAATCAATCTTAATAATAGATGATGATCCTTTGATCAGAAAAACACTCTCTTCTCATCTTTTGAAAGGGGATTATGAGATCGTTGCGGCTGAAGACGGGGAAGAGGGGCTTCAACAATATGAAGAATTCCTGCCTGACTTGGTCATATTGGATATCCGTCTTCCTGATATGGACGGGCTCGAGGTTTTGTCCAAGATAAGGGAGAAGAATAAAAACGCGCATATCATCATCATGACTGCTTACGATGATATGAAGACAACTGTCGAAGCCATAAAATTGGGAGCTTTTGAGTATCTTGTCAAGCCCCTGGATTATGTTGAGCTGGATTTGACAGTAAACAAAGCGTTTCAAATGCAGAGCCTGGAGGATAAGGTCAGTTATCTCGTTGAAGAACAGCAAAAAGAATACACAATCGATAACATCATCGGGCGGTCTAGCCAGATGAGAGAGGTGTTCAAATTAATCGGTTCAGTCGCGAATACCAGAACGAATATTTTCATTCAGGGTGAGAGCGGCACCGGGAAAGAACTGGTCGCAAAGGCCATTCATTTCAACAGCCCCTACAAAAGCGAGCCTTTCATTGTCATCAATTGTTCTGCGATTTCAGATACTCTGCTGGAGAGCGAGCTCTTTGGCCATGTCAAAGGAGCTTTCACTGATGCGGTTTGTGAAACAAAGGGGAAATTTGAGATCGCAGGGAAGGGGACGTTATTCCTGGATGAGGTCGGGGATATCTCGCCTAACCTTCAGTCGAAATTGTTAAGAGTAATCGAGACAAGGGATTTCATGAAGGTGGGAGGGGAGAAAGTCCTGAAAACAGAGGCAAGGATAATTGCCGCGACGAATCAGAATCTCAAATCATTGATAGAGAAAGGGAAGTTCCGGGAAGACCTTTATTATCGCCTGAAGGTTGTCGAAATATCGCTGCCTCCTCTCCACGAGCGAAAGGAGGACATACCAGATTTAGTGGCGTATCTGATTGAGAAGATTAACCGGGAGCTGCGCAAAAACGTGAAGAAGGTTCCTCCTGAAGTCATGAAGATTTTAATGAAGATTCCCTGGAAAGGGAATGTCAGAGAACTGGAGAATGCTTTAACCCGTGCTGTCATCCTGGCGAAAGGGGATGTTGTTCTCGCGGAAAATTTGCCAGTCGATACAGGTGAAAAAAAGATATTTCCTGAGGAGCTTGGTCCTCTCAGAGAAGTTGAAAAGAAATACATTCAGCATGTGTTGGATGCATCTAATGGGAACAAAACGCGGGCAAGTCAGATCCTGCAGATAACCCGTCCCACCCTGGACAAGAAAATAAAAGAGTACAAACTCACTGTCTAACGCATTTTTTTCTTTTTGTCACTCAGAGCCTTTTAAACAAGAACGTCTTAAATTGTAAACGCTTTTTACCTTCTGTAAATATTTTTTCCATACACACGTCCGCTAATCAGAGTGAATTTAGATTTCTCAGTATGTTAAATTTGATCCTATTTTGCCTTGAACACAGAGGGAATGGTGACTGTATCCTAACTTTATTAATATCTGTCAGTTACATCTCATTCATTTCTTTATTTTCCTCTTCACCGGAAACAATTCAAATATGACATACTGCTATTCTGAGATAAGGGAATGCTGGAATAAAATCGAAGTTCCCTGTGGATTGGCATGAAATATGCAGTTTACATAATGTTTGGAATTCACGAAATCCAAGAAAGGTGCGAATAGATAAAATGTCTGAAAAGAAAATCGTTGTGGTTGATGATGATGAATCTATAAGGAAGACTTTCTTTTTAATTCTTCATGAGAATTACCGTGTTTATCTGGCTAAAGATGCGAGGGAGGCTTTGCAGCGTTTTAAAAAGGCCAAGATTGATTTAATCATTGCCGATTTAAAGCTGCCCTATACCAATGGGCTGGAAATGATCAATAAATTTAGAGAGTCAGGATATCAAGGTGATGCCATCCTGATTTCAGCCTTTCCCGACCTGGTTAACGTTGATGAACTGTCCCGTCTATCCGTTTCTCATTTCTTCGTCAAACCTCTGGATTTAGATGCTCTCAATCGGTCGATAGAGCATATTCTGAAATCAGAAAATAATACTGAAACAAGAATATAGGAGGGATTCCATGTCCCATCAAATCTGCAGAGAGGATTATGAACTCAATCACTTTCGGCTCATCCGGATTCATCACATCTGGTTCTCCTTTATCAAATACTGCGAAGAACTGAAACACGGAGAGATAGAAAAATTGAAAATTCAGGATGGCCTTCCAATGTTGGCTGAGGAAGTGAAGAAGAAAGTCAAATTTACAGAACAAGCATAAAAATACTATCTCTGCACTTATTTCAAGGGATTGGGAATTATGAGAGAAAAAAATTTCACTCCAGAATTAGAAAAAGAATCATTGGAATGTATAGATCTAAGGAAATGGGCATTATTCTAATCTAGTTTTATTTGAACTCATAAACCACTTCATCTGTTTTTTCTTTACAAACCAAAGGGAAATTTCTTAGACAAATCAGCAGACAACACTTAGGAACAGTATTCAATTTTTTGAATATTTTTATTCAATAAGTTGGATTCTTATCATTTGCATCATTGTTGGCACGCTTCTTGCTTAATGAATAAGCGAATAGGGAAATGACCTAGTTAAAGATTAAAATTCGAATTTAGCAGCTGACTTTAAATAAAGAGGCTGTTTGAGGCTCTGATGAGTCTTGAGCAGCCTCTTTTTTTTTGCTTCTAAAATTAACTAAAGGAGGTGTGAAAAACCAGAAGAAGAAATTCAAACAAAAAGGTATGGGTGGGGTGAAATTTTTCACTCCAGGGCATTTGGTTAAACTTTTTTCCCTTAAAAAGGGATAAAAAGGAGGATATTCAATGCGAAAAGGTTTGATTTTACTTTGTGTGCTCTTTTTAGCTGCTCCTTTGCTCGCCCAGCACAGAACAGGAAACATCTACGGTGTTGTTCAAGATGAAGAAGGAAATCCTCTTCCCGGTGTAACTGTCACTCTGACCGGTTCAAAGACCGGTGCCTTATCCACGGTCACCTCTGCGGAGGGTAATTTCAGGTTTCTTTCCCTCTTTCCGGAGATCGACTATGCTGTCAGGCTGGAGCTCGGAGGGTTCAAGACCAAGATCGAAGAGGGGAGACCAAGATCGAAGAGGGGATCATCGTTAACACCGGAAAGAACACCAACCTCACGCTGGTCATGTCGATGGGAGCGATCGAGGAAGAGGTGACTGTCACGGCTGTATCTCCTGTTGTTGACACCAAGAAGACGGAGATCTCGACAACCCTGGCCTATGAGCTCGACAACCCTGGCCTATGAGACGCTGCAGTCTCTGCCCAGTTCGAGAGACCCTTGGGTTATTCTGCAGATGACACCGGCAGTTCAGGTGGACAGGGAGAATGTCGGAGGAAACGAGTCCGGACAGCAGGCTAGCTTTGTGGCCTTAGGCGGAGATGGTGATAACGACACCTGGACAATGGACGGTGTCAACATCACTGACCCGGCGGCTGTGGGCGCGTCTCCGACGTACTATGACTA
>SMTZ1_10002600_pt1 | contig 18158 bp, 19 predicted proteins | sample DeeMarSWOR136_30_FD_25667 | JGI IMG/M metagenome (IMG submission 25667)
TGATTTCCTTGACAGGGGTTGTGCTGGGTTATATGGTTTATTGTAAGCAATACAATCATTCAAAGGATGAAGGAGGACCCTTTGGGGAAAAAGCAGCACGGGGGAATGAGGGTTCCATCGAGAGGGGAATGTTTGGAATTGTTGAAACGATACAATGGGATGGAACATATTATCCGACACTGTATCAAGGTAGCCGAGATTGCTCTTTCCATTTCGACGAAGCTGAACCAAAGGGGTGAGAATTTGAACTTGAATGTGGTGGAGGCCGCGGCCTTGCTTCACGATATCACCAAGGCTGAAAGCCTTGATTCCGGCGAGGATCATTCCCTTACGGCTTATCAATTATTGAGGAAGCTGGGCTACAAGCGCGTTGCGGAGATCGTTCGTGAGCATGTTTTCCTCCGGAAGAATCCGGATTTACCATGGGTTACGGAGGAGGAGGTGGTTAATTATTCAGATAAGAGGGTCCGTCACGATCAGATCGTAACCTTGCGGGAGAGATTTGATGATGTCAGGGCTAGATATTGTAGAGACGAAGGCCAAAGGGAGTGGATGGATCGATTTGAAACGCTCTGTTACCGCATTGAGAATAAGATCTGTTCGAAATTGGATATCGAACCCGAGGAGGTGACCGTTACGCAGAGCTGAACGGGGGTTTGTGGCAGATGAAATATACCTTTGAACAGGGTCCCATTAGGCCTCCCAACGAGGCTTACAGTCTCCTTATTCGGGTTACCCGAAATTGTCCATGGAATCGATGTGCCTTTTGCCGAACCTATAAGGGGGAGCGGTTCAGCCTGAGATCCGTAGGTGAGGTTAAGGAGGATATTAGGGCGGTCAAGGAGATCAGCCAGGAGGTAAAGGCGATCTCATGGAACGTGGGTCTTGCGGGGGAAATCAATGCCTCAGTGGTTCAGACCATCTTTGACAGGCCAGATCTTTACAATGAGGCCTTTCGGAGGGTTGCTCTTTGGCTTTACGGTGGGGGAAATAACGTCTTTCTTCAAGACGGTGATAACCTGAGGATGGGGACCGATGACCTGACGGAGATAATTACCTTTCTGAAAGAGACCTTTCCCGACGTCCAGAGGATTACCACCTATGCGAGGTCCAAAACCGTTCATACAATAGAACTCCAAAAGCTCAAGGCGCTTCAGGAAGCGGGGCTATCAAGGGTTCATATCGGCTTGGAATCGGGATATGATCGCCTTCTTGCGTTCATGAAGAAGGGGGTGACGGCTCGGCTGCATATCGAGGCGGGAAACAAGATCAAGGCATCCGGTTTGGAGCTTTCCGAGTACGTGATCTTGGGATTGGGGGGAAAAGGGATGTGGAAACCCCATGCCATTGAGACGGCTAAGGTCCTGAACCAGATTGACCCGCATTTCATTCGGGTCAGAACCTTGAAGGTTTCCCAGGATATGCCCTTGTATGGAAAGGTCGAGGCACATGAGTTCGTCCTGTCTTCCGATGACGAAATGGTAAGGGAGGAGAGGTTGCTCATCGACGAACTACAAGGAATTAAGAGCTATTTCGCAAGTGATCACATCCTGAACCTCTTGGAGGAAGTGGAGGGCCAGTTGCCGGGGGACAAACCTAAGATGAAAGGGATCATCGATCGATATTTAACGCTTCCAGAGGAGCAGAGGCTCAATTATCGGCTGGGGAGACGTACTGGGCTCTATCGAAAATTGGACGACCTGAACAATCCCATGCTTTTTCAAAGGGTGCAGGATCACCTGGAGAGGATACAGGCCACATCCCAGCAAAAGGTTGAAGAGGCCATTGCGGACCTCATGGAGAGGTATATATAATTGAGGTTTCCTGAGTTTTAGAGGAAATATTCCTGTAACCCGTTGACTATATAGGAACTCAGGGGCTTTACCCCTGCCCATTATTCCAAAATTCCATCATTCCAGTTCTTCAAAAGACTATGCTCAGGAACACCGGGACAATGGGTTTCTCCGGAAAATCAGGAATATCAAGATATGTATTTATTTGAAATCATTAGTTAATTTGGGCAAGCGAGCGCAATTCTTATGGTAAAGCCCTATAAACCCCGATATCCTTCGAACTCGGAAATAGCGAGATAATGGAGAAAAAATAGAAAAAAAAGAAGTTTTTTGTTGACATTTCTCGTGGAACTAATTAGTATGGGAACACTGTCTTTCTTGAGTCCCTGCTGGGGGGCTTCTTGACATAATTCAAGGGGAAAAGGAGGTGAAAGGGAATGACGAAGGGTGAACTCATTGCAAATATTTCTAAGGAGGCCAAGATTACGAAGGCAGCGGCTGAAAAGGCATTAAATTCCTTTACCAGCAATGTGACAAAGGCATTAAAAAAGGGAGATAAATTGACCCTGACCGGTTTTGGCACCTTTATGGTTGCAAAGAGAAAAGCGAGGTCGGGGCGCAATCCCAGAACGGGAAAGGAAATCAAGATTGCTGCTACCAAGGTCGCCAAGTTCAAACCGGGAAATAAACTGAAGGAGACCGTGAAATAACGTCTCTTTGTCGGGAAAGGGAGAACTTCGGTTCTCCCTTTTTTTTCACGGGAGGAATCGGGTTCAACGAGGATGAAAAGCTCCTCGTGGAGGGAGATAATCCTTGAACTGATGATGGAGATCTGCTAATTAAAGATAAGGGGCAATCCTCTTAGTCCTATGATACAAGGGCTCGGGGCAAGGGAATGAAACAGATCGTTTTGGGAACGGCTGGACACATCGATCATGGTAAAACTGCCTTGATCAAAGCACTGACGGGTGTTGATACGGATCGGTTAAAGGAAGAGAAAGAGAGGGGAATTACCATTGAACTGGGATTTGCCTCCCTCGTGCTGCCCAGTGGCTCAAAAATGGGGATTGTGGATGTCCCGGGCCATGAGAAATTCGTTAAACATATGGTTGCTGGGGCGTGGGGCATTGATCTAGTTGCCTTGGTTGTGGCCGCCGATGAAGGAATTATGCCCCAAACGAGAGAACATTTGGATATTTGCAGGTTATTGGCGGTCAAAAAGGGTTTGGTAGTTGTGAGTAAGATCGATTTGGTCGACCTCGAGTTGGTCCAATTGGTTGGTGAAGAAGTAAGGGAATTGGTCAAAGGAACGTTTTTGGAAGGGGCTCCCGTTGTTAACGTTTCCTCCCTCAGTGGCGAGGGGATTCCGGAATTGTTGACCACCTTAGATAGCTTGGCCAATGAAGTCCAAGGGAGGACATCCGAGGGCTTATTTCGCTTACCTATCGACCGTGTATTCGTCATGAAGGGGTTTGGGACGGTGGTAACGGGCACCCTCGTTTCTGGGAGTATTTCAGTTGGTGATACGGTTCAAATACTGCCATCATTGAAGAAAGAGGGGAAGATTCGTGGCATCCAGGTCCATAATAAAACCGTTGAGATGGCAAAGGCGGGGCAACGGACGGCGGTCAATCTGCAGGGGATAGAGAAATCCCTTGTCAATCGAGGCGATGTCTTAGTCCATCTCCAAACCATAACACCCACCTATATGGTTGATGCCTACCTTGAGCATCTTCCCAATTCGCCTCGCCCTTTGCGTAACAGGATAAAGCAGCGATTTCATGTCGGCACCAGCTCAACACTGGCCACCATGATTCTGTTAGACAAGCCGGAATTGCCCCCGGGGGAGAAAGGGTTCGTGCAATTGAGGTTCGAGAAACCCGTGGTGGTCTTACCCCATGATAAATTCGTCATCAGGGGTTCCTCCGCCATTCAAACCTTGGGAGGAGGTGTTGTCATTGATTCCCACCCAGCCAAACATAAAAGACTTGCAGAGGATGTTTTGGCCGGACTGATGATCCTAAAGGAAGGGGGAGAAGAGGAGATTGTTAGTCACCATTTGGCGAGCTCAGGGGTAAAGGGAATGACCCTCAGAGAGCTGAGGGAGAGGGTGGATATTTTCCCCAGCCGATTATCGAAGCTCCTCAAGGAATTGATGGCCAGGGGAGAGATCGTGACGATCAATGGAGAAGAGGGGAGGCTTGTTCACCATTTAAAATATGAAGAACTGAGGGAAAAGACGCTATCCTACATTCTTGAATTTCACAAAAAATATCCACTCAGGCCTGGTCCATCAAAAGAAGAGGTGAAGTCGAAATTGCCCAAAACCGTTGAATCGAAAATATTCAATCGCATAATGAGGGAACTGGTGGATTCAAAGAAAGTATTAATTGAGAAGGATAAGCTGAGGTTATCCACCCACCGGGTATCCCTGAGAGATGATCAAAAGAGGTTGAAAAATAGGGTTGAAGGGCTTTTCGCAAGGGGGGGACTCCAATCTCCGTCCCTTAAGGAACTCACAACAAATCTCTCTGCAGATGAATCTGAGTTACAAAACGTGGTTCGCCTTTTGATGGAGGAAGGAACTATCATTAAGGCGAAGGAGGATCTGTATTTCCATAGGGAGGCCGTTGAAAAGCTCAAGGGGGAATTGATCCAGTTCCTCCGTGTCCACCAAGAAATTACAACCGCCCAATTCAAGGAGATGACCAAGGTTTCACGGAAATATGCGATCCCCCTCATGGAATATTTCGATAATAGTAAGATAACCATCAGAGTAGGTGAGAAAAGGCTTCTGAGGGGGGAATAGACAGATTTAAGGAAGGAATTGAGCACTCTGTTGTGGGTGGATAGTCCGAGCAAATACTGTCACTGGGTAATCGGGTTTAAAATCTCGCCGTTCGGAAGCTTGAGGGAACCTAAGACCAAAAGGTCTTGACACAAAACCCCAAAATCGGTATAACGCTTGAAAATTCCATAAGATATGAGTTTTTTCTTAGCCTTGGAGCCCCGAGGACCTGAACAGATGGAAAGGGCGTTGCTTCTCAATGCGACTTATGAACCCCTTAGGGTGGTATCCTGGAGGAAGGCCATCATTATGCTCACCTTGGGCAAGGTGGAAGTTGTTGAGACATACGACCGGGTAATTCATGGGGTTTCGTTCTCCATCAAACTTCCATCGGTGATTCGCCTCTTCAGATTTATCAAGAGGAGGCCCTCCTCCATTAAATTCTCCAGACAGAACATATACCTGAGGGATAAGGGTATGTGCCAGTACTGCGGGAAGTATTATCATCGGGACCTGGTGACATATGATCACGTGGTCCCACGATCCAAGGGGGGATTGACGGACTGGACGAATATCGTGACCTGCTGTAGATCGTGTAATCGCAAGAAAGGGGGCAGAACCCCAAAAGAGGCGGGGATGAGGTTAATCAGGCCACCCAACCCCCCCCCCTGGCCTCCGATTTTAACCATAGTCATAGGGGTTCAAGAGACCCCGGTATCATGGCATCCATATCTCTATTGGGGTGTTCATATGGAGACTTAGCCATCCCTCTTTCCCGAAGGGGCGAATGGGTCCCTCCTCCGAGGGACCCATTTCCTTTTTTCGTGGAATGGGGATGGGAGGCATTTCGTCGCAAGAAGGAGATTATAGAGATCTTCTCTTTTCGGAGAAATGGAAAATAACGGCTTCGTGAAAAGTCCATCTGCCATTCGACAGGCCGTTCGACAAGCTCACGGTCCTGAGCAAGGTCGAAGGACTCACTGTCCTGAGCAGAGCCGAAGGACTGTGTTCCGCTTCATCCTTACGTCACTGCAGCGTACTTCTCTCCTTCGACGCAGAGCACCACGGGTTTACCCGTGGGTGAATGCTCTTTGCTCAGGATGTCGCCCTTATGGGCATAACAGGCAATACCACAGGCTTGGCTGTGGGGCTCCATGTACGCCCAATTGTTCAGGATTTGCGCGCCTTGCATCTGGATCTTTTTTCTTTGCCGTCTGATTTCGACTTTTTACAATGACGTCAAAAATATCCGGGGAAAATTTTGGGAGAATGGAGGCGATCCCCTTGACAATCCGATTGCTGGATGGTAGGAAGGGAGGCAGCAAGTACCCGTAAATAAGGAGAAAAGGATGAAGGTTCTTTGGGCTCCATGGCGCATGGCCTATATCGCGGGAGATCGAGAGCAGGGGTGCCTATTATGTTCCAAATTGAAGGGAAGGGACGATAGGGGGAATCTCATCTTATGTCGAAGTAGCCACTCCTTTGTTATTTTGAACCGGTTTCCGTACACGAACGGTCACCTCATGGTTGCGCCCAACAGGCATGTTGCCTCCCTTGATGAGCTCAACGAAGGGGAAATGGTGGCATTGATGGCATTGTTGAAGCAATCCATAATCATTCTGAAGAGGGCGTTAAAACCGGATGGATTTAATGTTGGGGTTAATATCGGAAGTGTGGCAGGAGCAGGAATCGAGGATCATATTCATTTCCACATCGTTCCACGATGGAATGGAGACACGAATTTCATGCCCGTTCTCGTTGAGACAAAGGTAATGCCGGAATACCTTGAGAAAACGTATGACAGGTTAATTTCCTTTGTGGAAGGACCTTAAGGACCGAATTCGTATCACACACGGTCGAAGTTAGTGAGGAGGGGATTTATGACAAAGTCTGAACTGAGCGAGATATTGGCACAGCGATTCAATCTGACCAACAAAAAGGCGAAGATTATCGTGGAAACGGTGATTGAGAGCTTGAAAGAAGCCTTATTGAAGGATGAGCGAATCGAGATCAGGGGATTTGGCAGTTTTATGAACCGAAGATATAAGGCATATACCGGCAGGAACCCCAAGACGGGAAAGGCCATTAAGGTTCCGGCCAAGATATTACCCTTTTTTAAAGTGGGAAAGGAGCTGAAAAAAAGGGTAAATTCCTGAAATTCCCCTCAGGATCCTTCCATTATGCTGAGGCGTTTTGAGGCAAGCATGGATTTCCTCAGCCTTGAGAATCGGTCAGTTGTAACACCTCGAGAGGTGGTGAGAGCCTCTCTTTCAGAGAGGGGGATAACGGAGAAGGCATTGGCATTGGACGATGTGGCCATTATTACCTTCACCCGACGCGATTTACTCACCCTTGTTGAGGAGACAGGGGCCCACAAGGTGAAGGCATGGTGCGGGAGGAATGACAGGTTGTATCGAGGAGTGGTAGGGAAGGACAGATATATCCTAACCCAATCCCTGTATGGAGCACCAAATGCGGTCATGCTCCTTGAGGAGTTGGTGGCTTTCGGGGTGAAGAAGGCTGTTTTCCTTGGATACTGCGGGTCAATACGAGAGCCTATTGGAATTGGGAAGGTCATCCTGCCTACTGATTCCATAAGGGAGGAGGGCACCTCATATCATTACCTCCCAAAGGGGGTGAGTTGTCACGCCGATGAAGACATTCAGAACTTCGTCCACAAGGGATTAAGGGAATGCGGGATTGAGCCCTATGTGGGGATGTGCTGGACTACGGACGCCCTCTACCGGGAAACTGCGGAGAAGGTCAGGCGGTATCGATCCAAAGGAGTATTGGGCGTTGACATGGAGACCTCCGCGGTCTTCTGCTTGGGGATATATCGGAACATCCGGGTTGGATCGGTGATGGTTGTTACGGATGAATTTTCGGATTCATCATGGCAAGGTGGTTTTTCCTCCGAGAAAGTGGGAGCAACGATGCGGACGGTTTGCAAAACCATCCTGAAACAAGTCGGAAGGATAGGGAATCTGTAACTTTTTTACTTGCAATGTGTATTCATTTATGCTAAATTACTGGTAATTAGGTCTACTGAGAAAGTGGGCTTCCGGCCCACTTTTTTATTAGAATCTTTGTTGTTGGGGAAGAGATTGGTCTTCTTAAGCTGAAATGAGATGGAAAGGGCGACGGAGAACACAGTTAGTGAGATCGTTGAACCCATTGTGGCTTCCCAGGGGATGGAGTTGGTCGCTGTGGAATATAAGAGAGAAGCTAAGGGATGGGTGCTCAGGATTTACATCGACAAGAAAGGTGGGGTTAGCCTGGATGATTGTGCTTTGGTCAGCAACGAAGTCGGAACGGTATTGGATGTCGAGGACCTTTTTCAGTCGCCCTATACCCTGGAGGTTTCTTCCCCGGGCCTCAACAGAATCTTGAAGAAGGAGAGAGATTTCAAAAGATTCAAGGAGAGGCCGGTGAGAATACGAACCTATAATGCCATAGGGAAGAGGAGGAACTTCAAGGGAAGGCTGTTAGGATGCACGAGGGGGTTGATTCAAATCGAGGTGGGAGGGCAAGTCCTTCACATATCCCTATCCAATGTGGCTAAGGCAAACCTGGAATTTGAATTTTAATTGTTAATAGAAAGGGGAAGGGGAGGAGACTCGATGTCTCAAAATCTAAACTATATCATCGAACAGGTGGGAAAGGATAAGGGAATCGAGCGTGATGTAATTATCGACGCCTTGGAAAATGCGGTTTTGATGGCCTCTCGGAAAAAGTTCGGGCCCCAGAGGTTGATGGAGGCACACTATAATGAGGAGATTGGAGAGGTCGAACTCTTCCAATTCGTGGAGGTGGTGGAAGAGATGGAGGACCCCTACACCCAAATTTCCCTGGACGAGGCGAGGCAACTTGATCCGGATGCGGAGATCGGGGACAGTTTGGGAGTTAAGCTGGACACCAGTGCCTTCGGAAGGATAGCCGCCCAGACGGCCAAGCAAGTCATCATCCAAAGGGTCCGTGACGCGGAGAGGGATAACATCTACAATGACTATAAGGACAGAAAAGGGGAGATTGTGACGGGGAACGTCCAAAGGGTCGAAAGGGGGAACCTCTATATAAACTTGGGAAGGGCTGAGGCGATTTTACAGTCCCGAGAACAAGTACGGGGTGAGGCATATCGACAGGGTGATCGCATCCGCGCTTATATTTTGGACGTTCAAAGATCGTCAAAGGGACCCCAAATTTTCCTTTCTCGGACCCATCCGAGACTGTTGATCAAGCTTTTTGATATGGAGGTTCCGGAGATTTCAGAGGGAATTATCAAGGTCGTCGACGCAGCGAGGGAGCCAGGGGAGAGGGCAAAGATATCCGTTTATAGCACCAATAAGGATGTTGACCCCGTGGGGGCTTGCGTGGGGATGAGGGGTTCCAGGGTCCAAAGCGTTGTCCAAGAGCTCCGAGGTGAAAAGATTGACATCATTCCTTACTCCGAAGATATTGCCAAATATGTGAGCAATGCTTTGGCTCCTGCCAAAATATCCCGGGCTTACATCGACGAGGAAAACAGAAACATGGAGATCGTGGTTGAGGATGATCAACTTTCCTTGGCCATTGGAAAAAGAGGACAAAACGTGAGATTAGCGTCAAAGCTCACGGGTTACAGGATCGACATCAAGAGCGAGTCCAGAATGGAGCAGATTTCGGAGGAAACCATCGGGGGGCTGAGGGGAATTCCCCATGTGGGAGAGGTGATTGCTCGAATCCTTTACAACGAGGGGTTTGTATCGGTAAAGGAAATCGCTGATTCAGGAGTGGAGGAACTGGCGAGATTATCGGGTATTGGCATAAAAAAGGCCCAGAAGATCGTAATGGCTGCCAGGGAAATGGTGGAAGTCGAGGCGGAAGGGACAGAGGTGGATGCCGAGGAAGATCGGGAGAGAGGATCTCCACCCATCAGCGATTTGAAGGGTGTAGGGGAAAAGACGACGGCGCTTCTCATGTCCAAAGGGATCGAGACCATTCGGGATTTGGCAAAGGCCGATGTAGGATTTCTTGCCTCGATTCCCGGGATTGGGATGAAAAAAGCGGAGAAATTGGTGAGGGAGGCCTCGGCCTTTGACGGAAAGGTGGCTCATGACTAAAGTCGGCCACACTCCCCTGAGGCGATGTTTGGGTTGTCGTAAAAGACGGAGAAAGGATGAGCTTATCCGGCTAGTCTCTGTGGAGGGAAGGAGTGTGGTAGTAGATGTGGTGCAAAGGATGTCCGGCAGGGGAGCTTATCTCTGTAATGACGATCGTTGCCTTCGCATAGGCATTAATGCGAAGGCTATATCCAATGCCTTTAGGAAAAGGGTAGTCATTGATGAGAACTTGCGAAGATCTATTGAAACCATTCCCCAGAAAGGTTAGGAAAAAGGCGGACAGATAAGGTCATAATTGGCTTTAAATCGGAGGAGGAGATACGTAATGGCCAAAATAAGGGTTCTCGATGTGGCTCAAGAGGAGTTGGAGAAGGAAAAACTCCTCGCCAAGCTCAAGAAGATGGGAGTGAAGGTAAAGGATGAGGAGATGGCGGAGCAGGGAACCCCGTGGGGGGCGATGGAGAGGGTTGTCAGGGATGAGGAAGGGGCCGAGTTCATCGAGAAACGGGTTAAGCCAACAGTGATTCGGAGAAGGGCAAAGGCTGTAGAGGAGCCCGAGAAAATCCTCGAAGAGGTTCAACAGGAGGCCCAAGAGGCGGCGCAGGGAGAGCTTGCGGAGGTTTTGGAAGAGGAGAAGCCAATCGTGCCTCCTCCCATGGAAGAGATGGAGGTGGAAAGGGCCGTGGAGGTAGCCGAAGAGATCCGTGAGGAGGTTTTGGAGGCGCCACTAGAGGAGGTTATGCCCGCCGCCCAAGAGGGGGTGAAACCAGCAGAAATCGAGGAAGAAGAGGAGAAGGCTAAGGTCAAGGTTAAGAAGAAAAAGCCGAAGATAGCGGAGGAAGAAGCGGAAGCGCGTCTCCCGAAAAAGCGGATGTTGAAGAGGAGGGTTGTCGAGGAAGCGGAACTGGAAGTGGAGAAGAGGTATCCTCGTGGACCTCGGGAGCGGGTGGTTAAACCCGTCAAGGTGCCGAGGAAGAAGGTAGAGTTTGCAGTCTCCAAGAAGACCGTGATCACCACCCCCAAACCAATCAAAAGGGTCATTCGAGTTGCCGAGGTCATCATGGTTTCGGAGCTGGCAAAGCGGATGGGGGTAAAGGCTAACGAAGTGATAAAGAAATTGATGGAGCTGGGTACCGCCGTAAACATCAATCAGACCATTGATGCCGATTTAGCTTCCCTCGTCGCGAGCGAATTTGATTACGAATTGGAAAAGGTCTCCCTGGAAAGGGGAGATTTCCTGGAGAAAAAGGAGGATTCCCCCGAGCAGTTGAAGCTGAGGCCCCCCGTGGTGACCATCATGGGACATGTTGATCATGGAAAGACCTTACTATTAGATGCCATTAGAAAAACCCATGTGGTTGAGGATGAAGCGGGAGGCATTACGCAACATATTGGCGCATATGACGTACAGTTAGATTCTGGTCGTATCGTGTTTATCGATACCCCCGGGCATGAGGCCTTCACGGCGATGCGAGCCAGGGGTGCTCAGGTAACGGATATCGTAGTATTGGTGGTTGCAGCGGATGACGGTGTTATGCCCCAAACAATTGAAGCCATCAACCATTCCAGGGCCGCTAACGTCCCTATCATCGTGGCCATCAATAAGATCGATAAATCCAATGCCAACGTGGAAAAGGTCAAAAAGGATCTGGCGGAACATGAATTAATCCCGGAGGCATGGGGCGGAAAAACCATCTTTGCCGAAGTATCGGCAAAAGAAGGAACCGGCATTACTGAGCTTTTGGAATTGATCTTGATTCAAGCGGAGGTATTAGAATTGAAGGCCAACCCCGATAAATTGGCAAGGGGAACCGTCATTGAGGCTAGGTTGGATCGAGGCCGTGGAGTTGTGGCTACGGTTATAGTCCAAGAGGGGACATTAAAGATTGGGAATTCCTTTATTAGCGGGATGAATTATGGTCGTCTCAGGGTCATGATGGATGACCGAGGCCAAAGAATCGAAGATGCCGGTCCTGCGATGCCGGTGGAAGTAGTGGGGTTCACGGGGCTTCCGGAGGCGGGGGAAGCGTTCGTCGTATTGGATGACGAGCGGATTGCCAAACAGATAGGGGTGTATCGGCAGCAGAAAAAGAGGGAAAAGGAACTCGCCAGTTCGAGCAAGGTATCATTGGAGGAGCTCTACGCGAGAATTCAGGAAGGCGAAGTAAAGGAATTGAACATGATTGTTAAGGCCGATACCCAGGGTTCCATGGAGGCCGTTAGCAATTCCCTGGAAAAGCTCTCTACCGACTCGGTGAGGGTGAATATCGTCCATGGAGGCGTTGGGGGAATCAGTGAAACGGACGTGAATCTGGCAATGGCCTCCCGTGCTATCATTATTGGGTTCAACGTTCGGCCTGGGTTGAAGGCTATGCAGCTGGCCGAGCAGGACCAGGTCGACATACGGTCCTATAGTGTGATCTATGACGCAGTATCCGACATCCAGAAAGCGATGGAAGGCCTTCTGGAACCAACTTTTAGGGAAAAGATCTTGGGCAGGGCAGAGGTTCGCGCTACTTTCAACATACCCAAGGTAGGAACTGTTGCAGGAAGCTATGTAATCGATGGCAAAATTGTTAGAGGGGGTAGGATTAGGTTAATACGGGATGATGTGGTTATTCACGATGGGAGAATTACATCCCTTAAGCGTTTCAAGGAAGACGTCAAGGACGTTCAGCAGGGCTATGAATGCGGGATTGGCATCGAGAATTTCAACGATGTGAAGGAGGAAGATGTTATCGAATCCTACGAGTTCGAAGAGATTCCTTCCACCCTCTAGGATTCGGGTATTCCCCGTTGGGTGAAGAGAATGATTGTGGGCATTTGTCATCTGGATGTGATTATTCCGGAGAACCACTCCCTTAAGGGAAAGCGTCAGGTGATTAAGAGGGTTATTGACAGGGTAAAGAATCGCTTCAACATCTCCATCGCAGAGGTGGGCGATAACGAACTATGGCAGAGGTCCCAACTGGGAATGAGCTTGGTAGGGAACGATCGGAAATTTATCAATTCGTATTTGGATAGAGTCGTCAATTTCATCGAGGCAATGAATATCGTTCATATCGCCCATAGCGAATTGGAAATACTCAATTTTTGAGGTGAATTTTGACATCATTTTTGGAAATTAGGGAATGGACAACAGGCGGCCAAACAGGGTAGGGGGGGCCATTAAGGAAGAAATTTCCCGTTTACTCTTAAGAGAGATCAAAGACCCGAGGATCGGGTTCGTGACCATTACCAGGGTTAAGGTCTCAAAGGACCTCCGCGTTGTAAAGGTCTTTTTCAGTGTGTTGGGCGATCAATCGGTAAGAGCGGATTCGCTGACGGGGCTGAATAGTGCCAAGGGTTTTGTGCGGAGAGAACTGGGTAGAAGGCTCAGGCTTCGGTATGTTCCCGATATCGTGTTCAGCTTTGATCCTTCGTTGGAGCATATGAGCCGATTAGCAGAGCTGATTCATCAGATCAACGAGGAAGAGAAATTAGAGGACGAAAAGGGCAGATAGGCAGACAATGGACGGGATTTTAGTGGTCGATAAGCCCTCCGGAATCTCCTCTTTCGGTGTTGTTCGGCAGGTAAAGAGTTGGTTGAGGATCAAGAAGGTGGGGCATACAGGCACTTTGGATCCCTTTGCCAGTGGCGTTCTTCCTTTGGCGATAAATGAGGGGACGAAGACAGTTCCCTTTCTGGCTGAGGACCAGAAGGAATACCAAGCCGTGCTGAAACTGGGAGTGGAGACGGATACGTATGACAGGACTGGAAAGATTACCGCGGCCAGGGATTTGGATAGGTTTCGGGTGAACGAGGAGACCATCAAGGGCGTTATGAGGGGATTCGTCGGTCGAATAGAACAGGTTCCACCCATGTTCTCTGCTGTGAAACACCGGGGGAGGCCACTCTATAAATTGGCGAGGCGGGGAATTAGCGTGAAAAGGGAACCCCGGGTGGTGGAGATAATGGACATCGGTGTTACCCACATTGGTTTTCCCTTTGTTTCCTTTAAGGTCTCCTGCTCAAAGGGGACCTACATTCGAGCCCTTGCCCATGACGTCGGAAGGGAGTTGAGATGCGGGGCACACCTCTCCAAGTTACATCGGACTAGAAGCGGTCCATTTGCGCTTAAAGACGCGGTCCCCTTTCGCGAGGTGGAGGTCTTGGCAGAAGGGGGGATGATCGAAGGGAAAATTATTCCCTTAAGTCAAGTGCTGGGCGGATTACCGAAGCTCCGTGTTGAGGGGGAATTACAGCGGAAAATCCAACGGGGAAGGCAGATCCTGGTAAGCGATATCAAGGAATCTCCATTTCCTCGAATTGACCGTGGGGAACCGGTCAGAGTTATTTCATCCGATGGAGATTTGATCGCCATTGCCCGAGCGGAGATGGGATATGGGGGGCCTGTGGAGAAGGAAGCGGTGGCATTTAGATTGCTCAGGGTCTTTCATGAAAACGCGGGAGGGATAAGATGAGATTTGAGGCGGAGAAGAAAAGGGAACTTATCGGGGAGTATCGAGTCCATGATAAGGATACGGGCTCACCTGAAGTTCAGATTGCCCTTCTTACGGAGCGAATTAGGTACCTGACAGAACACTTTAAGGTACACAAGAAGGATCACCACTCGAGACGGGGGCTCTTGAAATTGGTCGGGCAGAGGAGAAGCTTGCTTAACTACCTCAAAAAGAAGAGGATTGAGCGATACCGATCGGTTATCGAAAGGTTGGGTATTCGGGGATAGAGGCAGGGAGGCCGTAAAACGTAAGATAGGGAGATGAGAAGAGATGATGGAACGGAAAATGTCTATTGAATTTGGCGGTAGAACACTCTCCATTGAGACGGGGAAAATAGCAAAGCAGGCCAATGGCGCGGTGGCCGTCCAATACGGAGAGACGATAGTGCTGGTAACCGCTGTATGCAGTGAGGAGGAGAGAAAGAACATCGATTTTGTCCCCCTTACCGTGAACTACCTCGAGATGACCTTCGCCGCAGGTCGTATACCCGGTGGTTTTTTCAAGAGGGAGGGGAGGCCCAGCGACCGGGAAACCCTTATTTCGAGGCTTATTGATCGTCCCATACGACCCCTTTTCCCCAAGGGTTTTAACAGGGAGACACAGATTATCGCCACCGTCATGTCCGCAGATCAAGAGAATGATCCCGCCGCCATAGGGATGATCGGGGCTTCAGCAGCTCTGATGGTCTCGGATATTCCCTTCAATGGTCCCCTTGGGGGAGTAAGGGTGGGAAGGATAAACGGGGAATACAAATGTAATCCCACCACTAGCGAGTTGGAGATGAGCAATATGGACCTCCTGGTGGCGGGAAATCGAGATGGCGTAATCATGGTCGAGGGAAGCGCGCAGATGGGAAATGAGGACGATATTCTGGAGGGTATCTTCTTCGGCTATGATCATCTCCACAGTGTGATCGAATTACAAGAGAGGCTGAGGGATGAGCTGAATATCGGGAAGAGTGAGTTTACGCCCGGGAGAAATGAGGCGGTGAGGGAACAGATTCACTCCTTTGCCCTTCCCAAAATAAAGGAGGCCAATGCCATTTCGGGGAAATTGGAAAGGAGGCGAAGGTTGGGAGAGATCCTCGAGGCCGCAATGGAGAAATTTGCTGGCGAAGATGAAGAGTCCGGGGTGGAGATCAGGGAGGTCCTCGCGGAGACGGAAAAGCAGCTTATCAGGGGGATGATCCTGAGTGAGGGAAGAAGAATTGATGGAAGGGGGGTTTCTGAGATCAGGTCCATCTCCTGCGAGGTAGGCATTCTTCCCCGAACTCACGGGTCGGCCATTTTCACCCGAGGTGAAACGCAAGTATTGGCCGTCACCACCTTTGGGACCTCATCCGATGAACAGAAGATCGATTCGCTGAGCGGGGAAAGCTATAAATCGTTTATGCTCCATTACAATTTTCCTCCCTTTTGTGTCGGTGAGGTTTCACCCCTCAGGTCACCAAGCCGAAGGGAGGTCGGCCATGGGGCCCTAGCCGAAAAGGCGATATTACCCGTTCTACCTTCCAGCGACACATTTCCCTATACCATTCGGGTAGTTTCCGAGGTTTTGGAGTCCAACGGATCATCTTCCATGGCGACGGTATGTGGCGGGATGCTTGCTCTTATGGATGCGGGGGTTCCGACCGCCGATACCGTTGCTGGGATTGCCATGGGACTGGTCAAGGAGGGGGACAAGGTGGCTGTTCTCTCTGATATTTTGGGCGACGAGGATCACATTGGTGATATGGATTTTAAGGTAGCCGGAACGCAGGAGGGAATAACCGCAGTGCAAATGGACATCAAGGGGCCAGGTTTGACCCGAGAATTGTTGAGGCAAGTCTTACGGCAGGCCAAGGAGGGAAGGCTCCATATCCTGAAAAAGATGTGGGAAACCATTCCAGAACCCAGGAAGGACCTTTCCCGGCACGCTCCGAGGATCATCACCCTTCAGGTGAAACCGGACAAGATTCGGGATATCATTGGTCCCGGAGGTAAGAACATTCGGAGTATCGTCGACCAAACCGGGGTAAAGATCGAAATCGAGGATCCGGATCTGGTCAAAATCGCATCGCCCAGTCATGAAGCCATCGAAGAGGCTACAGCGATCATCAAGAAGCTCATCCAGGAGGTGGAAGTGGGCCGGCTCTATTTGGGCCATGTGAAGCGAATATTGGACTTCGGTGCCATTGTAGAGCTCTTTCCGGGAACCGACGGGTTGGTTCACATCTCGCAGCTTGCAGAGCACCGGGTGGAGAGCGTCTCGGATATCCTGAAAGAAGGCGATGAGGTGTTGGTGAAGGTGATTGGAATCGAACCCAATGGTCGAATTCGGCTGAGTCGCAAGGCGGCACTGAAACAGGGGTATGATAAGGGGACTGACCAAAAATAAGAGCTCACGTTAGGAGATGTATCAAAAGACCGTCCTGAAAAATGGAATCTGCGTCGTCTCGGAGAACATCCCCCATATCAGGTCGATTTCCATCGGGATTTGGATCGCTACGGGATCGCGCGAAGAGGATTCCGAGGAAAAGGGGATTTCCCATTTCATTGAGCACCTAATCTTCAAGGGAACGGAGAGTCGGAGCGCCCACGATATAGCCAAAGAGATCGACTCGGTGGGGGGCGTCCTCAATGGGTTTACGGAAAAGGAATATACCTGTTTTCACGCAAAGGTTTTGGATCAACATTGCCCCCTTGCTCTCGAGCTCCTCTCAGATATCTTTTTGAACTCTATCTTTGATCCCAATGAGATCGAAAGGGAAAGGAACGTAGTCCTCCAGGAGATTAAAATGGTGGAGGATACGCCCGATGACTATATCCATGACCTGTTTAATCAGGTTTTCTGGGGGGGACATTCCCTGGGGTACCCCATCGTGGGAAAGAAGGAGCGGGTTAGTTCCTTCGATCGAGAGACCATTTGCCGCTACTTCGATGATCACTATCGATCCAACCATCTCATTATATCCATGGCTGGCAGTTTTGACCACGCGAAGGTGATCCAGCGGATCGAGGATAAATTCGGTGGGTTACACGAGAGGGTGGAGATGGGAAAAGGAAAATCCCCGGAGCCCAGTCCCCGAATCGGGGTGTTCCCAAGGGATTTGGAACAGGTTCACCTCTGTTTGGGCACCAAAGGCATTTCCCAGACCCATTCCATGCGATTTGCTAGTTATATCCTCAATACCCTTCTGGGAAGGGGCATGAGCTCTTATCTCTTTCAGGAGATCCGGGAGAAGCGGGGCCTCGCCTATTCAGTATATTCCTATAGGCCGGCCTATTACGATGCAGGCCAACTGGTGGTATATGCGGGAACTGAGAAAGGATCATTGAAGGAGGTTATCCGATTGATCATGGAACAGTTCGACAAATTACGAAGGGAGATGATTCGTGAGGAAGAACTGAAGCGGGTTAAAGAACAACTCAAGGGGAATTTACTCCTATTCCTGGAAAGTTCGGATAGCTGGATGACCCGTTTGGCCCAAAACGAGATTTACTTCGGGAGATATATCCCCATTGAGGAGGTTATCAAAGGAATCGAAGGCGTCACCTCGGAAGAGCTTAATCAATTGGCTCGGGACCTTTTCCGAGAGGAGTTGTTCTGTCTAACGGTTTTGGGCCCTATCGAGAAAACGGAGCTCACCCGAGACCTGTTGAGCTTTGGATAGGGAGGAAAAGCTATGGGGGAGGAGCCCCACCTGGTAAGGATCAAGATCAAAAGGCTCAGGGGGAACGAACAATTACCGTTGCCCTCTTATATGACCGAACACGCAGCGGGACTGGACATCCATGCCTTTCTGGATGAAGATGTGCTCATCGCTCCGGGACAGAGGCGGTTGATTCCTACGGGGCTCGTTGTGGCAATTCCCGATGGCTTCGAGATTCAGGTGAGGCCTCGCAGCGGTCTGGCCATGAGGGATGGGGTGACACTGGTCAATACCCCCGGGACCATCGATGCCGACTACCGAGGGGAAATTGGAATTCTCATGAT
>SMTZ1_10002601_pt1 | contig 18153 bp, 14 predicted proteins | sample DeeMarSWOR136_30_FD_25667 | JGI IMG/M metagenome (IMG submission 25667)
GTGCAATATTCGGCAGCGGGAATTCCCATCGTCTGTTCCCCCGTAGGGATCAATCGGGAGATCGTGAGGGATGGATTAAATGGATATTTGGCCTCGACGGACGCCGAGTGGATGGAGAAGATTTCGCGTTTGGTCGATGACCCTTCATTAAGGGTTCAGATGGGGAAAAGAGGGCGAAATAGGGTGGAGACTGCCTTTTCCGTGGATGTCACCTTAAAAAAGGTTCTCGATCTATTTCAAAGGCTCTGTCTCAGGGAACAGATTGAAAGAATGAGAGAGGGAAGCAGTGGAGACTCTTGACCGGTGTGAGCTCTGCAGGGGGACTGAATTCTCTCCTTTTCTAAAAGGCCGGGACAGACTCCACGGAATCGGGAGTGAATTCCAGTTGGTGAGATGCCTGGGGTGTGGACTTGTTTTTGTCAATCCAAGGCCAGACAGGGAGGAAATAAAGGGGTTTTATCCCCCTGGATATGGTCCCCATGAGGAATCTGGTGGTCCATCTCATAGACACCGGCTGAGTCCCCTGAGGCGGCGAATATACTCGGTTTTCTATAACTATCCTCATGGTAATCAGAGAAACGGGATTCTTCTAAAGATGCTTCTTTTACCATTGAAGTGGGCCGTGGCCAGGAATACGATTGCCTTTCAGGGGGAGGGGAAAATCCTGGATATTGGGGCCGGGAGCGGTTCTTTTCTCGCTTCCATGAAAGCGCTCGGATGGGACCCTTATGGGGTTGATATCAACCCCGAGGCCATAGAAAGGGCCCGAGGCCTGGGAGTCAAGATGTTTCTGGGGGAGGTTCAGAACGCCTCATTCCCAGAACGATTTTTTGATGTCATAACGCTCAGAGCTGTCCTGGAGCACGTTCACCAGCCTGTTGAGACCCTTCAAACGGTGCATAAGATCCTAAAGGACCAGGGTATGGTGTACATAGTGGTTCCCAACCTTGCCAGTCTGAACTTCTGGCTTTTCGGACGTTTCTGGTATGCCTTGGAAGCTCCGCGTCATCTCTACACCTATTCGCCGAATGTCATGAGGCGCTTGGCCCGGAAGGCTGGATTTGAGGTCTTGTCCATGAGGTTTCGCTCGAGTACCCGGGGCCTCCGGGCAAGCCTTCAGTATTGGTACGATGAACGGAAGGGTTTTAAGGGGGACAGGCCCTTCATGTCGAGCAAAGCGGTCCGCCTGGTTGGGAAGATCTGGCGACGGACCACCGATCTGCTTCGTCTCGGGGATATGGTGGAATACAGATTAGTGAAAATGGTCTCAGGCAGATCTATGACATAAATCTCAAGGTGGCATAGTATTTGATTTTCAGAAAATTGGAAGAACTCATGTAGGTGCAGTCTTCTGGAGTGGGGGACTGGAAAGGATGAGGGAAATATCCTTTGCTCAGACTCTGAGGCCAAAGGGTCATGGATAGAGAGCAAATACAGTTGGTTCGACTACGGGGGAGGGGATACCGGGGATTCCTGCGGCAAGACATCAGGAATATGTTCACCGAAGATTTCCCTGGGAATATCGAAGCCGACATTGTCCGGAAAGGGGGTCAAACCATAAAGGACTCCCGGATAAGGTGGGCGGCAATTTTCTCAACACCTGATGGTCAGGCCTTCTTCATCAAAAAATTCAAGGTTAAGAATTGGAAGGAGCGCTTAAAATACCTCTTGTTACCCTCAAGAGCGATGCAGGAATGGGATGTCTCCCTGGCGTTCCGGAACAAAGGGGTACAGATACCTGCCCCCGTTGGTGTGATGGAAAAGAAGAGGTGGGGATTTCTGGAGGAAAGCCTCTATATTTCAGAGGCAATCGATGGCGCCCAGTCCTTAATGGATTTTTTTAAAGAGCGGTTTGGCGAGAGGGATTCGGAGGGGGATGAGGGGAAGAGGAGGATAGTCCGTTTATTGGGGGATACCGTTAGGAGCATCCATGAAACCGGTCTCTTTCACACCGACTTGCACACGGGCAATTTCCTCATAACGAGGAGTGCAGAGGAAACGTTGTATCTCATCGACTTGCATGCGGCCCGGATGCGCAAAGGCCTTACCCGGCGGCACCGGTTGTGGAACATCGCCCAGCTCTTTTATTCCTTGAATTCGTTTCTCGATCAAGAGGATAAGACGATTTTCCTCGAAGCTTATGGCGGAGAGGAAATGGATCTCTCTACGTTAAAGCCCCTGGTAATGAAGGTGGAACGCATGGCTGACTCCATTAAGAGGCGCCATTACAGGAGCAGGGCGAAACGCTGCCTGATGGAGAGCACCCTGTTTACCTCACATCGTGGGAGCGGATACAGGGTATACCGACGACGGGAGGTTTCCGGGGAGGCCCTGATGGACATGATCAAGGCCCACCGGGAAATCGTGAAGAACTCCCCATCAAGCCTCCTCAGAAATTCCCCAAAGACCATTGTCTCCATGGTGGGAAGAGCGCCCGAATCCGGCCCCCGGACTTGCGTGAAACAGCATCGTTACACAACGGTATGGGATCAAATGAAGAACTGCTTTCGATATTCAAAGGGAAAGATTTCTTGGATAGCAGCCAATGAGCTTTTCAGGCGGGGGATATCCGATCTGAAACCCTTAGCCTATGTTGAAAAGGCGCGTATCGGCTTCCTGAAGGAAAGCTTCTTCCTGATGGAGTCACCGGCCGATTATTTGGAGATGGACCGTTACCTCATCAAATCTTTTGGAAATGGCCAACCACGCGACTTGATTGCTAAAAAAAGGGCCTTCATACAGCAGTTCGCCCAATACATTGGTCGCCTTCATCGGTCCGAAATATTCCACGGCGATCTAAAGGCGTGTTACATCCTGGTACGAGAACGCACGGGTGTTTGGGATTTCAGCTTCATAGATCTGGATGCAGTTCGGCTAACGACGGAGGTTAATTCACGCAAGGCTTTGAAAAATCTGGTCCAGATCAACTGCTCCATACCGGGATTTCTAAGCTATGCAGACCGGATGCGGTTTCTGATATCGTATCTCGAGATACACCCAATTCCGATGCGAAAGAAGGATGTGATCAAGGCTGTTTTGGAGGAGAGCCGGAAGAGTGGGGTACTCTCTGTTTCCCCTGGGGGTGATGTAGCGGAAGAGATATGAGGGAGATGGATGACCAATTTCAACCTGACCGATGGTGCTGTGGAGAGATTGGCGGCATTCATGGAGCGTAATCCCTCCATTTGCGTCGCCGGAGGGTAGGTTCCCAATGTGGATGGGTCGAAGTAAAACTCCTTCGACAGCTTCCCCTCCCTTACCGCGGAGGTATTAAATAAGAGCTTGCTGAGGATACTTTTCCCCAGAAGGTATCCCAGCAAACGAGTTAACTACAGGACACCTATTGAGGTCCAATCGGTCATTGGGGTATGTATGATCGTTCGCTCTCAGTCAATCCAAGAGGTGGGGTTGGGGGGAGGGTAGACGGGGGATGGGAGAAATCCCCGGGCTTATTTCGTTATTCGATAATGAGATATGGGAGAAGGTCCCAAAAATGCGATCGGGGCAGCAAAAATCCATGATCAATTATTGGCGGGGATTTGAAGCAGAGGAGAAACGATGCCTAACATCGCTGTAATCGGCTGTGGGTATTGGGGGAAGAACCTAGTCCGAAACTTCAGTGAGTTGAAGGCCTTAAGGTCGCTCCATGACATTGACGAGAAGAGGGTCAAGGATTTGAAGTCCCTCTACCCCCCGGTCAAGATGGTAAAGAACCTGGCGGAAGTATTGGGGGATGACTCCATCGAAGGGGTTGTAGTTGCTACCCCTGCTGAATCCCACTATGAAATCACCAAGGAGGCCCTTTTGGCTGGAAAGGATGTCTTCGTGGAGAAGCCGCTGGCCTTGAGGGTAAGGGAAGGAAAAGAGTTGGTGGCTTTGGCCGAGGAGAGGGTAAGGATCCTAATGGTGGGCCACCTTCTGGAATACCATCCAGGGATTACAAAGCTAAAACAAATGGTCTCCGCCGGTGAATTGGGAAAGATAAACTACATTTACTCAACTCGGTTGAACCTGGGGAAGTTCCGGACCGAGGAGAATATCCTTTGGAGCTTTGCTCCCCACGATATCTCCGTGATTCTGCTCCTTCTGGAGGAGATGCCCAAGGAGGTATCCGCCCATGGCGGGAACTACCTCAACCAGGACATTCCCGACGTCACCATGACCACCATGGGTTTCTCCAGCGGCGTCAAGTCCCACATCTTCGTCAGCTGGCTCCATCCCTACAAGGAGCAGAAGCTGGTAATCGTAGGCGATCGAAAGATGGCCCTCTTCGACGATGTGGCGCCGAAGGATAAGCTACTGCTCTTTAGCCATCGGATCGATTGGATAGACCGGGTTCCCGTTCCCCGAAAGGAGGATGCGGAGGTCGTTGATTTCGAGATGGAGGAGCCACTAAGGGTTGAATGTCGGCACTTTTTGGATTGCATCCAAAGTCGCAACAGGCCGAAAACCGATGGTGAAAACGGATTGCGGGTCTTGGAGATCCTGGATCTTTGTCAGAGATCCTTACAGGAACAGGGGAAAGTACTACAATTCGGAGGGAAGCAGCGTCAGGACGTCTTCATCCACGAGACCTCATGCGTTGATGAACCCTGCGAGATCGGCGAGGGAACGCGGATATGGCACTATTGCCACATTATGGAGGGAGCGGAAATCGGGAGGAATTGTACCATCGGCCAAAACGTGTTCCTTGGGAGGGGGGTTAAGATAGGGGATAACGTAAAAGTCCAGAATAACGTATCCGTATACGAAGGCGTAATCATCGAGGACGAGGTCTTTTGCGGGCCATCGATGGTCTTTACCAACATTATCAACCCACGCAGTTTCATCTCGAGAAGGAAGGAGTTTAAGGAGACGTTGGTGAGGCGGGGGGCCACCATCGGGGCTAACGCCACCCTGTTATGCGGCCACACCATCGGCAGATATGCCTTGGTTGGAGCGGGGGCAGTGGTGACCGAGGACGTCCCCGATTATGGCATTGTGGCAGGAAACCCGGCCAAGGTCATCGGCCATGTTTGTCAATGTGGGGTTCGATTGAAATTCGATGGTACAATGGCTACGTGCAGCCGTTGTGGATTAAGATTTCAAAAGGATAGAGGGATCGTATCCCCTCTTTGAGGGATTGGTGATCGAGATGGAGATTCCATTCGTTGATCTGAAGGCACAATACGCGGAGATCAGGGGAGAGATTCAAAAGGCCGTTGATGCGGTTTTCGAGAGCCAGAAGTTTATCCTCGGGTCCAACGTTAGAAGGATAGAGGAACAGATTGCTGCCTACAGCGACGTCTGCCATGCTATCGGCGTTTCCTCGGGTACTGATGCCCTTCTGGTGTCCTTGATGGCCCTGGACATCGGGCGAGGCCATGGCGTAATCACGAGCCCTTTTTCTTTTTTCGCCACCGCCGGGGTGATAGCCCGACTGGGTGCCACGCCGATCTTCGTCGATATCGAGCCCAAAACATACAATATAGATCCAGAAAAACTACGAGAACTCGTGGAAATCGGGTGCGATGTGCACCAGGAAACCGGGAGGCCGGTAGATCAAAAGAGCCAGGTTCATATCAAGGCGATTATTCCGGTTCACCTCTACGGACAGTGTGCCGATATGGATCCCATCATGGAGACGGCCCAAAAGGCTCATTTAGATATCGTTGAGGATGCGGCCCAGGCCATTGGAGCTATATACTACTCGAAGAGGCGGGGAGCAAGGCGGCAGGGGCCTGGAATCACGGATCAGCAGGAGGAGAAAGAGCTAATCGCAAGCCGGCCAGATCCAAGAACGGCATGTAGAGCGGGAAGCATGGGACGGCTGGGGTGTTTCTCCTTCTTTCCCACGAAAAATCTGGGTGGATTCGGGGATGCTGGGATGGTGGTTACCGACGACGAAACAATGGCGGAGAAGGTAAAAGTCCTCAGGGTGCATGGTAGTCAGCCGAAATACCATCACCACCTCATCGGGGGAAATTTCAGGTTGGATGAGCTTCAGGCAGCCATCCTCAGCGTGAAGTTTCACCATTTGGAGAGGTGGACGGAAGCGCGACGGGGAAATGCCGAAAGGTACAACCGCCTCTTCGAGGAGATGGGCCTTACTGAGCATATTCATTTGCCCGTCATTAAGGGTGGTAACAGACATATCTTCAATCAATATGTTATTCGGGTTCCGCATCGGGATAAGCTTCGGGAGTTCCTCTCCGGCAAGGGTGTGGGAACTGAGGTGTACTACCCCATCCCCCTGCACCTACAGAAATGCTTCGCATATCTCGGGTATAAAAAGGGGGATTTTCCCGAATCCGAAAAGGCCTCGGAGGAAACGATTGCCCTTCCCATTTATCCTGAATTATCGCATGAGCAGCAGGAATATGTGGTTGACCAAATCAAGAATTTCTACGAACGGACTTAAGTCCCTTTCAGAACCAGATCCATAGGATTCTACCACTTGACGGTATGATTACGGTGATCCCCAGCCAGGAACCTCCAAGCCGAAATTCCTGCTGAATGTCGTTTTTTCAATTTTTTCCTTGACTTTCCCTCTTTTTTTTAGTAATTTTGTTCACAAAATGAACGTTCATTGAACGAACATTCATAATCCTTCTTGCCCAGTTTTTGGCAAAAGCCGATTTTCTAAAGGCTCAGGCGTGAGGTCTGAGGTTCAAAGAGCATATGGTTGAGGCCCAAAGAACATATGGTTGATAACAAGAATATTCTGTTTAAGCCCTCTGAATCTATGCGGGACCTCCAGTTTTTGGAAGAGCTGGAGAAGACTCCCAATCTCTCCCAGAGAGAGCTATCCAACAAGTTTGGGATTGCCCTTGGAGTTACTAATGCATGTCTCAAGCGAATGGCCCGGCGGGGGTGGATCAGATTGAGCAAGGTTCCTCCCAGGAGATTTGGCTATTATCTGACACCCAAGGGATTTGCAGAAAAGGCCAAGCTCACCTTGACCTTTCTTTCCTATAACATCCACCATTATCGAAGGTTGAAGGCCATGATGGCAGAGAAATTCCTTGAGATGGGATCGCAGGGTGTGAAGCGGGTTATTTTCTATGGGGTGAGCGAAGAAATGGAGGTCGCATATGTGACCCTTCAGGGAACCAATATGGAACTGGCCGCCATTGTGGACGATAACGACGAGGTGAAAGGAAAGAACATCCTCGGAAGAGAGGCAAAAGATCCCGGTGAACTAGATGGCTTGAGGGCTGACGCCATACTGATTACCTCGATCCAAGATAGTGAGAAGATTCGAAAAAGCCTCAAAAAGAGGAAGAATAAAACAAAGCTGTTTACCATTTCCTAAAGTTTCAATGGTAGTTATCATTGTTGGTTCCCTAGGTTCCAGTAGGAAGTATGTCCCTCGGCAAATAGAGGGCTTTGTGAGTTGACGCTCCTTCTGGAAGAAAGGGGAGTTTTGAACAAAGTCGGGTCGGTGACGGATGGAAGGCGATGTAACCGACAATGGCGGAACCATGATGTGGTTTATGCAGCGCCCGATATGAGGGGGAATAAAAATGCTAAACGGCAAAAATATCTTGGTCACAGGCGGTACGGGATCTTTTGGTAAGAAATTCACTCAGATTGTTCTTGAAGAATATGAACCTGAAAAGCTCATTATCTTGAGCAGAGATGAGCTTAAGCAGTTCGAGATGTCTCAAAGGTGGGGCATGAAGAAATACCCTTGTATTCGGTATTTTCTGGGCGATGTAAGGGAGAAGGACAGGCTGATTCGTGCTTTTAACGGTGTCGATTATGTGATTCATGCAGCAGCGCTTAAGCAGGTGCCTGCAGCAGAGTACAATCCTGCCGAGGCTATTAAAACCAACATATTGGGGGCAATGAATGTTATCGATGCAGCGCTCTATAATAACGTTAAAAGAGTTATTGCTTTATCAACAGATAAGGCGTGTAACCCCATAAATTTATATGGCGCAACAAAGCTCTGCTCAGACAAATTATTCACTGCAGCTAACGTGTATAGGGGATTTGATAGGGATACAATCTTCACGATTGTGCGTTACGGGAATGTACTCGGCAGCCGTGGTTCGGTGGTTCCTTTCTTCAAGGAGCGTTCTAAAACGGGTGTTCTTCCTATTACTGACCCCCGTATGACGCGCTTTTGGATCACCCTGGATCAGGGAGTTCATTTTGTCCTCAAGGTCTTAGAATTGGCAAAGGGAGGGGAAATCTTCGTTCCTAAGATTCCCTCCATGAAGATCACAGACTTAGCTAAGGCAATAGCCCCTGAGTGTTCACATGAAATCGTGGGTATTCGTCCCGGCGAAAAGGTTCACGAATCCCTAATCGGAGAGGATGAAGGGCGTAATGCGATAGAATATAAGGAGTGCTATGTTGTACGACAAAACCAATTTCATGGTGAGAACGTTCCCCATATTGATAATGGTGGCCGGCTCTGTCCGGAAGGATTTACATACACATCGGATAATAACCCCGATACGTTGTCCATTGAAGACTTAAGAAGGATCTTGGAACAAATCTCCGATGACTACAGCATTGAAAAGGCACGTTGGTCGTTGGAGGATATTCCTCAGTGAGAACAGCGTATAAAGGGGTATACTTTTAGGCCTAAAAAGGGCGATTGAGTGGATATAAAAGGGAAATTGCTGATTACTGGAGTTAGCGGGTTATTGGGTAACAACCTGGCCTACTATTTCAAGGATAAATATGAGGTCCTGGGACTCTTTAACTCACATCCTGTTAATATTGAGGGCATATATACTGAGAAGTGTGAGCTCTTATATACAGATAATATTAAAAGAATCATATCGGATTATAGCCCGCAGATTATCATTCACTGTGCATCTTTAGCAGACATAGATGGTTGCGAAACGGATAAGGATGCTACCAAAAGAATAAATGTCTTAGCTACAAAGGACATCGTTGAAGGGATTATGAATAAGGATGTCAAATTGATATATATATCAACTGATGCGGTTTACAGCGGAATTGAGGGGAATTTTTCGGAGGACGTTAATAACATTAATCCACAAAACTATTACGGTGTTAGTAAGTATGATGGTGAATTGGAGGTTCTCAAAAAGGGAAATTCTCTCATCCTTAGAACAAATCTGTTTGGTTGGAACATACAAGACAAAAAGAGTATAGGCGAATGGATATTAGGGGAGCTCAAGGCAAAACGGAGAATATATGGCTTTAAGGATGCGTATTTCTCCTCCATATATACAATGGAACTGGCCAGGGTGACCCATATATCAATCATGAAAAATTTGGCCGGCGTTTATAACTGTGGGGCTTTAGATTCATGTTCAAAATATGAATTCTGTTTGAAGATTGCCGATTGTTTCGGGTTTGAGAAGACGCTCATAACTCCGATTTCAATAGATGATTTCAATTTCAAGGCGAGAAGAGGAAAAAATCTTACCCTCAATGTTGATAAGCTTCAAAGGGCCCTTGATTATAGATTACCAACTATCGATCATTCTATTGAGGCATTCTATAGGGATTACAAATGTGGATTGCCCGAGAAAATTAAGAAGGATCAGGGTGGCGGCCGAGGGAAATCCGTTAACATACCCTATGGAAGGCACTGGATAGGTCTAGAAGATATACAACCAGTTGTTAATGTCCTCCGTTCCGAGCGCATCACACAGGGACCCAAAATCGAGGAGTTCGAACGTGCATTAGCCGGATACTGCGGGGCAAAATTCGCAGTTGCGGTGAACTCAGGGACTTCTGCCCTCCATATCGCATGTGTTGCATCCGAAGTAGGCGAAGGAGATGAGGTAATAACATCCCCGATAACCTTTGTGGCATCGGCGAATTGTGCGGTTTATTGTGGTGCAAAACCGGTCTTTGGGGATATTGATCCGAAAACCTTCAATATTGATCCAAAGGAAATCCAGGAGAAAATTACTGAACAGACGAAAGCCGTAATTCCCGTTCATTTCGCTGGGCAGAGCTGCGGTTTGGAATCCATACAGGGGATCGTTAAGAGAAAGGAAGAGGAGTTTAAGGGCAAGATTTTCATTATAGAGGATGCGTCTCACGCCCTGGGTTCAATCTATAAGAACAAACCTATAGGTTCATCTTTTTATTCTGATATGACGGTGATGAGCTTCCATCCGGTGAAACATATCACAACGGGTGAGGGTGGTGTGATCTTTACAAATGATGAAGGGCTATATGAGAGATTAAAAATACTTCGATCTCACGGCATTACGAGCGATCCAGGGAAGTTTGTTCATAGGGACCTTGCCTTTCAGCCTTCAGATAGCCATGAGGCGTTGGTGAATCCGTGGTACTATGAGCAGGTGGATTTGGGATATAACTATCGCATTACGGATATACAATGCGCCCTCGGCATCTCTCAGCTGAAGAAACTCGAAAAATTTCGAAAACGCCGGCGCGAGATCGTTAACAGGTATAACGAGGCCTTTGGGAGTATTGAATCTATTCAAGTTCCCGTTGAGTTGCGTGATTCTGATAGTAATTTCCACCTCTACGTTCTCCTCATTGATTTTGAGAAAATCGGTATCCCGCGCGCTCAATTTATGAATGAGCTTCAGGGGCGGGGTATTCAGACACAGGTTCACTATATTCCAGTTCATGCGCAACCCTACTTTCAGAATAGGTTTGGCACAAAATGGGGTGATTGTCCCAATGCAGAGGAGTATTATCAAAAGTGCCTTTCAATACCCCTTTTTCCCGCAATGACTGAGTCAGATATTGAAAGGGTCATCAATGAAATAACTCAACTGGTCAGGGGCAGATAATGGACGTAACGAGAAGTTTAATGATGCAGGAAAGGGCTAAACAACGAATTCCCGGCATGACCCAGTTGTTATCGAAGCGCCCGGACATGTTTGCACCGGGGGTTTGGCCAGGCTACTTCAGTAAGGCGAAGGGCGTCGAAGTCTGGGATTTAGACGGCAATCGATACATAGACATGAGCATAGCTGGTATTGGAGCAAATATCCTGGGATATGCAGATCCAGATGTGAATGCTGCTGTTCACGCGGCAGTTGACAAGGGTTCAAGCAGTTCGCTCAATTGTCCGGAAGAGGTTGAGCTTGGTGATCTGCTGTGTGAAATCCATCCGTGGGCAGAGAAGGTACGCTATGCCCGTACGGGTGGCGAATCCATGGCCATAGCGGTTAGGATTGCACGGGCTTATACGGGAAGGGATAAGGTGGCATTTTGCGGATATCACGGTTGGCATGATTGGTATCTATCAGCCAATTTAGATGTTGAAAACGCTCTGGGAGAGCATCTCTTGCCCGGGTTGGATCCGTGTGGAGTTCCTAAAGGCTTGGCAGGCACTACTTTTCCATTTCTGTATAACCACTTAGAAGAACTCCAAACCATTGTTACCAACCACAAAAATGATCTGGCCGCTATTGTGATGGAACCAATTCGCAACGTGGAACCCCAGCCGGGGTTTCTGGAAGGTGTTCGGGCTTTGGCTGATGAAATAGGAGCTGTTCTCGTCATCGACGAGATTTCTTCGGGCTTCAGGATGAATTCTGGCGGGGCACACATGGTGCTCGGCTTGGAACCCGACATCGCAGTATTTTCCAAGGGCATAGGAAATGGTTATCCAATCGGTGCTATTATCGGCAAGGGATCTGTTATGCAGGCTGCACAGCATACCTTTATCAGCAGCACGATGTGGACTGAACGTATAGGCCCAACAGCAGCTCTGGCCACCATAAAGAAACATAGGGATGTTAATGCAGGTAAACATTTGACGGCTGTTGGGAGACAAGTGCAGGAAGGATGGGCTCGCCTTGCGGAGAAGAATGGATTGAATATACACATTATTGGAATTCCGCCGTTGAGTCATTTTACGTTTGAAAATCACAGTGTCCAGGCAACGAAAGCGCTTTTTGTTCAATTAATGCTTGAAAAAGGATTCTTGGCCTCTACTCTTTTTTATGCGATGTATGTTCATCAATCTTCTCATGTGAAGGGATATCTAAGAGCTGTAGATGAGGCTTTCGCTGAGATTAGTGAGGCCAACCGGACAGGGGAGATAGAAAAACGGTTAAAAGGCCGACCTGCCAGTTCTGGGTTTAAACGTTTGGCCTGAGTGAGGTTACTGCTCAATGAAGGAAGTTAGTACCGTTTTCACCTCAACTTCCAAATGCGACGAAGAAAGTAACAATTTCTTAGGATAAAAAATGAAGGTTCTCCTTATTAATCCGCCCATTAGGGAATGGGCAAAACCCAATGTTTTTCCCTTGGGATTGGGATATATTGCTTCTGTTCTTAAAGAAAGAGGGTGCGAAATTGAGGTCTTGGACATAAACGCACATCGCTGGAATAAACAAGTGGTTGAAGAGAAGATAAGAATTTCAGATTTTGATATTGCAGGTATTGGTGGGCTCGTCACCACATATGGTTATACAAAATGGCTTATTGGAATACTAAAAAAATATCACTCCGGTCGCAAAATTATTATCGGAGGCAGTGTTGGAACTTCCATACCTCACCTAATTCTTGGAAAAACACAAGCAGATATAGTCTGTATGGGGGAGGGAGAACGAACAGTTGCCGAATTGCTGGATACTTTAGAAAAAGGATATGATGCCCTAGAAACAGTCGATGGGATATGGTTTAGAGCAGAAGATGGAAAAATCACAAGAAATAAAATGAGAAAACCCATAAAGGATTTGGATAAACTACCATGGCCTGCCTGGGACGTATTCCCAATAGAGATCTATTTGAAGAACCCTGTTGGTGCACCCAACAGGAACAAATGGATTGATGGCGGGGCTGATACTAATGTTCCCCTTTCAATGAATATTTTTGGATCGAGGGGATGTCCTTATAAGTGCACTTACTGTTATCATGACTTCATGGGACAAGGATACAGACATCGATCACCTGATAACATAGTTAACGAGATCAGATTTTTACATGACAGATATGGCGTAACGTACTTTCATATGATAGATGACGAGTTTTGTCTAAAAAAAGACTTTGTCTTTGATTTTTGTAAGAAGTTAAAGAAAGAGTTTAAACACGAGATAACATGGGGGTGCGCTGGAAGGGTTAATTTAGTGACGGAGAGATTAATCGCAGCGATGGCTGACGCTGGGTGTGTTTTAATCGGGTATGGTGTCGAATCAGGAAGTCAGAAGATGTTAGATGTTATGAAAAAGAGGGTAAAAGTACACCAGGCTAAGGAAGCTATCCGGTTGACAAAGAGATATTTGGGTTGGGCTGATTGTTCTTTTATCGTAGGTACTCCTGGAGAGAATTGGGAGACTATTCAGGAGACAATAGATTTCTGTAAGAATTTGGACATTAACCCTGAAGTTATTTTCTTTATGACCCCATATCCGGGTACAGAGTTATACAGCATGGCACTAGAGCAGGGAAAGATAAAGGATGAAGAAGAATACGTGCTAAACCTTGGTGAGCAGGGCGAAAAAATAAGGGTAAACTTTTCTGAACTGAGTGATGAAGAATTATGGAAGGCCCAGGAATATATGATAAATGAATTGAATGCTTGGAACAAGATTAAACATCCGGAGAGCAGGTGACAATGCAATGAATATTCTGGTTATCGGTTGCGGCTCAGTTGGAAAAAGGCATCTCAGGAATTTGCTTTCAATGAATGCAGGCCGGATATTCGCTTATGACATTGACACTAGTAAGGTTGAGCTTGTGCAACAGGAATTGTCTGTTGAAGCTCTGTCTTCTGAAAACCAGGCATTAAATGTCGGTGACTACGATGCCGCATTTATCTGTTCTCCGCCCAGTTTTCACGTAAATCAAGCATTAAAGCTATTAGAAAAAGGAACACACTGCCTCATCGAAAAACCCCTCTCCAATACTCTTGAGAATCTCAATACCCTTGTCGAACTCGTAGAAAGAACGAAAATGATAGTCCTTATTGGTCATAATTTCAGGTTTTCACCGCTCCTTATTAAGATCAAAGAGTTACTCGACCACGAGATTATTGGACAACTCCTCTTTTTAAAGGCTTCTCTCGGTTACTACTTACCTTACTGGCGACCCAACGAAGATTATAGAAAGAGCTACGGTGCGAGCAAAACATTGGGTGGTGGTATCATTCTCGATGCCAGCCATGAGATAGATTACGCCCGGTATTTTCTTGGCGAGGTTGAGGAAGTTTTTGGGGTGTGCAAGAAAATCAGCAAACTGGATATAGATACTGAGGACTTTGCCGAGATTACAATGCATCATAGAAATGGTGCATATTCACAGATACATCTGGACTATCTACAGACCAATTACAGAAGAAGTTGTGAGATTGTAGGTGAGAAGGGGATGCTCGTATGGGATGTTAATGAAAGGATACTCAATGTATATGGGATGAATGATAAAGAATATCATGTCCATTATGAAGGATTAAATGCAAATGTTAATGATATGTATGTGGAAGAGGCAAAACACTTTTTTAGGTGTATTGAAGGAGTCGAGAAGCCATTGGTTGACGTTAAAGAAGGAAAACGTTTAATAGAACTCATTGTGAAGATAAAAGAGTCTTCTGATGAAAGACGCTTCATTTCAGTCTGAGTTGTAGAACTAATGAAAAATATTTCTGCAATCATACAGGCGAGACTTGCTTCTACAAGACTACCCCGCAAGACATTAATGACCATTGAAGGTGAAAGTCTTCTGGGACATTTGGTCAAGAGAGTCAAAGACTGTAAATTAGTAGATGATATCATTATAGCTACTACAACCAAGGAGCATGATGATGACATAGTTAAATTTGCCAAGTCTATTAATTTGAAATTCTATCGTGGAAGCGAAGAAGATGTTCTTGACCGATTTTATAAAACTGCAATTAAGTACAATGTAAAATCAATTGTAAGGGTTACACCAGACTGTCCCCTTTTAGACCCCAAAGTTGCGGATTTAGTTGTCTCTCATTACGTGGAAGGAAATTATGATTATGTGAGCAATGTATTAAGTCGAACATATCCCGATGGGTTAGATACAGAAGTTTTTTCTTTCCAAACGCTTGAGAAAGCATGGAAGGAAGCTAAACTACCGTCAGAGCGGGAACATGTTACGCCTTATATCTATAAACACCCGGAGTTATTCAGACTCTTCAATGTAAAAAAGGATGGAGAGGATCTTTCTTGGATGAGATGGACAGTAGATACTGCGAAAGATTTCCAATTTGTTAATAAAATCTTTTCCAAACTATACCACCGCAATAAGATTTTCCATATGGAGGAGGTTGTTAGGTTGTTAAAAGAGAGTCCCGAGCTTATGGAAATTAATAGAGGAATCTCGACTACTTAAGAGCTATAACAACACTTGATGATCAGGAATTAAAAAGAATGAGCCTTCAGGATTTGAAACTTGTAGATAGCAAGGAGTGTATACATTTGGTGGACCAGATTTTTTAACCGTATAGGTGATATTATGATGAAAGATATTCCTCACGTAAAGATTGGTGATTGTTTGATTGGAGAACGTTTCCCTCCTTTTATTGTGGTTGAGGCGGGAATCAACCACAATGGTGAACTTGAAAAAGCCTTCGAAATGATTCGAGTCGCTAAAGAGGCCGGTGTAGATGCCATCAAGTTCCAGACTTTCTCGCCTGAGGAGTTTATTGCCGATAAAAATCTTAAATACAGCTATATCAGCCAGGGCAGAGAAATTACCGAGCCTCAAATCGAAATGTTCAAAAGGGTTGAACTGAGTGAGGAGGATACCAAGAAGTTATGCCAATTTGCCTCTCAAGTGGGCATCACATTTTTTTCTACCCCGTCTAATCGGGCGGCTGTTGATTTGCTATGCGAACTAAACGTAGTTGCTATCAAGGTGGCCTCTGGTGACTTAACAAATTATCCCCTCCTGGAACATATCGCCCGGAAGAGAAAAACTGTAGTTCTTGCCACTGGGATGGCTAGCCTTGGTGAGGTGGAGAAGGCGGTAGATATTATTAGGGAGAGCGGGAACGAGGAGATTATCCTTCTTCACTGTGTGGCCAGTTATCCAGCAAAAGCTCAAGAAGTCAATCTTCGGGCGATGGAAACGCTCCGATTAGCTTTTCAGTTTCCTGTTGGTTTTTCTGACCATACTGAGGGTATAGAGATAGCTCTGGCAGCAGTAGCTAGGGGAGCCTGCGTTATTGAAAAACATTTTACTCTGGATAAAGATTTGCCTGGTCCTGACCACCGCTTCTCAGCTGACCCCTCTGAACTCGAGGCTTTAGTTACTGGTATCAGGAAGGTGCAGCAAGCATTGGGTTCACCGGAGAAAAGGCCCTCAGCTGAAGAAAAAGAGATGATTAGGCTGGCCCGCCGCAGTATTGTGGCTATTCAAAATATTCCAAAAGGGACGAGAATCAGTCCGGAGATGCTCTACTTAAAGCGCCCTGGATATGGAATCAGCCCTCAATTCTTACATGTAATCATTGGTCGAAAGGCTCAAAAGGATATAGCCAGGGGCGAACTCATCACATGGGAGATGTTGTGATGGAGATTGGTGGAAAGAACAATAATTCTCCCTTTCGAATTCGTAAAGCAACACCAAACGATGCTGAAAAGTCCATTTTATTTGTGAAAAAGGTGGCCAAAGAGCATCCCTTCGGGTTTTTTGAATCAAGCGAGTTTAAGGTATCGCGAGAAAAGCAAAAAACTTATATTAGAAAGATGAATCGATCAAGAAATTCGCTATTTCTTATAGCTGAGAATGGTTCTGAGATCGTAGGAATGGGAACTGTGATCGGAGGAACTCGGAAAAGAAATCGGCACACTGGAGAGCTTAGCATTGCAGTCTCAAAGAAAAACTATTCCAAGGGAATTGGAGCAGCCATTCTTGAGGCAATCGATGGTTGGGCGAAACTATCCCCTTTTATTAAAAGAATCGGTCTCAAAGTTTTTGCGAATAATAGACGAGCTATCGCCTTTTACAAAAAACGGGGATTCGACCGGGAAGGTTGCATTCGAAAGGCAGCGTTTGTGGACGGTCGATTCATCGATGTGATTATCATGGGGAAGATTTATTTATGAGAATTTTTCTTACCGGTGGCGACGGCTATTTGGGAAGTAACCTCATTGAAGCGTTACTCGGTGAAGCTGACTTAGTTCTATACGGGCATGGAAGAAATTTCAAATGGCTTGAAGGGAAATTCGGTAAGTCTTTTACGGCTATTCAGGGAGACGTGACGGAAAAAGGGAAATTGGTACGTTCTATGCGGGGGGCGGATGTAGTAGTGCACCTCGCTGCCACAATGGAGGATGTTAATGAGCATTCTCATTACCCTATGGCCTGCCAAAATATTTTTGGGACAAATCGGGTTCTAGAAGGTGCAAAAGAGAATGGGACCAAACGGGTCATCTTTGCTTCCTCCTATACCGTCTACGGAAGATTAAAAGATGCTGAACGAGAGACGCTGGCTGAAGATGGTTCACTCAATCCCACAAATTTCTATGCCACTACAAAGCTCATCAGTGAGAAGGAGGTTTTAAACGCAGGTATCGATTACGTTATCTTGCGGCTCTCGCATGTTTACGGTTATGGAGTCGGAATTGGTGATTTCGGTGGGGTACTCCTTCAGTTCATTGAATCCGCTCTAGCGAAGGGTGAAATTGTCCTAACCCATGGGGAGGACGATATTCGCGACTATATCCATGTTCGCGATGTGGTTCATTGTTTGAAAGCTATTGTAACCTCATCATCAACAAAAAATGAGATTTTCAATTTGGGTTCAGGTCAGTCAATCACATTATGGGAGCTTGCTGAACTCATATCTCTGTGCATCTGGAATCTCTTGGATAGAAGGGTTGAAATCATTTCTTCCAGGAAAGAGAGGAATCACAGGCTTAATAAACCCCGCCTTAATATTGGGAGAATCAGAGAAAGGTTGCATTTTGAGCCGCGTATTTCTCTAACTGAGGGCATCACTGACCTCATTCGGAAACTCTAGGAGTCTAGATAATATTATTAAGGGTAATGATTCCAAGCAGGGTATTATGGGTCAAGCTAGATGGAGGGGTATTTCATGAAGAGGTCTCACAATATTACAACGGCACGCCCATGGTTTAGCGATGCTGATATTGATTTTATCATAAGTAAAATACCCGATATATTACGGGGTCAATTGACAATGGGGAAATGGGTTCATGCGTTTGAGGAGAGAATGGCAGGTATGGCGGGAACCCGCTATGCCGTGGCAACAAATTCATG
>SMTZ1_10002605_pt1 | contig 18136 bp, 9 predicted proteins | sample DeeMarSWOR136_30_FD_25667 | JGI IMG/M metagenome (IMG submission 25667)
CTTCCGATCTTTTACCTTTCTGGAAATCCTGGTAAGCATCTGCTTGAGATAGCAAATGCATTGAACCTTAACCATCATACCGTTAAATGGCATATTAAAAAAATGTACATGGCAGAACTAATTGATGGTGACACAAGTAACTCCGCATATCCGGTTTATTACCCTACAGAGATAGGTCTTCAATCTGTAAAGAATTACTCATTTCATCCTAAAAAGTCAGCTAAAGCATCATAAAATCTGATTTGTTTATTTTAATAAACCATAATTTTTCGGTAATATTCGTAAAATATAGTTTTTATATATTAATAATTACATTTTATAATCAAAAATCTGGAGTCTTTAGAGCAATAATATGATTGATCCTACAAAACATAGATTTCTTAGATATTTACTATTCTTCAACCTATATTTTGCAGAAGGATTAATGATTGCAATAACGACAGTTGTTACTGCCCTTTATCTACGTGAACAAGGAGTATCTGTTCCAATTACAACTCTTATTGTAGGAATTGTAAATATACCGTGGATTTTGAAATTTATCTGGGGGCCAATAGTTGATCATTTCATCAAATATGGAAGAAAGACTTTTATTATATCTGGTGGACTACTCTCTGTTTCTGCAATGTTTCTTGCTTCAATAATAAACCCAGGTGTATCATTAATACCCTTTGCAATTCTTATTTTCATAAGCCATATTGGAATAGGATTCATTGATGTTTCAACAGATGCTTGGGCAATAGATGTTTCAACAGATGAGGATCGTGGAAAAATAAATGGTTCCATGTATGCCGGTCAATATTCTGCTTGGGCAATTGGCGCTATTTTACTTCCATTAATCGGCTCAAATTTTGGTTATGGTTTCGCATATTTTACAAATGGTTTAATAATATTATTTCTTCTTATTTTTCCATTTATTATAAAAGAAGCATTAAAATTCAAAACAAGGCCAAAAATAATACCTTTGATTAAAAAAGAGTTTAAAAAGAAAACAACTCTGCTTGTTGCTCTCTTTTCACCGCTGGTTTTCATGAATGAAGGAATGTTGTCATTTATTATGCCTATTTTCATGAGAGACAGTCTAGGTTTAGGCGATGTTCAAATAGGACTAATAGCAGCAATTCTTCCTGTAACTCTTGCTATTGGATCGATTATTGGGGGTTTAACTACTGATAAAATTGGTAGGAAAAAGACATTATACATATTACTTATATTTAGTGCAATTTTTACAGCATCTCTTATATTTGCAAACAACTGGTGGAAATTATCAATAATATATGGAATAATTGGATTTTTAATGGGAGGACACTCAACTGTTTCCTGTGCTTTATTTATGGATGTAACAAATCCTAGAATTGCTGCAACTCAATATGGTATTTTTACAGGTATTGCCAATATTGGACTTAATGGTGGGGGAATGATTACTGGAACAATAGTTACTGTACTTTCCTTTAGTCAAACATTTCTATATGCTGGTTGGGTGTTCGGACCAACAATACTTCTATTATATTTTATTAAATTAAAAAAGTAGCAATAAAAAATGATTAAAGAATTAAATTTTATTAAACTAGTCCAACATCCGTTACTTCAGCACTATCGACATTTTCAATTTTAGAAATTTTTTCAGCTATTGGATCAATTCCACCAGCATCATCAGGAACAAGAACTGTAACATTTAATCCTTTTAATCCGAAAGCAACAGGTTTAATTTCAATATTACCAAGTTTTGCAGGTGGTTTGATTAATTCTTTGATTTTATCTATTATTATTTTTAGTTTTTTCTCTTCTAAAACCTCTCCAGGCATAACTCGAATCAGGCCAATTACTTCTCCCATAATATGCTTTCCCCCTATGGTCCAGTGAATCCACACTTCAGACAGATGTATTTAACACTTTGTTCTCTACAACTTGCACAACGTCCGATAATCTCAGAACACATTGGGCATAGAAACGTTGTAGATCCTTTTTCTAGAAGTCCTTTTCCGCATGAAATGCATTTCTCTGCCTTTTTCATAGGATGTGGGAAATACTATATCTATTTTTAAATGTGACGCCCAGATTTTATTTTCATTTTTTATTTGGTTTTTTAATCATGTCAAGGGAAAATGATGCAACCGATTTAAATATCCGATACTGGAAGAACGCACCAGCAATTAGATTCATATGGAAAGTTACAAATCTATATAATACAATAAATACACCAATTAGGGTATCAGAAGTAGTACCAATTAAAACTCCATAAAGACCATAAATACCAACTTCTGTAACACCTGCACTGCCTGGAGTTGTAGGCATCATAATAATTACAAGTAACAAAATCTGTGCCGCATATGATTCCAAGAAATAGGGAGGTAAACCAAGTCCTAATAGAATCATAGATGGAATCATGAATCCACAGGACCAAAATAGAACAGTTAGGATACTAGCTAAAATTAATGATTTTTTATTATCACCAGAAAAAGAATACATACTCTTATGAAAATTATCAACTTCACAATTTATTCTTTGAATAATTTTTATTCCACCTTCTTTTTTCTTGGAAAATCTACTGAATTTTTTACTAAGATTAATCAAAAAAGCCTTTGTTTTTTCAGGTCTAACTATTGCATATATGAAAAATAAAAGTAATAAAACAAAGAAAATAACACCAATAGTTAGTCCAAGACTAATAAAACCAAGGTCTCTAACATCTTTAAAAATGAATAATGCTACAGGAACTAAAATTAAGATAAATATTGCATCCATCAATCTTTCACCAAGAACAGCTGCAGTGGAACAACCAAGGCTCATACCGTCCTTATTCAAAAGATGAATCCTGACAGGTTCACCACCGGCCATTGAGGGAGTTATACATGCAAGGAATAAATTTGCAATAACAATTTTTGTTGATTCCAACCAACCAATTTTTACACTATTGTCCATTGTGTTAGCAAGAACCTTAAGACGAGCCCCCCACAAAATCCAATAAAGAACATTTAATAAAATTGCGATAGCAAAAAACTCGTATTTAATCGAGATGTTAGATAGTTGATCTAATGTTTTAGCATCAACTGTAAAAATCAAAATAACAATAATAATTGCAACACTGAAAGTGACACTTAAAATAATAGGTATTTTCAGGGTCTTGTTTTTTTTCTTCTTTTCCACGCATGTGTTATTTAAAGGTTAATATATTTCTCTTATGGTTCTTTTAAAAAAATTAAACAAAAAACCTTTTCAGCAGTAAACTATTGCTCAAAAATTATTAGTGAAAAAAATGAAAAAATTACCAAAACAAAAATACATAAAAACCTTAGGATATGCTCTTAAAAATTACATTTCAAGAGATTGTATATATCCATTTTATGCATCATACAAAGTTACCCATAAATGTGGTTTGAAATGTGAGTTCTGCAATGTGTGGATGGAGGATACTCCAGATCTACAAAAGGATGATGTTTTCAGAGTAATTGATAATATTGCAAATTCAAGTATTATAGTGTTAAGTATAGAAGGGGGAGACCCTCTTATCAGAAAAGATTTAGGAGAAATTCTTAAATATGCTTACCAAAAACCAATAATACTCTTTTTCACTACAAACGGGCACCTTCTTAATAAGAGACCTATGAAAGAATATGGTAAATATATTGATTATCTTCACATAAGCATTGATGAAGGACATAACAATCTTGAGTTTTTCAAAAGACTAAGAGAATTTCAGAGTTTTGGACCAGAAATATGCATCCAGATTGTTGTAACAAAAGATACTATTTCAGCTCTTGAAGAAAAAGTAAAAAGCATATATGAAGTTGGTGCAAGAACTGTTGTAATGCCAGCATGCCATCTTGATGGAACAGATGATTATTATCCTGAACCATACAAATTCCGAAAAGAAATAATTAGACTAAAAAAGAAATACCCAAATACAATAACAACACCAAAAGGTTTTCTAAATAATATAAACAAACAACATGGATGCTCTACCTCATCTGTTATAATAGATTCAGATGGCGGACTATTTTATCCTTGTAGAACTGTTGGTCAAAGATTATACAATTTTACTGAAGGATCATTCATAGATTTTCTCAAAACAAAAAATGCAAAAAAAGCAAGAGAGGATATGAAGAATTGTAAAAGAAGTTGTGGATGGTACCAATATTTTGCAACTGATTCCTTTGCTTCACCTTTGTCTGTTATATCATCATTAAGTCCTTATATTTTTAAATAGGAACAAATTTATCAATCTATAGTTATTTTGTTTTATGGATTTTGAAGCCCTATGAAAATATTATTGGCAACAGAGTCATATTATCCTAATATTGATGGAGGTGCAATAGCTCAACATAACCTAGTTCTTGAATTAAAAAAACGTGGTCATGATGTAGGTGTTATAGCACCTGGTTATTCTCATAAAAATATTGTTGAAAAAGAAGATGGAACCATTATTTACAGAACCAAGGGATTAAAATTACCTCTGTATATGCAAGGAAGATACCATTTTTCATTATTTCCTTATTTTCAAGTTAAAAAAATAATAAAAAAATTCAAACCAGACATCGTTAATGTTTGTTCACCATATCCTATAGGTATAAGTACTTATTTATGTTCAAGGAAACAAGATATTCCTATTGTAGGTTCAATTCATATTCTACCTGGTAACATGATAACACCATTTCATAAACTCAAAAATCAGGAAAGAGTTGAGAATTTATCATGGAGATATTTAATTTACTTTTTCAATCTCGTAGATTGGGCAACAATACCGACTAAAACAGGGGCAGAAATGTACAAAAATAAGGGTTTATTAACAAATATCACACCAATTTCTAATGGTCTAAAAACAGAGATATTTAATCCAAATAATGATGGTGAATATCTTAGAAAAAAATTTAATTTACCAAATGAAAACATTGTTTTATACACTGGTAGAATCAACGAGGAAAAGAACCTTGATGTTTTGATTAAGGCAATCCCACACGTTTTAAAAAAAGTTGATACTCATTTTCTTATTGTTGGATCAGGTGGTGATTATAAACAATCATTGATTAACTTAACTGAGGAATTAAATGTAAAAAATAAAACAACGTTTACAGATTTTCTGGACTGGGATGATTACCCTAATATCTATTCGGTTGCAGATATTTTTGCAATGCCTTCTGAAGCAGAACTACAAAGCATAGTGACAATGGAGGCAATTGCTTCTGGTTTACCAATTGTAGTTGTAAATAAAGGTGCTTTACCTGAGCTAGCAAGTAAAAATAATGGATTAGTTTTTGAACCAAAGAATAGTAAACAAATGGCAGAATGCATTGTTAAGATTCTTGTTGATGAAAAACTTAAAAAGACCATGAGTTCAAACAGCCTTGAACTAATCAAAGAACACAAAATGGAATCAATTGCATATAAATTTGAAAAAACATATGAGAAGGTTATAAATCAATATAAAAGCAGAAAAAAGTAGTTCTATTTTTTTTGATAGTTAATTGTTTCAAGATAAGTCCAATTAACCTCAAATATTTCAGTCCATTGTAATGGTTCTTGTGTAACTGCATCTATTTCAACAGATTCATTTCTATAAATGAGATTAAAAGGTTGTTGTAAAAATTTATTATAGGATGCATATTTTGTTCCATCCTCCCTTGTTTCATTTATCATATATCGGATTTCTCCAAAATGAACATGCACTACATCGTATTTCATAATATTATCAATTATAATATGAGTTATCCTACTATGGTTCATCCCAATTCCTAATAGCTCATGAATATATTCATTTAAATTTTCGGCTTCCCATATTTCCACTGTTTCGTCCTTAGTAGTATTAAAACCATAGGCTTCCACCATTCTTGCAAGACGATGATCGGATGCTATCAGACTATGGTTTTTATCCAAATTTTCAGACATCCATTCAAAAATCGCTATATCTTGTGTAGTTATACGTTCGTCAGATGCTTTCAATGCCTTATGTGCAATATATGGTGTTGCAGCTAGTGATACAAAAATTACTAATATTATAAATAATTGTAACAGTGGATTTTTACTAGAAAATATTATCCTTCTAACTGGTCTTTTAATAAAAAAATTCTTTTTTCTTTTAAAAATAAATTTTAATTTTTTATATTTTAGGTCTGAAAATAATCCTCCAAGTCCAAATACAGCAATAATTGAAAGTGGTGCCATCATATATTCAACATGTCTATGAGGAAGTAGTATTCTGTTACTACTTAATATTGCGAATCCAAACGATATCATTACTGCTAAAATCCAACCGCATATAAATTTACCATTTTTTGTATGCCAGGTATAACTAAAACCAGCAGCCCCAAACGCAATTATTATAAGAAAAGGTAAAGAAAAAACTATTGATTCAGGGGTAAATGTATCATTTATCCATGGTATTTTAATAATTGTAAAAATACTCATTAATAAAACACTTATTATCAAGGTCAGTGAAAACTTTAAAAAATATCTATTATGAATTTTTAATTTATCAAACCAGTATATTCTGCCTATATCTTTATAATAATTTTTTCCTTTTAAAAATAAGATTGACATTCTTGATATGATTTTAATTGCATTATATATTCTACTTTTAACTGACTTGGCGATTTTGATTATCTTTTCGTGTTTTCTAATTAGTTTTATTAACCAGAACATTGCAAAGAAAAATAAATAAAATAAGGCAATTATAAAAAAAGATCCTATACGTATCCCCCCAATTGAGAATCCAGAACGTATAAAACTTTCATAAACTGTTGTTGCAATAAATGCCCAATAAGAAAATATTATTATACTTGTAATAAGTAAATAAAAAATATCTTTTTTAAAAGATTGTGTCCAATTCTCCCTGCTAAGATTTTCTAAAAATACTATAAACACCATTACAATTAGGAAGAAATAAGTTGTAAGGTGATGAGACATAACAAGAAGTATAGTGGAAATTAATAGAGGAATAAAATATCTTGAATTCTTTCTATACTTTAAGAATAAAAAAATTGAAAGCATCATAAAAAAATGCCCCATAGTAAGTGGAGAAGCATGGCTTGTTTGATAAACATGAAAAGGTATAACTGAGAAGAATAATGTGGAAAGTATAGCAATTTTTTTATCATTGAGTAATTCAAAAGCCACAAAATAAAAAATCAATACGGAAAGACCTCCAAATATTGGTGCTAGTTTAGGCATAATTACTACAAGGTCAATACCCGTAGCCCAATGGGCAAAGGAATTTATAGAATAAAGTATTGGAAATTCATTATATGAGCTTCCCCAACCTGAGTATGCTGGAAAAATCATTCCAGTTTCTGAAACCGATTTTGTTAGACCTAAATATATTCCAAAATCACATCCCCACGCTGCATTAGTCCAAGCCGGAATTGATCTTATGATTATTGCAAATCCTGTAATTGAAATCAATACCCAAAAAATCTTGTTTTTTAATAATCTCTTAAGTCTTGATTCGGTACTAGCATTCATCCTTTCACTCGTTTATTTTAAGGCTTTAATATCATAGTGCTTAATAAATTGGTTCTATGCAAATGGACTTTTTTCAAATGATGTTATCACATTTATTATGTTTTCAACAGATTTATTAACGTCACATTCTCTTGTGATACCGGTTCTTTTTTTAGCAATTTCTACATCTCTCTTAGGTTCAATCATATTTTGATTTACAGAAAAAAATGTTCCTTTTTTATTATGATACTGAGATAGATACTCCTGCTCTACTTGTCCCGGTGTCGGTATCATAAGAGCTTTTGTCCCAATAATTGCTAGGTCCATTATGGTTGAATAACCACTTCTTGAGATTACAAGTTTTGTACGATTTAAAAAATTCTCCCTTTTTTCTTTTGATAGAAATGAATATGTTTCGATGTTTTTATTGTTAAATTTATCCATTTTCTCAGACTTACCAAGTGTCATAATGATTTTACCTTTCAAATCATCAATTTGTGATAATAGTTTTTCCTCAAGCATTGTTCGTTGTGGTTCAGGTCCTGAAATGGAGACTAAATAATCGATATCCTTTTTTGTTTGCTTCTTTTTAAAATCCGATAAAGCGCCAACATAATGAATCTTATTTTCATCTATTCTTCTAAGATTGTGTGATAAATCCCCGGAAAGATTATCATCTTTATAATCTGGAATTATTACCCCTGCATATCTTTTAAAGAAAAAAAGATTAAAAATTTCACTACCTCTTTCAAACATCTTTATTCGAAGAGGATTCATTATTCTTATTTGATGAGATATAAAAAATGATGGAATTTTCCTATTATACATTCCATAACGAGAATCAGATATTATACGATCACATTTTCTATTTTCAAGAATTTTTTTAAGTTTTTGAAGCTCTGATTCCATTCTTTTAATAAACGAGGGCCAATAAACAACACTCTTTGCCATAAATTGTCTTGAGTTTTCTGAAAGAAGCATTGGATAATCTGGTATATCAAAATATGTAATATCATTTCCAAGTTCTTTCTTAAGAAGTTCAAGGCTTCTTCCGTTAGAAATAATTGTTAACTCATTGTTCTCCTTTATTAATTTTCTAATTATAGGTAAGGATCTACTTGCATGTCCAAGTCCCCATGAACATATTCCAAAGATTATTTTCATTCAAAGACGCTGTATTCTCTAACCAATTAAATATCTAACTGGATAACATGTTTTTATATAAGATATCCTATTACCAAATTTTTGAATCATATGAATTTCAAAGAAAAACTTGAAAAAATTGTCAATAAAAATAATAGCCTTCTTTGTGTTGGTCTTGATATTGATAAAGATAAAATACCAAAGCATCTTTTTCAAAAGAGTAAAACCCCCTATTTGGATTTTAATAAAGAAATAATAGATGCCACAAAAGATCTTGTATGTGCTTACAAATTAAATATGGCTTTCTATGAAGTTTTAGGAAAAAAAGGTATAGATATTCTAGAAAAAACAATCTCATATATTCCAAATGAGATTGTTATTGTTATAGATGGCAAACGAAACGACATAGGTAATACTGCTAGAAAATATGCTCAAAGTTTGTTTGAAACCTTTGATGCTGATGCCGTCACTATTAATCCATACCTTGGGAAAGATGGAATTGTTCCATTTTTAGAATATAAAAATAAATGCAGTTTTATTCTTTGTAGAACATCAAATCCCTCAGCAATTGATATTCAAGATGTTAAAATATCTAATAGACCACTTTTTCAACTAGTTGCAAATAAGATAAAGGAATGGAATACATATGGCAATTGTGGTGCAGTTGTAGGTGCTACTTACCCAAATGAGCTAAAGTTAATCCGTGAGATTTTAGGTGATGATATTCCTATACTTATACCTGGTATTGGTGCACAAGGTGGAGATGTTGAAAAGACTATTAAATATGGTACAAATAAAAATAGAGAAAATGCAATCATTAACTCTTCACGGGGGATTATTTATGCAGGTACAAAAAAAGATTTTTCAAAAACATCTCGAAAAGAAGCTATTCTATTAAAAAATAAAATCAACAAATATAGATAAAAATTTTTTTAACCAAAACTCATATTAAGGGATTCTTTAATAATATATTCTACCTTGATTCGAAGATTTCCATGATTAAAAATGATTGGAGAAGCAAGGTCAAGGTAACAAATTGATATCATACTAGGGTCCCTCTTTGATCCATTAGACGTAAGGTCAAGATATGAAAAGAGGACAACCATGGTATCAAATAACTGTCGCGAAATATGTTGCTAAACTATTCCTCTGCTGCTTTATAGGATTAGTTCTGCAGCTACACCCAACATTTTTAAATCTGTTGGGTGACAGCGACATAATTACAATATTTTCTTTTAAAAACATAGACAAATTAATATGATAATTTCTATATTCTTATTAAAAAATAAATAAGCAATAAGCTATATATACTATAAAAAATAATAGTATACATATCATTGTATAAATTTCAACCAAGGGAAAATGGGATAAATTATATCTACCGTTAACACCTGAGGATAATCATATGAGCAACATATCAAAAAAACAAATTAATTTAAATAATACGTTTTTAATAAAATCAAGAAAGATAGTCAGCATAGTGGTTGTTTTTTTACTTTTAATAACAATAATGGAATCAGTTGCAAGTTCAAGTAGCTTATTATATGATTATTCAAAAAAGGATTTTGAACAATCAGAAAACAAAATTAATAGTTTTTTAAAAAGAATTTCTATAAAAGAACGTTTATTACAAATAAGAAATCAAATAATTGATAAAATATCACAAATAAAAGATAAGCAATTAATATTAAATAATGATGAATCAGATTCAAATGAAAAAACACTCGAAGGAAATTCTAACGCCTATCGAAGATATACTATTGCTGATGCCTTAAAAAGATATTTACAATTTAGAGGTTTTGCACAAACTTCACTTTTTATGTTTTATACAAATTATTCTGGATTTGAATCACGACATACTCTAAAACTGTATAGATTTGTGGATATTGATGTAAATGGTGATGGGACATATGATATCAGCGTAAAGATAAGATTATATCCATACATTGAGAAAGATTTCAGCTTATCTGTAAATTTTCAATATTTGATCAAAAGATTAGATGATTTTCCAGATATTTATGCATCTTTTGAAGCATATGGGGAACTATATTTTCCGGGGATTCTACTTAAAAAACAAAAGGGAGACCGCATTAGAATTGGATACGAATCGTTTGATGGAGAAGAGATCCCAAGTAAATGTGATATTACCTACAAGTATCTACCTTATGTGTTTAGAATTAGAAAAAGACCAGAACATAGAGCAGCATTGAATCCAGGAAGTAGTACAGGAAATTCTAAACTAGCTCTACTTTTTAGTTATACCAATTTTCAGCAAGAAAATATTGTTTCAGAGATTCGCTCTAGGACGACCTATGATCCTGCAGTGAAAACACATTTGACAATAGGTGGAAATGGAATACTTGGTGGATCAACCTTTGAATTTGTAAGGGAAATTACCCAAGAAACAAAAATAGATATGACTTTAGAATTTGAAAAAAATAACACTGTTTTATTTGGATATGTTAAGGATTTCCCAGAAAAAGTTACTTTTACTATTGATTATGGAAAAAATGGATATATCGAATTTGATACACATGATAATCCTCCTACCGAAATTGGATTGTGTGATGATTTTATAAATCCTATTAACTTTGTTTATTTTAAGGATTTGCCTTCAAAGGCAAGAATTGGATGGGAAAGAGACATTATAAAACAGAAAAAGTACAATATTAGTTTTTATACAATAGGTTCTGGCATTTCATTACTCGGACATTTTGATTTTATAATGAACGGAACTTTTGATTTTAATATTTCATCAAGGGAAAACCTTGATTGTATGCTATCAATTGATGGTTCAGAAGGATATGTAGTTTTTGAAAGATGCGCTGTAAACATTACATTTTCGTTATCGTTTATAAGAGTGAATAACAGCTTAAATTTGTCATTTAATATGAAAAGGTTCTTTGACAAGCCCTTTGAGATTTATTTTGGTAAACTTATCAATGAAGAAATTCAATTTTCTTTAGCAAGTAAATCATTTACTCTAGAAGATTTCAATATGATACTTGGTCTAGATACAGGAGAATTTGGAATAAAGGCAGCTAAAGTGCTAAAAGTAAATAAAGGTAGTATTTTAGTAAATTTTTCTTATATAAAAGATATTGGTAATCTTACATTTATTTGTGAAATCCATGTAATAAACGGAATAGAACTCTATAATGTTTCATTAGGTTTTAATAGTGTATGGAGCCCACCTCAGGATATAATTTTAGTTGGAAATTCATCTAGGATACTTGAATTCTTTTGCGAATCAGGTGGATTTGAATATTATGTTTCTGATGATTCGTCATGGGGATACTTCTATTTCAAAGGCAACTTTTCATATGCATCATATCGATTATTTTCAATTAATAATATTACAGGTGGACTTAAAGGAAAATTACTTGTTAAAACAGGTAATAGAGGTCTAAATATATCATGGCATAAAGAAAACAAAATAGGATACAATATTACAAAGATAAATGTCTCAGGTATGTTTCTTGGCTTAGAACATTTCCATTTATTTTATGGAGACAAAATAGATTTCTACATCCCACATTTATATGGAAATATTCTGCTTAAGGAGGTTTGTAATGAATCTGGTTATTTCTTTGTTGAGCTTCTTGGTGGACAAAGCTATATTGATCTCAATTTTTCATTTAATTTTTCAAAAGAAATTAATGCATCTGTTATTGAATTCATTTTAAAAATTGAAGATTTTCATCTTGATCATGGAGATAAATCTGCATACTTTGAGGCTTTATGGGATGATAAGAATCTTTCATCTCTAGTTTTTCATTCTGAAAATAATATTAACCTTAGTATTAAAGAAATGTATATCTTTTTTGGTATAAATGGTTCTCCAATAGTTGAAATAAAGAATTTGACAGGTTATATGAAAGGATATTCTGGTTTTAATGTGGATATTTCAACACCAATAAATAACTATTTTACAAATATGCCAAAATATTTAGATTCTTCAAATTTTACATTTTCATTTGAATTAACAGATATCGAATTGGATTTAGAAATAAACAACATTACAGCACTTATTCCTATAGGAAGTTTCAAGATAGCTGCAGATGCTCATGGTACAGTAAAATTCGGTTTATTAAATATAAGCAGAGATATTGAAACAATATATACTCCTTGTAAGACTAATGTATCATGGGCAAATATTACCTTTGGTTTTGATGCTAGAAATGGAGAATTGAAACTTAATTTATTTGAGTATAAAAATGTTGAGTCAATTGTTGAATTTTTATTAGGGTTTCTGCTACCCAATTTTTCAGGATTACCCACAACTACATTTGCAATAGATAATCTTTCATTTAGCGGGTATTCAAAACTAATATTGCCCCTTGGTAAAGTGAACAATAGTCTAACTTTTCTTGGTTTTAAATTTGAAAACGAGGTAGACACTTATTTCAACTTAGATAGCATTTATCTCAAATTCCCTGAATATCCGATCTTTAATGAATATGCAAAAGTATATTTGGATAATCTAAAACTAGGCGAGGGAAAGTTTGCATTTATCCTCGGTTTTATTGGTATTTCTTTAGAAGTATTTGTTTCAAAAAGAATACAGAGTTTTAAGATAGGAGTAGAAATATCTAATCTCTTTGAGTTTAATTTATCTCTTGATAAACCAATAAGATATTTTAACTTAGAATATAATCCGGGTTTAAATGAAGAAGGGAAAAAGTACTTTCTTTTAGATACTCACAACTCAACAGTCGTTTTAAATGTTGAATCTAAGGCAAGTTCTGAATTTGTAAACAATTTAATAGATATTTTCAATAATATTACAAATGTAACAATTCCTTATGTCGAAAGTGATAAAGGAATTCGTGTAAATCACGCTACTTTAAAGGCTGATAATTTCAATGTGTTTCTCAATATTTCCAATCGTCCCATCTATAAAGGATTCCTACAAATATATGGAGATGGAAGTATCTATCATATTGTCAATGACAGTTGGGTACCATTAATTCCAGGAGGAGATGGATTTTCTTTTATAATTGAAGAAAACCATTTACAATTGAAATTTGACATGGCAGTTGAAGATTTTCCAATTGATTTTGAAGTTATTTTTGACAATACTGGAAATAAGCTATTATTATCTGGTCTCTTTACTGTGTATTCGAATGATTTAATCTTTGATATTTGGTGGAATTTAGAAGAAGGGTATCTAAAAATTGAATCGAATAACGACCATAGTTTAGACATTGAAAAATTTATATTCCAATTTATTAACAATTCTGTAGAAAAAATCGACATACAAACCGATTTATTGTCAATACGAGATGGAAGTTATGAATTATTTTTTGATACAAATAAAAATATTTTTGAATTAGACTTTGGAGGATCAATTTTTACAATAGAGGGATTTAGTTCAGAATTTAACAATATTTCTTTAAATAATGTTGGTAACTCAACAATATCTCTTAAATTTGATTCCTTTAATTTACTTGAAGGTTATGCAGTTTTCCAAACATTACTTGGATCAGAAGAGTATAACTGGAGTATCGGCTCAAAGAGAGGGATTGATTGGTTTGAATTAACAGGTTTAAAAGGTTCAATTGAAGGATTTGATAAACCTTTGATACACTTTGAAGCTGGGATAGGACTGCTTAAATGGAACAGATCATCAAATAATTTCTTGCGGATGAAAATATCTAAAAATGCAAGTGAAGGTTGTATTAAGTTTGATCGCCATTCAGATTTGGATGGATCATTTACAATAAAAGAAGTTTATATTAAATATATCACTCCTAACTTAGAGATTCCAATAGGCACCCGTCTAAGATCCTTAACTGCAGAATATCAGAGAAATGATCATGAATATTTCAACCTTGAATGGAAGAAGGAAAAATACATTGACCTTACAGCAGATATTGCTGCAACTTGGGAAATCACCTTTGAGCGATTCTTTGATATCTTCAATTTAATTTCAAGGATAGATTTGATTAGCAGCTCGGTTGATGTAAACTTCAGTTTATATTATGAACCGCCCCCTGACAATGACACTGCTTATTATCTTAACTTAAAAATACTTGAAGAAAGTTCGATAGAGTTACTTGAAATTATAAATCATTATGCTCATAGGTTCGATAAAATTTTAACAATTGGTAAAATGAAATTTAAGCCTGGGGAAATTTCATTTAATTGGTTGATAAACAAAGATCAAGGATTGGGTTGGATTTTTATTGATAACAGTGAAGTGACTGGTGAGTTTGCAGGTTTAACTCTTAGAAAAGGATTTTATAAAATAAAATTACTTGATGGTTCGATTATTTACCCGGGTGAAACATATATTGATTTTGAATTAAATAATGATAGTGGTTCCCTATATATTTCCAACTCTGCAGAACTCGAGTTTTCACTTCTTGAGTTTACAGAAGGAATAGATTTCTTGAAAATAGAAAGAGATTTAGAATTTGGTATAATTACTATGCTTCCAGGAGAATTTAAAGCAGACTGGATAAATATATCAGATAATGATTATGATAAAGAATTAACATTAAATAATGGAGTATTTGAACTTTCTTTTGCAAGGTTTACTTTACAACTTTGGAATCTTAAGATTTCATTATCTTTATTTAAAATAGACAGGGTATATGAAAATGACATCACACTTAAAATTCGTCAGCGAGGACAAGGAAATAGAGGGTTCTCTATAACTACTGATGACTCATTACAATTTAATTTGTTATCAATTAAAATATCAGGACTTAATTGGGAATTTATAATCGATTTAATGGAATTAAAGGCTGATTTTAATGAATGGTACCTTGGAATGTGGGACGGAAAATTCACTATAGGTGGAAATGGAACATTAAAAATTGATGGACTATCACGTTTTATTAATATAACATTTAGATGGAAAGGCGAAGATGAAAAGGAACAAAAATTAGTCTCACAATATTGTAGATATTGGGAAAATCATCCACAAACCCATGCTTTGTTGTTTGACACAACCAATTGTTCAGAACGACTTGACATTGCATATAATGCAGAAATTAATGGATTAAATATTGATAGTCAGATGACAATTTATCCAAAGAAATATTTTATTTTACATTTCGACATAAATCCTGAGCCGATTGAAGGAATTATAGACGGACATATGTATATTGATACTGATTATAAGGAAATTGGCAATATAGCTATAGAAATTTATAAACATATTGGATACTTTGATTCAGATGCTGGGTTATATGCTGAAATAGAAATATTGAAAGCAGATGAATTTTATATTTGGGGAGAATTCATTGAAATAGAAATCTTAGGTATGAAATTCTGGGTACCATCAAATTGGAGTAAAAGTGGTAGCATTGATTTTGTTAATGTTGGATCAGTAAAGCTGATATTTGGCAATCATGAAACTGAGATATGGCCATGCACACCAAAGGCTATTCTTGATAAAAACCAATATGGTGTTACACCTGGTAATCCAATAGTAAACTTTGACGCTTCTGAAAGTAAAGGATTTGCCTTTAAATTACAATGGATGAGATGGGATTGGGATGGAGATGGTGATTGGGATACAGGTTCTGGACCAAATCACTGGATTAAATATGAGGAAAATATTGAACATAATTTCTCAGATTTATTTAAAAATGGAGAGGATTTTATTGAAATATTCTTCCAAGTTAAGACAGCAGCTGCAAAAAGTAATATCGCAGAGGTGACAGTATTAAAAGGCTTTGCATTAGATATTGATATTCAATATGATGGTGAAAAATTATATGAATTTAAGGAGTTTAAGGTAATTATAACTAATGCCACAAGTAAGGTTCCTGTATGTAATGCTTTAGTTGAATATCATCAATTTAACATGGATGGAAGTGAGAATGTAACCACTAAATATACTGATTCTAACGGCGAAGCTTCTTTTATTGCATCTGAAGTACCATATGATTATTATGTCCACTATAGTACTGCACAGTTGTATATAGAAGCATCTGGTTATTTCGATTGTGAGAGTGATTTGTTCAAGGTTTTTGATACAGATGCGGATTTACATGGTTATATTAGAGATAATGTCACACATAAGGGAATTTCAAATGCTCTTATTATAGCTGAACCAGGCGGTTATTATACATATTCAGAAGAATATTATAGTAATTGGCAAAATGGTAAGTTTACATTATTGGTACCTCCAGGAATTTATGATATCACTATAAGTAAAGTTGGTTTTAGCTCTGTTATTGTTGAGGATGTAAATGCTATAGAAGGTGGCTATCAATATTTAGGAAATCTATATCTTCCACCAAATGGTTATGGAGGTCTTCGTGGGATAGTATATGATGTAACTAATAATAACAATGAACTCATTGGAGTAAAAGTAACTGTTGATATTCCTGGGCAAGATGATATTATTACAACTACTAACTACTTCGGAGTATTTCCAAATAATTATCCATCGCCATCAAATGAATATTATTCAATTGATTTAGAACCAGGTACATATTCAGTTAAATTCGAATTGGATAATTATTATACATACACTAAACAAGTAGTAATTGTAACTGGTGATATTACATACGTTGAGGTCTATTTATATCCTGAATGGATTACACCTAATGGACATAATAATCCTTCTGAATGGAATGACGAAGAAGATTCACATGATGATAAGTTGAATACCGCAGCATATACAGATATTTATTGGGGTTCAACATGGCATTGGACAGAACCTTTGGAACTTTTACTTTCTTCTTCTTTTAATTGCGATAAGCTAAGAATTTATGCAAAATATATTGAAAACAGATGCGATCAAACAAAGATAGAAATTTATTACAACAATGGATGGCATGAGGTTTACAAGGGAAGTTTTGAGCATATGAGCTGGAATATAATAGAATTTGATAAGAAATATACCATTTCAAAAGCTAGAGTGAGCTTCCGCATTAAAAAATATCTTGGTATACCAACAATTGCAGAACTTTATGAATTTGATTTTGGTCTTGCACATCCTTAATTTTTTATATTTTTTTCTAGATGTTAAAATCTTAAATATCAATTAGGCGAAATGTATTTATATTTAATCTAAATATAGTTTATATTACTTCTAAAATTCGGTTATGACCCGGACCATTCCGGTCGACCCATGAGAATACGTTATTTTACCATCTGTGATTGGGTCAATTCGTTCCGTGGTCACAATATGGATGTGGAGGTTCAAGAAAAGCAAGAAATGCCCTTAAGGGTTCTCGCGGTCTCTTGAATCTGACGATTGACATGTGTTGGTGAATTTTGGTTTACCTGCCAATAACAATAATAGTGTGTTAGATTCCGGTTGATCCTGCCGGAGGTCACTGCTATTGGGATTCGCCTAAGCCATGCGAGTCGAGAGGGTTCGGCCCTCGGCTGACGGCTCAGTAACACGTGGATAATCTGCCCTTAGGTGGAGAATAATCTCGGGAAACTGAGAATAATACTCCATAGGTCTAGGATGCTGGAATGCACCTAGGCTTAAAGCTACGGCGCCTAAGGATGAGTCTGCGGACTATCAGGTTGTAGTCAGGGTAATGACCTGACTAGCCTACGACGGATACGGGTTGTGAGAGCAATAACC
>SMTZ1_10002606_pt1 | contig 18135 bp, 24 predicted proteins | sample DeeMarSWOR136_30_FD_25667 | JGI IMG/M metagenome (IMG submission 25667)
CAAAGAGAAGTCTTAGCATCATTGAAGCTTTCATAAAAAACATTCTCAAAAAATAGGGGTGTTAGGACAATGGGCAGTAGCAGCATTCTGATTAAAGGTGTATTTTTGGATGGTAAAATTACTAATATCTATGTTGAGGATGATAGAATTATTGAGATAGGTAAGGCGAAAACAGAAGCAGAAACCGTGATAGATGGAAAGGATAAAGCGGCTATTCCTTCCTTTTTTAACGCTCACACCCACGCTGCAATGACCTTGTTCAGGGGTTTTGGGGACGATTTACCTTTACAAGAGTGGCTTGAAACGAAGATCTGGCCAACTGAAGCTAAGCTGACTGAGGAAGATGTTTACGTTGGCGCTAAATTGGCTTGTTTAGAGATGATAAAATCTGGAACCACTTTTTTCCACGATATGTACTGGCATCTAAAAGGTTCTTTAAGAGCTGCTGATGAGGCTGGAATAAGGGCTGCTTTAAGCAGCGTTGTTATAGATCTTTTCGACCCTGTTAAAGCTGAAGAACAGAAGAAATTGGTGAAAGAAGAGTTTGAGAAGTTTAAAGATTTTAGTGAAAGAATACAGATTGTTTTAGGTCCTCACGCCATCTACACTGTGTCTAAAGAAACCTTAACATGGACCGCTGAATTCTCTGAGAAAAACAACGTTTTAATACACTTTCATTTAAGTGAAACGAAAAAAGAAGTAGATGATTGCATACAACAGCATGGTAAAAAGCCTGTTGAATATCTTAACGGAATAGGGTTCCTTAGTGAAAGGCTTATCGCTTGTCACTCAGTATGGTTAAATGAGAGGGAGATAGAGTTACTGGCAAAGAATAATGTCACCGTTGTCAATAATCCCACGAGTAACATGAAACTTGCTGTTGGAGACTATTTCAAATATCAAGCCTTGAAAAAAGCCGGTGTTAATATTTGCTTGGGAACAGACGGTTGCGCTTCAAATAACAACCTTAATATGTTTGAAGAGATGAAATTTGCAGCGCTTTTACAAAAGTTTGGTGCAAACAACCCGACAGAAATCTCAGCAAAAGAAGTTTTTAATCTAGCCACGATAAACGGTGCAAAAGCTTTCCGTATAGATGCAGGAGTTATAAAAGAAGGAAAGAAAGCAGATCTCCTCTTAATCGACTTAAAACAACCTGAAATTACCCCAATACACGACCTTACCTCAAACATAGTTTACTCAGCAAACGCAAACTGTGTCGATACAACGATCTGTAATGGTAACATCCTTATGCAAAACAGGAAAGTTGAATGGGAAAGCGAAATAATAGAAAAAGCAAAAGAAGTTGCCCAAGACCTAGTTACACGTTAAATAACTGCGTTTTTAGCGATATTATAATCTGACTAATTTTGTACTATTATTAATTTTAAATTAAAAAAATATCAAAAATTATTAAAAATAATAGAAAAATTTATTAAGAATTTTGGGATTTTTTCTTTCGAGTTGATTATATTTGAGCGTTTTGCTCTGGATAATATTAAGCACGATCATAGTAAGTTTGCTTTCATTAGTAGGAATAATTACTCTTGTTTTAAGTGATGAAAAATTTCTAAATAGAATTGTACTAATCTTAGTTGCTTTCGCTGCTGGAGCATTAATGGGAGGAGCTTTCTTACACCTATTCCCCGAATCTGTAGAAGAAATAGACGCCCTTGACGCTTCCCTCATACTACTTGCTGGATTTACAGTATTTTTCCTACTTGAAAGAATAATTTTCTGGCACCATTGCCACGAAAAATCATGCCCAATACACCCTTTCGCTTACCTAAACCTTATGGGTGATGGAGTGCATAACTTCATAGATGGAGTAATCATTGCAGCAGCCTTCATTATAGAAATAAGACTAGGATTTGTTACAACAATTGCAGTAATTTCCCATGAAGTACCTCAAGAACTTGGAGATTTCGGCGTTCTAGTTTATGGAGGGTTCGACAAAATTAAAGCCCTATTATTTAACCTATTATCCGCAATAACCGCAATTGTTGGAGGAATTTTAGGATACTATATATTCTCAGAAGCAGAATCAGTTGTCTATCTACTACCCTTTGCAGCTGGAGGATTCCTATACATAGCAAGCTCAGACCTTATACCAGAACTACACAAAGAAGAAGACGTAAAAAGATCAATGGAATCATTCACATTCTTCATACTCGGACTACTTTTCATGCTAGCCATAAAACTAATCTTTGGAGAATAATGAGGTAACAAAATTGGCTTTAAAAAAACACGAGAAAACTGAAAAAGAAACCGGTGAAGAAAATAAAGCTGAAATCATCTCTCTAAGTCTCCCAAAATCTCTTACCGATCAAATCGATGGTATTCAAAACAAGATAGGATTTTCAAGCAGGTCTGAAGTAGTGAGAAATGCTATAAGATCCTACATATCAGAACTAAGAACCCAAGAACCTGTAGGAGATCCACTTGAAGGCGCAATAATGATCTTCTATGATCACAAAGCTACAGCAGGATTATCGGAAATAAAACATAACCAACTCAAACTAATCAAAGCATTCATACACTCACACTTCGACACAAAAGACAAATGTCTAGAAGTTCTAGTAGTATCGGGCTCAAACAAAAAAATAAAAAAACTAATTAAATCCATCAAATCTCAAAAAGGTGTAGAACTAGTAAAATTCACTTTCATACCTTAAACTAGACAAAATTTATCTTCCATTTTTTGTAACCATTTCAGAAAATCTTCAGTTTTAGCCTTTTCTATTAAATCATGGATAGAAGCTTTTTTTAAAAAATAACGAAAAACTGAGCTATATTTTTTATAATTTCTTCTTTTTGTATTTCTTACGATTTTCCAAATTTCTTTAGAATCTAATTCAAATGAGTAATTCTCAAATTGTCCAGAAGCATATATTGCGAATCCTTCGAAAAACCAAATAGGCCCCATAGCGTCTTCATTTCCATCAAGGATTCTAATATGAAGTCTATGCGCTATTTCATGCGCTATCAATTTTTCAAAATATTTATCCTCGATACTTTCTGGATAATTTTGAGCGTATAACTCAGGAGATACAGACAAGATTATTCTATTTTGTAACACTGCAGAGTAAGTTATTGGAATCTTAATTAAAGGATCTGATCCAGTAAGCCTAATAAGTGCTAAATCAAACTCGTCTTTGTTATCATAAATTTCTGCACAATCGGCAAAACTGTCTCTTGTTAGATTTTTCCAACCATATTGCTTAGCAAAATCTCTTATGCGTCTTTGAGCAGATATTAATACTTGTTCTAATTCATTCCTTTGTGGTTCAAGTGATTTAGAAAGAATGAGGGGTATTATGTAAACACATTCTTCAATCATAAAAGGCTTCTCCATAGTCGATCCCTTATAAAAACATATATTTTCTATCCAAAAAATAGATTAAAGTTAGATTAATAATTATATCCACCTATTTCTTCGAGTGTTGATTCTACTCCGAGACCTAGAGCAATGCGATTTACAAAATTGAAGTAACTTGTGATCAAATTTATATTTAGGATTTCTTCATCTGAAAATCCTGATTCGCTTAAAGTGTTAATATCCCTCTGATCAACGTTATGGGGTGTTTTTGTTAATTTAATTACATATTCAAACATCTTGATTATTCTTTTAGGTAGATCAAGAGAGTTGAAGTCTAGTATTAGTTTTTTTGTGCGTTCGTTATCTTTCCAGTAATGATTTAATGCTTCTGCATGATGGTTTATACAATATTTACAACCATTTATAATAGAAACAATAATACCGATCAGTTCTCGTTCTTCTCTTGTTAATTTGGATCTTCCAAACATTAGCGTGACATAAAGATCCGCATGATCTTTCATGGCTTGCGGATTCAAACTATGAACTTTCAGGATATTCCCTACTTTGCCACGTTTTTCTTTTAATTCATGGTAAATTTCTTTTAAGTTACCAGTAGCTTCATCCTCATCTATAATACTGATCCAAGGCATAAATCATCACTCTCAGTTACTACCATGCCAATTTTCTACTATCTAAGTAAGTTGTTAGGTAATTACTCCTATTATTCCATCGATTTTAAATCAACCTCGAAAAGCACGCCTACCTCTTCAAATCCGCATTTCTTATAAAATTCTCTTGCTTTAGTGTTTTCAGTTTCAGTACTAACTTCAACTTCACAACATCCAAACTGTTTACACTTCTCAATAGCAGTTATTAACAACTGTTTACCAATGCCTTTACCCCGATATTTTTTAGCAATAACAAGTTCATCAATCAACCCAGAAGGTGCAGGATGTAAAATTGTATTTCGAGTCGTAAAGTTGATGAATCCAACTACAGCCCCTTCTATTTCTGCAACCAAAAAATAAGAGTTAGCATCACTTAAAAGATCTCGACAGTTTTGACCAACCAGTTTGATGTCAATACCCTCAGTATCTTCCATTGTCTCTATGAGTTCTGCCATCAATTTTTCAATTTTCTGCAAATCAGATTTCATAGCCGCTCTGATAAGAATATCAGTCATAAAAACCACCACCTATAGAATTAGAAAAACAACAAAAATAAGAAGAACAAGAAGAGGAATTAGATCCTTGCTATCCCGATCGAATTTCTGTTTATCAGGTTCTTTCTTATTTATAAGAACATCCCTCTTTGAAGAACGAGAGATCTTTTCCCGAATTATTAGAAAGATTTCAAAAATAACTAGGATTATGAAAGTTATTATATATGCTAAAATGTATGCTGAATGATGTCGTTGGATTATTTCTTCCATTGTTCCGCCTTGATATGTCCTTTCACTTATTACATCGCAAAGAGTTCGCCAAATAATTATAATAAAAATAAGTTCTAAACTGGAAAATCCCCAGTAGTTGAGATTTCGTTCTTTCCGAAAAATTCCCAAAATAAGAATAAAAAATGCAAAGCCTAAGCTACCAATAAATAATTCAAAACGGGTTATATCATGACTAAAAGATGTCATTTAATCACTTCGAATATTTTTCAAAAGTGATATAGCGTATATGTCTTTGTAGAACTCCCTAACTTTACGTACAAAAGTGTCTTAATTTAATGAAATTTTCTATCAAATTTATTTGTTTTGCTTCCAATTTTGGCAATTTTATCATTAAAGTCAATAGTCTTCCTATCTTCATCAATCATCAAGCTAATCTCCATTTTCAATTCAACTTTTCTTTTTCTTTTTTCTAGTTTTAGGCTTTTTAGGTGGTAATGATGAAACGTAATTAAAAGAACGGTTTAGCCATTTTTCAAAAAATTCCCTATCTTCGAATAATGATTCAGGTAATACAACATATTCCCTCATTATCCGGCCTTCTATAGGCTCAAAAGGAGCGACTTCATCATTAGAAGAAAAAAGCTCTTCACGATCTTTTTCAGAAAGTCGAATGAATATTGTATCTTGGAATGCTCCCATAAACATGTTATTGTTGATAAAATAGACTGGACAACCGAACATCCTCTTTTTTTGAACGTCAAACCGTATCAAAGCTTTTTCAAGAAATTCACTCAACTCTATAGAAACCTTTTTCCAAGGCATAATTATCCCCCTACAGTATTTTTCACTAACTTTCTAGAATTCGATTTCTCCTTCATTTTTCAAGGTTACAAACCATCCACCCAAAACTTGGTTATGATGGTCGATTATTTGCTGCGCTGTGAAAGAATGAGAATCCCATGTACTATGCGCATCCTTAACTAAAATGATATTATAGTCAAGAGTAAATGCACAACGACAGGTTGTGTCTACGCAATATTCCGTTTGCAAACCCGCAATAACCAAGCTTATAATTCCCCTAATCTCCAGTTCACTTTGCAAGTTCGTTTCATGAAAAGCGTCTGGGTTCTGCTTTTGGACCACTAAATCCCCCCTAGATGGTGCAATAGATGGATGAATTTCCCATCCTGGAGTACCATACTCATCAGGATCGCCATTACCACCATTATTTTGGACATAAATAATTGGTATCTGTGCAGAACGTGCCTTAACTATGAGGCTCTTGACTTTTACGAGAAGTTCATCCCCCTTGTATATAGGGTCAGGTTCTGAGAAATTTCCTACTTGCATATCGATAATTAACAAAGCAGTATCACTCATGTTCTCTCACCTTCAAGTCATTTCTGCCACTCAAACCTGTCATTTAATAATCCAATTCCAAAGACAAAAGTAAAGACGGATATTAATACTGCGGCAAACATTTCTATAATCGCGTTTCCACCCCAAGGTCTAGGAAGTAAGAAAAGAGGAAATGATAAAAATGCGATTACAGCGAGAAAGATTACAAACAAACCTAATATTTTTTCAGGGGATTTTTTCACTTCAATTCCGATAAGAAGCAAAGAAAAAGGAATCAAGAAAAAAAAGGCAACAGACGCCAATGCATGGGGAAAACCCGTTGATTTAGGAAAAATGCCTACAGCACACAAAGCACACATATCAAGAAAAAGAAAACTTGTTCCTAAACGACCTAAACTCGAGTCTAACATGCGAATATTTCTAACACCTACTGAAAACACGACTCCCATAGCTCCAGCTATTATAAGTCCAAAATTGAGAAAAATTGACGCCTTTCCTTCAGCAGACCAAATAGGTCTATCACCAACCTCACCACCCAAATCGCTCAAATAATTATCCGTCCAACTAAACCACGGAGCAAAATAAATAGCCAAACCGACAAAAGTTAAACCAATAAAAGGCACCAAAATACCACATAATCCACCTAACTTCGGCGTTATAAACCTCTTTAATCCCATTACTGGCCTTCCCCTAGCTTGGCTAAATAGTCAGGTAATAAAAGCCCGCCAACGCCTATACTATCCTCTGGATATTCTTTGATATAAACATAAAAAGCTTCCTTAGGAATTCCCGTAACCTTAGCTGCAACCTCTGTAAAACCTTTAACCAATTCTTCCTTCTTATCTTTATCCAACTTTCCACCTTCAAATGATATTACTGGCATAAAACATCACCTCTTAGAATTTTTTTTATATTTACATTGATTTTAAGGATCTAGTTGTAAATGATTGAGTTTATTATTTTTCTTTCTTTAACATTTACTAGGCCTTTATCTGTTATTCTGAGTTCTGGAATTACTACTAGGGTTATGAAGCTTAAGGTTGCGAAAGGGTGGACTAGTTTTGTTCCGAGTTTTTTCGCAGCTTCTGTTAGTTTTTGGACTTTTTCAGCAACTTCTTGAACTGGTTTATCGCTTAATAGTCCGAATAATGGTAGTCGTAATTTTTCAAGAATCTCCCCATTTTTTACTACTACAAGCCCTCCTTTATTTTTTTCAATAGCTTTTACTGCTTGAAATATCTCTTCAGGAGTTGTACCTACCGTTACTATGTTGTGTGAGTCGTGGGCTACTGTTCCCGCTATGGAGCCTTCTTTTAGATTAAATCCTTTAATAAAACCTAAGCCAATGTTTCCTGTACCGTGATGTCTTTCAACTACAGCTCCATATAAAACATCTTTCTCTATATTTGTCAATATGTTTCCTTTATCGTCAATATTCAATATCTCTACTTTTGCTTTTGTTAGAATGGTGTCTCTGTAAACTTGGATTACATGAGCTTTAACTGTTTTTTCAACATTTGGAGCTTTAATACTAAACCTGTTTAATGTAATGTTTTTTATATTGATGGAACTTCTTGCCTTTTTTGGATATTCGAACCTCCCAATTTTACCTAAAAACTCACCCTTTTTAGCAACGATTTTTCCATCTATTATAACCCAATCTGCCTTAAACTTTTCAAGGGAATCAAATATAACAAGATCTGCTTTTTTTCCAGGGGAAATACTGCCGATTTCTTTATCTTTTCCAAGATATGTTGCAGGATTTATAGTAACCATTTGTATAGCTTTAACAGGGTCTACTCCCTCTTCGATAGCCCGTTTAAGCAGATGATTTATGTGTCCTTGTTTTACAAGATCTTTGGGATTTAGATCATCACTAACAAGCAAACAATGCCTTATATCCAAGTTTTTTTCCAATATGGGTTTGATTAGGCTTTGTAGGTTTTTTGAGGCTGATCCTTCCCTAATCATTAGCCAAGCGCCAAGCCTTAGTTTTTCAAGACCTTCCTCGCTGTCAACGGTTTCGTGATCTGATAAGATTCCTGCAGCAAGATAAGCGTTTAACTGTTTTCCTCGGAGTCCTGGGGCATGTCCATCGATTAATCGTAAACTGTTTGCTTCAAAGATTTTTTCAATGATTTCTGGTTCTGTGTTAATAACTGCGGGAAAAGCCATAACCTCCCCCAAACCAACCACATTCGCCCATTTTTTCATGGTTTCTATCTCTTTTATCGAAATTTCAGCCCCGCTTGTTTCAAGACTGGGAACGGAAGGTACGCAACTCGGAATAACAAAATAAGTTTTAAGAGGCGTGTTTTCTGCCTCTTTCATAATAATCTCTAAGCCATCTATTCCCATTACGTTAGCAATTTCGTGAGCATCCCAAAGGATTCTAGTTGTACCTAATGGTATGACCGTTTTTCCAAACTCGTTCAAGGAAATCATGCTACTTTCCACATGAATATGCGCTTCAATAAATCCAGGGGAGAGATATTTGCCCTTTGCATCTATTTTAATGGTGTTATTCGCAATCAAGTCGTCTGCTTTTCCCACACGGGCTATTCTGTCATTTTTCACAGCGACATCTATACCCTCAAGAACTTCTCCTGTACAAGTATTTATTAGGTTAGCACCTTTAACTATTAAATCTGCAGGCACCTTCCCCATAGCACATCTAATTATCTCAACTTTCAAACCAAAACCGCTCCGAAAAATCGAAAAATTTTTTGAAGGATACTTGAAAGTAACAAATTTTTTTTTATCTGTTTTTTCACTATTATATTGAAGAGTTTTTTTTTAATTTTAAAATAAAGATTTTTTGAAGGACTATGATGGTTTTAAAATCTAGAAAACAATCTAAACAAATAACACTATCATTTCTTACATTACTCTTAACAGTTTCACTGGTTTTAACAGTTCCAACAACAATCGTAAAAGCAGGTATAATATGGGATGAAACCTTTGGCGGAGGAGAAAATGAAGAGGGCTTTTGTATCGTTAATACTACCGATGGTGGATACATAATAGTTGGTTTCACAGAATCATTCGGTGCTGGTGATAGTGATGTTTGGCTGATTAAAACAGACGAAAACGGCACCATGATGTGGAACCAAACCTTCGGCGGAATAGACGATGATGAGGGTCGTTGTGTTGCGCAGACTTCTGATGGTGGATATATAATAACAGGCTCCACAAGCACTTTTGGTGCTGGTTGGAGTGATGTTTGGCTGATTAAAACAGATGAAAACGGTAATATGATGTGGGATAAAACCTACGGAGGAACAGGTATTGATGAAGCTGAATGTGTTCAGCAGACTAGTGATGGTGGATACATAATAACAGGGGAATTAGAATTTGAAGTTGATAGTGTTTATCATGATGATATTTGGTTGATTAAAACAGATGAAAACGGTGACATGATGTGGAATCAAACCTTCGGTGGGACAGATGATGAAGAGGCTAATTGGGTTTTGCAGACTTCTGATGGAGGATACATAATAGTAGGCTATACATGGTCTTATGGAACTGCTGAGACGAGTGATGTTTGGCTGATTAAGACTGATGAAGAAGGTAACAAGGAGTGGGACAAAACCTATGATAAAGGAGACTTTGATGTGGGTGAGTGTGTTTTACAGACTGCTGACGGAAACTACATAATAGTAGGAACCACAATATCTTATGATGTATACTATAGTGATATTTGGTTCCTTGAAGTTTCAGAAGAAGAAGGATTTTTTGGCGGCACATTTTCTTACATCTTGATAGCTGTTGTTATTGGTCTTGCTGTTTTTCTTGCTATATTTTTAAGTGGCAAGATGAAGCGTGGAAAAGAAGGGCCATGGGAAAAAGGTGTAGATGAAGACCTTTTCGACGCTTAAACTTTGGTAGTAGTTTAAGCGAATATAAACGCTAATTCCCCCTTCTCTCTCTTTTTTGATTGGTGTTCTTCTTTAAAAGAGGAGATAAAGGAATAATGTTTTAAATGTGACTTAAAAACACACCATATTAATATATTATAGTTATTTTATTTTTCTTAGATTTATTTACGGTTTGGTTGTTGGGTTTTTTCATAATTTGAGGTTTAAGTTGGGGGTTAGAATGCGGGATTTGAGGGTTGCTGTTAAGATTCGTGTGGTTGATTTAGTTACGGGGGAGTATGTTCCGCAGAGTGAGGGATCTCCTGCTTTTGTTAAGACACGTATTGGGGATATTAGAAGTGTTAGGGTTTTGGGGACTGTTGTTGATCGGTATGAACGGGAAGATGAGCGAGTTTTTGCTAGTTTAACTGTTCATGATGGATCGGGGGTTGTTAGGGTTAAGGTTTGGGATGAGAATGTTTCATTATTGAAGGATTTTAAGAAGAATGATATTATAGATGTTATTGGTAGGATAAGTTATTGGGAAGCAAGAGAGGAAATTTTCATTGTTCCAGACCTTATAACACCTGTCGAAGATTTTAATTGGGAGCTTCTAAGAAGGCTTGAAATAATCGATTATTACAAGAATTTAGGCGTTTCTTTAGAGCTTCCTCCAGTTCCTGTGATTAAGAAGTCTTTAGTAGAAGAGAAAACGAAAGATTTGAGAGAAAAAAAAGAAGATTTAAAACCAGAAGATATTATTCCAGAGATATTTGAGAAAGAATATGGAGAAGGCTTAGAAGGTTTTTCTGAAGAGATTTTAACAAGAGTTGAAAAAGAGACGGCAGAAGAAGAGACTAGCGAGGAAGTTTTAAGGAGAAAACGTTTAGAAGAACAAAAAGAGAAAGTAGTAGCAGTAATTGATAACCTTGATGAGGGAGAGGGCGTTTCTTTTGAACAAATTCAGTCTATGACCCAGATAGAAGAAGACGATATTTGGGATGTTTTACAAGAGTTATTAGAGGAAGGAACCATCTTCGAAAGAAGACCTACAACATATAGCATAGTAGGATTGTAAAGCAGATCAATCCTCCCTTTTGTGAATAATGTTTTACTATTAAAAGAAATAAAAGAACAAATAAGAAAGAGGTTTGGTTTTCATATTGGTGGGACTGAGTAGCGGGCGCCACAAGCTTCACATTGTAGGAAAGGGAGTCTTCCTTCTTTTTCTAGCTTAGTGTCCGGTTTTTCACATTCTCTACATTTTACGTATGTATCTACATATTTTCCAAGGACGCTTTCCAAGATTTTTCTATTAAAAACCCCTGAAAAAATTACACGACCTCCTCCTTCTGTTCCTGCAGTTGCAAGCTCTCTGTTCATAAACCTAATAACATGTTTTCCTTCCCTATTTAATCTTGAAAGTATTTCACCCCAATTTTGAACTATTGTTCTCCTTCCTTCGATAAATATTTCTACTTGGGGCATTTCAAATCTTTTTTTCTCAAAAACAACTTCTGGTAACTGTTTTCTGGCACGTTCAAGCAACTCTTCATAATCATAAATATCTAAAGGCACAAAAAATCACCGTATCTTTATTTTTACTTTTTTTTCCTTTTTTAGTTTTAGTATTTTTCATTATAAAGCTTTATGAAAGTTGTTATTCGGGTATGAACTATTCAATTTTTACGGAAAAAAAGCGTTACAAAGGGCGAGTTCTTTTTGTAGTTTTTGGATATTAAAGCTTTAAAAGTTGGGGGGGAGTTATAGTACTTGAGAGAGGTGTTTTGTGAAAAGTTTAAAATATGTGATTCAAAACCAGTTTAAAGTTTGTATTCTTTGGAATGGATAGCGATTATGATGGAACAGGAAATTATGGTGTTTGTTAAGGTTCACAAAGGATCGGATAAAGAAGAGGTTATAGCAGTATGTGATGCTGATATTCTCGGAGAAACTTTCTCAGATGATGAAAAAGGTTTAAGTCTCCGCATATCAGAATCGTTCTATGGAGGAACCCTGGTAAATATTGAAAAGGCTGTCGAAATGATCGAAAAAGCTACTAATGTGAACTTGGCAGGAAAAAATATCATTAAGAAAACAGTGGAAGCAGGCTTAGCTTCTCCAGAGGCTATTATCACTATAGGCAAAAAGGGTAGAGAAGTATCCCACCTTCTAATTTTTAGGCTCTGAAAAACATCATAAAACTAAAGTTAATAATTTTTTTTTCTTCACGAATAATTATTGATAACAATTTGGGAGACGGTTGTATGTCTCTGATTAAAGATTTTTGTGTCAAATGCGGTAAAAACGATGTTAAGACCTTTAAAGGTCTTTGTGAGAGCTGTTACGTCGAAGAAAATCAGTTAGTCCAGGTTATGATTCATGATTCTTTGAAGATTAATTATTGTCCTGTATGTTTTCGAACTTCAACGCAAGAAAAATGGTATAAGCTGGTTTCTGATCCCTTTGAAAATGTTGTTGAAGGCATTAAAAAGGCTTTAAAACCATTGTTAAAAGTACCAAATGATTCTAAAGTTATTATTAGTGTGGATGTTTCACCTGAAGAACTGTTTCTAAGAAAGATTTTAGATGTGGTTGTAACGGCTTCCGTTTTTGGATCCCCTCTTCCTGGTATAAATCCTTTTGAAGAGCAAGTAAGTGTGAAAATTGGGCTTATTCCTCGACTTTGTAAGCCTTGTATAGCAGTAAAAGGGGGACAAGTGCGTTCAATTATACAGCTTCGTGCTCAAGATAGGAAACCAACTCAAAGAGAAGTAGAAGAAATTTCTTCCCTCATAAATACTGCTTTGAAGCAGTTAAGCGGTTTTGATACCTCCACATTCCCTGTCAAAATTGAGAAAAAACGAACAGGAATCGATTTTTACATAAACAATAAAGAAGTTGCAAACTTGGTCAGTAGAAAAGTTTCAGAAATCATGTTGGTAAAAATCACTCAAACCTTCAAAGATAAAGGCGTAGACGAGAGTGGAAGAAAAAAATCAACCAGCTCTATCTGTATAAGGTTTCCAAACTTTAAAGAAGGAGATTTAGTTCAACTAAAAAGCGGTGAACTTTTACAATTCCTCGCCTTTGAGAGAGAAAAAGTAACATTTTTTGATATAAAAAACAAGAATGTAAAGAAGGTTTCTGCGAAGAATTTATGGAAAAACGATCCTAAACTACTTTTAAAAATAGAAGATATCCCAGAATTCATGGTGGTTTCTGCAGGGGAGAAAACTATCCAACTTATGTCCTTAAAAACGTATGATATGGTAGAGGTTTTAAGGGAAAACTTTTCAAAAGCTATTAAAGAAGGTGAAACAATATCCTGTTTCCGAGACCCTCAAACAGGAGAACTAACACCCCTAGTGAAACAATAAAATCCCGAAAAATAGAAGGTTTGTCTAGTCTGACTATTGTTCATTCTTTTCGTTTTAAGGTTATTTTCATCAAATGTGTTAATAAAATATGGACAGAAGAGAAAGATTTTAATCAGTTGTTTTAAACTATTTAGAAAATGGAGATAATCTTGGAAAGGAAGTGTGTGTTTTTTTATGCCAAAAAAAGAGAGATCTAAAAGGAAACATGGGGGCGATAAGGGTCAGCATGAAGTAACAAGGGTACCTTTACCAGGAGATAGAGAAATGTTTGCCATAGCGGTCCAGATGCTTGGCCATGATAAGCTTAAGGTTCAGTGTGAAGATGGTAAAACAAGAGTTGCTAGAATACCTGGACGTTTAAGAAAACGTGTTTGGATCCGTCCAGGAGACGTTATAGTGATAGCTCCTTGGATTGATTTGCAAGCAGACCGAGCAGACGTTACTTACAGGTATACGAGAACCCAAGCTTCTTGGCTTGAAAGAAAAGGTTATTTGAAAAAACTTTTGTAAAAATTACTTGGATAAAATTTAGGAAATAAGAGTTTGGTTGTTTTGAGGATAGGGGTAGGTTTTTGAAAAGAATTGAAGATCTTGAAGTTGAAAAGATTGATAAAAGGAGGGAGAAGCGGAAAAAAAGCGAATGGTTGCAAGCAGTCGAAAGTGTTTTTGATGGATATACTTTGAAAGCTCTTTTTGATTTGATTGATTTTGGCCCTGAAGAAATTAAAGGTATGGATTTCAGGGGTGTGATTTCTTCAGGAAAAGAAGCTAATGTTTACTATGCTTTAAGCCTTCAGGGGGAAGAGTTAGCAATTAAGATATACCGAACTGTGGCTGTGGAATTTAAACGAATGGAAGCATATATTATTGGAGATCCGCGTTTTAAAAAACGCCGTAAATCTACCCACGCTTTGATTTATGACTGGGCTAGAAAAGAGTTCGCTAATCTCACAAAAATGGAAGAAGTTGGGATAAGAGTTCCCCACCCTATTGTGCTTAAACGTAATGTGTTGGTGATGGAGTTTATTGGCGAAGATAGTTTAGCCGCCCCTTTATTAAAAGATTCACCCCCTGAAACCTATAAAAAAGCAAAAAAACTTTTTAAAATCTTAATTGGCTTCGTTAAAACTCTTTATAATAAGGCAAACCTTGTGCATGCAGACCTTTCAGAATGGAACATAATGGTGTTTAAAGGACCAGTAATTATTGATGTTTCTCAGGCTGTACTTAAGGTCCATCCGAATGCTGAAAGATTTCTTTTAAGAGATTTGAAAAATTTGTTAAGGTATTTTTCCCATTTAGGATTGGAGGATCTTCCGTCCTTAGAAGAACTGTATGAAGAGATTTCCGGAAATCCCCCCTCTGAAAAAGATTTAGTTGAAGTTTAATAAACGAGGTATGAAGTTATGGATTATATTCGTATACCTCTTGAGCGTATAGGCGTACTAATAGGTATTAATGGTCAGGTTAAAAGCGATTTAGAGAGGTTCACAGGTACAACAATTACTGTAGACAGTAAAGAAGGTCTCGTAACGATTAAAATCGTTGAACATGAAGACCCCTTGAAAGCGTGGAAAGCAAGGGATATAGTTCGGGCTATTGGAAGGGGTTTCAGTCCAAAAAACGCTTTTAAACTTTTAAGCGATGAAGTATACCTTGAAATAATGGACCTAAATAGTTATTTAGGCCATTCAAGAAGGACTAAAAAAAGGATTAAAGGGAGGATCATAGGGTTTGGAGGGAAATCACGAAGAATTGTTGAAGATTTGACCAAAACAAAAGTATCAGTATATGGGGATACTGTAGCTATAATAGGGAATTTAGAAGATCTGTTAAAGGCAAAAGAAGCGATAGAACTGCTTATAAAGGGTTCTCAACACTCAACAGTATACCGAATGTTATCCTCTTACCGTTCAAGCAAAAAACTTAGACCCTAACTCCTTATAAAAAAGGTTATTTTTCTCATGTGATATCTATTGTTTTTCCATTTTTTGCGGCTTCTATAGCAGCTATTATGCATTTTAAAGCGTTTCTTCCATCTTCCCCTGAAACTACAGGGTTTTCATGCTTGTTAACACAATTTATAAAATGTTTGTCTTCTAGGTATAAGGGTTCCTCTGTAGATCCTGATAGGAGGAAGTGTTCTTCTACAGCTTTTGCCCTATAAGCCGTTAATACTTCGCTCATGTCATGAGTTGCAGCATGTCTTATAGTCCCCTTTTCAATACGAAGCTCTTGCAATATATAGTCTAAAGTGATTAATCTTGAGCTTGTTTGAGCTTGTAAAACTCTAAGTTTCAGTTCAGGCGATGTACGCCAACTTGCCCGCATATTAGCGCTAATTTTCTCTCCTTCAATCTCATAGAGATAACGTGCATCTATATCCCAAATAAAATCGGTTCCCTTATAGTTAAAGGTCATAGCTTGAACTTTTTTAGGAAAAACACCAACTAGAAAAGAGATAATGTCTACTTCATGTACAAGTAGGTCATGAGCAACACTCACGTAGCTTTTTGTTTCTCCACCTGGTGGCCCAGGTCCCAACCTTTGAACGCTAAAGTGAAAAACACTATCTCCCTCTTTGGCATATTTTCCGAGAAGTTGCTTTAAAGTGTTTACCACAGGTTTAAAACGTTCTATATGTCCTACTTGAACTATCCTTTCATGTTTTCTTGCTTCTCTTAGGATTGCATCTGCTTCCTCCAGAGTGCTTGTTATAGGTTTTTCCACAAAAACATCCATGTGAGGGATTAGTTCTAAAGCGACCTTTGCATGCAATATCGTAGGAACCGTGATTATAGCGCAATTTGGTTGTCCTTTTTCTATCAAATCTGTTACAGATGAGTACACATTCTCCTCCCTTATACCATATCTTTTTGCAACATTTTTAGCCTCTTCAAGGCTTATATCACATATTAAAACTTCGCTTATTTCTTCTTCTATCTGCAATTTTTTAAGGTTTCTAACGTGATTTTTACCCCACCTTCCAACACCCACAACAGCAACTTTTAAACCCAAAAATAATCACCCATAAATAAATACTGATATAATGTTATTTAAGTTAGTTTTTGATATTATGTTTTAAAACAGTAACTGGAGCGAATAAGTTTTGGTTATCGATTTATGGATAGACATTCTTACGCCTAAACAGGTGTTATTTTTTTACAAGCTTATTAAAGATTATGAAGGAGAGGGGTTAAAATTATGGGTAACCACCCGCCACTATAGGGAGGCATTTCAACAGCTTAAACTCAAAAATTTGCGAGCAACAGTTATTGGTAAACATGGAGAAACTCTTGAGGAAAAATTGGTTTCAAGCATCGAAAGAACCCTCATCCTAACAGGTTTCCTTAAGAACACTAGGGTGAAAGCTGCAATTTCTTTTTCTTCGCCAGAAGCAGCGAGGGTGGCTTTTGGTTTGGGAATACCTCATGTGTGTGTTAGTGATTCTCCCCATGCAACAGCAGTAAGTAAGCTTACAATCCCCTTATCTTCCCTTCTTTTTACACCAAAGATAATACCTAAAGAGGAGTTTACGTGCTTTGGTATCTCTTCTGAAAATATAGTACAGTATAACGCTCTTGATCCCGTAGCGTGGTTAAAAGATTTTAAACCTGATCCTGATATCCTGTCACAATTAGGAATAAAAGAACAAGAAGAAGATTTTATCGTGGTTATAAGGGCTGAAGAAAGCCACGCCGCATATCTATCTAACATAAGGGAGGGATTGACGCTAAGAATTGTTTCAGAACTAATAAAAGAATCCAGTAAAAGCGGTTTAAAATGTCAAATAATTGTTGTACCCCGCTATGAAGACTATAAAATCTTTAAAGAAAAAATAGGAGAAAATGCTATAATCCTCTCCCGAAACATAGATGTAGCAAGTTTGCTGTTAAAAACAGACCTATTCATAGGAGGTGGAGGTACGATGAACACTGAAGCCACCCTTTTAGGTGTTCCAACAATCTCCTATTTCCCTGGAGAAACAACCACAGTTGAAAAATACTTAATAAATGAAGGTTTAATAGTCCGTTCCAAAGACCCTCAAAAAGTTGTTGAAAAAAGCGTAGAAGCCCTATCAAATCAAGAAGAGTGGAAAAGAAAGCAAAGAAAAGGAAAAGAGCTTCTCAAACGGATGGAAGATCCTATAAAAGTCATTAAAAATCACTTAAACCTCCTAATAAACAACAAGTAAATAAAAATTTTTGAGAAAAATTCATCAATTTATCAGGTGTTTCCCAAGAATTTTTCCCGCTTTTTGTACGTATACTCGTGTTAAAAGATGCCAAAAATAAAGCCAGCTTGCTGCTAAGCCCCCACTAATAACCACCTGAACAACACTTCTTATAAAAATCTCACTACTTGAAAAACTATCCTCCGTTATTGGGACAACAAACTCCTCTATAACTAAAAACATGAAAATCATGGTAGCCCAAACAAAGGCAAGAATACCGCCAATTTCTAAAGCAGGTTTTACCCACTTATACTTATCATTTACCAATTTTTTACCTTCTTTCTCCAAAATTATAACCTCTTCATGTTTCAGGGTATAAGTAATGCTGTCATAATAGCCAGAACAGCAGAAATGAAAGCAAGAAGATAGAATCCCTTAACTATTTCTCTTTCCTTAAGCGGTTGCCTTATGAGAAATATTCGGGTTAAAGTTAAAGGTGCGTTAGGGTTATCTGTTGCCGATAAAAATCCCTCAGCCATCAAGTATGTAGGCCTTTCTATCTCCCGCCTCACTTCTAATCCCCCAATGCTTGCAAGAATGTAAAAACTGTTCATAATCAAGGGCATCATTGCCACTAAAACAACAATTTCAAC
>SMTZ1_10002608_pt1 | contig 18132 bp, 22 predicted proteins | sample DeeMarSWOR136_30_FD_25667 | JGI IMG/M metagenome (IMG submission 25667)
CCTCCATGGCTCAGCAGATGATTCCCGATCTGGCATCGTACTTCGGTCCGTTCGCCATGTCCGAGTGGTACAAGCAAGACGAGGGGACGACGTTCGGAATCGACTTCGGAAATATTTTCAAAGGGATTTTCGGTGGAGGTGGTGGAGGAGCCGCTGGAGCCGCTGGAACAACTGCCGGTACCGAGATGGTTGCCGGCCTCAATGCGGGTACTATGAGTGTAGAAGAGGCCCTTGCAATGATTGCGTCGGGGGCTGCATGATGATTGGTATATCCTCTGACATCCGGATGAAGACGAACTTCAGGAACATTGATCCTGATGAGATCCTCGAAAAGCTGGAGAGGCTTCCTGTCAGCAAGTGGAAGTACATCGGAGACAGAAAGGGACCGGATCACATTGGTCCGATGGCCCAGGACTTCCGGAGTATCTTCGAGGTTGGGGAGAGTAATACGGTGATCCACCCGGTGGATGCCTGGGGTGTGGCACTGGCTGCCATCCAGGCACTCTCCGCGAAGGTAAAGAGACTAGAGGAGATGGCCCATGCCTATGCAGAGTGACATTGATTTCATCCGGGAACTCTTTGGAGAGGATCAGAATCCCCTCCAGAGGCTTCTCGGCGGGATGCGAATGACAATCGCCGGACCGCGGTACAGGATCGGAATCGGAGATCCGAACGCCAGGATGAAGAGGCTTCTCCTGGAAAAGATTCTCGGAATGTCAGAGAGAGGGAATACGGAGTCCCCCATCGTCAAGAAGCCCCTTGTCCTTTCCCGGACTGCGAGGAACCCGTTTGCCAACCTGGCGACTGGACGTGGAATGATGCCGGTGAGGACTGCGAGGGACCCGTTTGACGACCTGGTGATGGGACGTGGAATGATGCCGATGAGGTAGGAGCTTGACCATGCCCCAGATAATGAGATTCCAACCACCTCCGGTGGTGATGCAGCAACCCCGGCAGGGGGGCTACGTCGGCATGGACCTCGGTGGAGGAGGAGACCAGGACATGGCACTCATGCTGGCCATCCTCCAGCTCATGCAGTCTGAAAGGGAGTCCGCCCTCCGGTACGGTCTGGACAAGCGTCTCGTTGACATTCAGGAGAAGCAGGCGGATCTTGCACACAAGGAACTCCTCCGTGGACGTCTTCACGAGGAGCTTAACAGGCCCTTCATGGACAGGGTGGACAAGCAGATTGTCAGGGATCTGGATCGGATTGAGCAGGGAAACCAATCCCGGACGTTGCAGGGGGAGGCATCCTTGAAGCCGAACCTCAAGGTTCTACGGGACTCCATTGCCCGCTGGCGTCAAGATTCCCGGCAGGCGGGCGTCGTTGCGGATCGACTGAACAAGGCCCTTGCAAAGGTGAGACAAGAGGCTGAGAAGGAGGGAGCCTGTCCCTTCCGTTTGTTTGGAGTCGCCAACTCGTTCCAGAGGATGCTGGTTGAGGCCGATGCGGCAGCGGTGGAGATGGGAGATCAGGGAATTGCGGATCTTGTGAAGACTGTCGGTCGGAATGCCCGTGACTTCCTTGAGAAGTATGGTGGAGAGGGACGCCTGCGGTTTGAATCCGATTACCAGAGAAGATTGGTCCGACGTGCTGATGCATTCCGTTCCGAGGTTCTCGGCACGGCCCAGGATGTTCTATCCGGGATTGACGTTGGAAAGGGATCCCTTCCGATCCTCCTGTCGGAAGGCAGGAAGAAAGTTTACGGAAAGCTCCGTGGGACCAAGACCGGCCTCGAAGACGTTGAGCTTCCTCCAATGGAATCCGTGCTGTTTGGGGTGGAGAGGGGAGCCGGTGGAGTTCCGCCTCTCCACAAAAGAGCGGCTGGGGCTGCCGGAGAGAGATGGGAGAGGATTAAGGAGACTTTCATTGGGAAGCCGGATTATCCTGCCAGTGGAATGTCTTTCGAGGAGCAGTACCTTGGGGAGGAGTCTCCCGTGTGGACGGAGCCTCCCGAGTGGATGATGCCCCCATTGACAATGGAACGTTCCCCGGTGCCGGCTATGGTGTTCTCTCCTGGTGTGGTGGAGGTTCCTCCCCTTCCGGCCAGGCCGACGATGATGGATGAACTTCCATTGCTTTCTCCGTTCATGCAGGAGGTTGAGGGACCTCCCCTCGACCTGATGGGTCCTCTGGCTCCCAATGAGACGATCGAGATTATGAACATGCTGATGAGAGGAAAGAGACCTTAAGGATGCCTGCTGCACTCCTCCATCTTCTTCTCCCCATGATCATCGGGATGGCTGGGAGTCATTACGGTCCGAAGATCCTCGGATCCCAGGCGGAGAGAATGACGAAGGCCGGCAGGCCCGGCCTCGGTGGCGTTCTCGGGAAGCTGGCCGGCAAGCCGGGGGGATTCTCTCCCGTCGGCATGGCTGCCTGGCTCCTTCCGATGCTTCCGATGATGCTCATGCAGCACGGGGAGGCCAACGAGGGGGAGTCCGTGGCAATGTCCGAGGACAATGCCCAGTTCTCGGAGATGCTTCGGATGATGAGCCGGCCGAGACCGGCACCGGAGAATGATGTAAACTTTCTGAGGCTGCTCCAGCAGCAGGAGCTCCAGGGAAACCTGGCTCCGGCTCTCCAGCAGCTCGGGATTAACGTCGAGGAGTTGATCTAAAGATGCCCGCTGCATTCGATCTACAGCAAGCCCTCCGGGATGCCGCCCGAGTCATCGGCGGCGTTGAGCTCGGTGAGATCCCGAAGGACAGGCGGACCGTCGTCAACTTTCTCCTGAAGATCGTCGATCCCGACCGGAAGGCGACGATCAAGCGTCTCATCTCCGAGGGGAAGACGGATGATGCCGTCCGGCTTCTCCGAACCCAGCTCGGTGGTAGAGAGAGGATGAAGCGTCTTGAGATCGCCGGTGGGCTTCGGAAGCTCCGTGAGACGGAGAGGCAGAAGAGGAAGACCCTCCAGCTCAAGCCGGCACTTGCTGCCCGGGCTTACACTTCTAAGGAGCTCGCCAGGGCTGGTGTTGAGGAGAGGCTCCGGACAAAGAGGCTCCGTCTCATCGGGGGTGAAGAGGAAGCCATGCGGAAGGTTCTCAAGGACAGGGGTCCTTCCGATACCGTGAGTGCCAGGATCAAGGCAATGGAGGAGGGAACACCCGAGCAGAAAGCTGCAAAGGGGAGACTCGAAGCGGAGTTCCTGGAAGAGAGAACGAGGCTTGACAGCCGGGTCCGGGGCTACATTCGGAAGGCCGGCCTCGGCGAGATGGCACCGGAGCAGGCCCCGGCGATCTACGATGAAGCTCATCGGACGGGCCGGGCGACGAAACATACTTCCGTTGCCGGACGGGAGCTGTACCAACCCCTTCGTCTCCGGAAGGCCGTTGAGAGAATCCAGACTCGGGAGCTGATGGGAGCAGGACTCACCGCTGGGGCGAGGGAGTTTCCCGCGAAGTCTCCCCTTCGCCTTCCCGTTCCCGTTCCATCCCCCGAGGACCTTGTCAAGATGGCGGAGACGCAGGGAGCCATGTCCACGCGGGGACTTCTCCGCGGGCAGGCCGCCGCGAAGGGGCCTCTGCATGGTTGGGCGAAGTTGGGTGCGGGAGGTCTGGGTGCCGTTGCTCTTCTCACTCTGATCAGTGCCCTGAGAGGAAAGAAGGAACCTCAGATGAACCCGATGCTCCAGCTTCAGCTCTTGCAGCAGATACAGCAGATGCAGCAGGAGGGAATGCTTACTGAGAGCCTCGTCGGCTCCCGTGCGGCATCGGCGGAGCAGGCCGCGGCCAGGGCGGCGTTGCTCCGGCTTCAGGCGGCCCAGCTCGGCGGAGTCGGGTCGAACGTCCTGGTGTAGGAGAAACAGATGAGTGATTACGACAAGGAGTTTACACTGGAGATGGCGACGAAGGAGGAGCTGTGGAAGGAGCTCTCCTCCCGGTTCCATAGCTGCGTTCTCCTCTGTGAGGGAACAGGTGATGAGATTGGTGCAACCGGAGTTCAGCTCTCCGGCACGGCTCCCTCGATTACGGGCCTCCTCCAATTTGCAGCAAGCCTCGCCGTTCCATTTACCCATCAGCACGCGGCCCGGTTGTTCCAGATGTTTTGCAATCCTGAAGGAGATTTACCGAATGGCCAGGAAGACTAGCAAGAAGCCGGAGGTTCGCCGAGGCGGAAGAGCGGAGAACGGCTTCTCCCTCGTGGAGGAACCGGAGAGGCTCCGGGCAAAGCCGGAGGAGCCGGCGTCTCCCGCTCCGGCGGAAGCCGTCGAGGAAGTTGAGAAGGTGGTTGAGGGTGATCAGGGCTTTCCCTGGGAAGCTCCCCGGTATGACATTGCCAACCCGGTTGACCTGTTCAACTGCTGGCTCCACTTCCGGAACCGGATCAAGCAGCCGGCCCATACTCTCCAGAGGCCGTGGGGAATGCTTCCAAAGAAGGTCCGAGATCACCTGTTCGATGTCATTCGGAAGACGTTCCACTGGCTTGACAATTTCGAAGAGTGATGCGTGGTAGATGCCCCAGTCTCTTTCCGAACAGCTCGAAACGGCGATCTCCGGGTGGACATCGGGTGACTTTGACCTTTGGGCGAAGGTCCTTGTCTCTCCGGACAGCGTGACGTACGCCGAGCAGCGGACCATCGCGGAGAAGCTGGGCATCAAGGGGGACTGGCTCGAAGCCATCACGAACTTCGCCCTCGATCCCACCGTCTGGATTGCCGGCTTCCTTGCAAGAAGGTTTCCCACGTCCCAGTATATCAAAGGAGCCATTCCCGAGAGGTTGATCGGAACGGAGGCCCAGTTCAGCGGCCTGTCCACGATCGGCAGGCACGTTGAGGGATTCTTCCGGGGGACGAACATTCCGAAGCTCCTCGCCCTGAAGATGAGGCGGGAAGCCGAGGTCATCCAGGTCGGAAACAAGGTGTTTGACAGGCTGATCACCCGGCCGAACTGGAAGGAGGAGATGCCCCTCGTCTCGATGATCCTGGAGGGGCAGAAGCCTGCCGGGGCGGCTCCGGAGCTGTACAAGCTGGCCGGCATGATCCGCGGCCACATGGATGAGCTCTGGGGGTTCCTTTCAAAAACCCAGAAGGTGGCCGGCGGCTTCGACTCCATAGAGGGATTGACCCGTGCCACGTCCAGGCCGTTCACAGCGGGAGAAGCCCCTCGCTATTTGCGGGACTACCTTCCCCACATTCCCCTGTTCGGGGAGACCTCCGTCATCGAGATTTCCGGCAGGGAGGCAATCAAGCGGATGGGTGGAGGGAGGGTGGCCCAGGCCCTCCAGGCCATCGGGGAAAATCCCTTCGAGACGTGGGTTCCGACGACGACGGACCGCCTTTCAAGCAACTACCAGCGGTGGCAGACGTTTATGAACCGGGTGGGCACCCAGGTTTACAATCCCCGTTTGTTCCAGCGGAAGCGGTTTGGCATCAAGCTCCAGTCCGTCGAGGGGGAGGGTCTCTTCGTTACCGATCTGAACCAGATCCTCCAGCGGTACATCCACGGAGTGGCTCGGACCTACGCCTTGAACTCTCCCGTAACGGATGCCGAACGTGCCATCCTTCGGACATTCGTTACCCGTCCAAGTGGAAGAGTGGATGCCATTATTCCCTCAAACGAGCCGGTCATCGTCCAGATCATCAACGAGGGGCTCCGCGTGGCCGGCCTGGACAGGGCTCCCCTGATCCGCCGGACGATCGCCGGAACGAGAGGGCCGATCACCATCGAGCTGATCGACAAACGTGCCCTGAACCATCCAACTCTCGGGGCTCTCAGCACCCTGGTCCGGGAGGTAAAGGGCCAGGCCGACGAGTCGGAGATTCTGTTTGGTACGCTGTTCAGTGCTGCCCGGTGGAAGATGGTCAGAGCATTGTCACCGAAGATCGGTAAGAGGCAGGAGGATGCCATTGAGTCCGCCCTGTCCGCCGTTCAGCGGGACGCCAGGGGACAGGATACATCCCGCCGGATAGCCTCGTTCTTCTATGCAACGACCCTCGGTTTGAATACATCCTCGGCGATCAAGAACCTGTTCCAGCCATTCCTGACGACGATGCCCTCGATCGGAATCGGACCGACCCTGGCCGGCTACAAGGTTCTCCGGCAGAGACTTCCCGGTTATGCCCAGGCCTTCGGCCGGCACCAGCGTCTTCTGAAGGCCAACCGGGAGCTGAACGTCCTCCAGAGGATGAACCTGGCCCAGGAGAGGGCGTTCCACGAGGCTTTTCCCGAGCTGTCCGCAGCCGGCATCCGGGCCGATCCCCGTGCCTTCGAGATGTCCCAGGCCGAGGCCGTCGAGGGGACGATCCGCGGAAGTGTACCCTTCGATACAAGGGAGGCCTTCTACAAGTTTCTTCTCCAGCCGTTTACCCAGACGGAATTGGCCAACCAGGTCGTGACGTTCTACGGCGGGAAGGAAGCCGTGAAGCAGATGATGAGGCGTGGCCTGATGGACGTGCCAGTCACTCCGACCGGAGCTCTTGTAACGGGCTCCCAGCTTGAGGACTACCTGAACATCGAGGCGGCGTCCTTCGTCAATGCAACGCAGTTCCGTCCCGGTCCCGGATCGAGGACGGTTCTTCAGACGTTGATTCCGGCACCGTTCAGGATGTTTACCTCCTTCTTCACCCGGCTGGCCAACCACTTTGCCGAGTCCACCGTCCGTGGTGCCATGTCAGCGGCACAGATGAGGGAGGCTGGGATGCTGGCGAGGCTGACGGGAGGAAGGAATCTCGGGACTCTTGCCCGGACGTACCTGATCGGCAAGGCCGCAGTCTCCGGTCTGCGGGAGACGATCGGCGTGGACATGGCGGATGCAATGGGAATCACGGGTCCCTTCACCGGGATCGTGGAGTCCGGCAGGCTTTTCTCTCCCCTGACATTCTCTCCCCTGCCCTCCGTCGCCCTCGGGGTGGCCTCGTTCGCCTCGACGAGGAACCTCCGGGACCTGAATCCGTTGACGGTGCCCGGCTACGGGGACGTTCCAATTCCCAAGGCCGTTGTCCCCGGTGGCATCCTGATGAGCCGGATTGCCAAGGTCTTCAGGGCCTACCGTCCCGATGCGGGAGGTTTCGTCGATGACGACGAGAGGCTCATGTACCAGGGAGACGCCTGGGATGCCCTCGTAAAGCTCCTCGGAATCCCCCTGGAGAAGGACAGGCGTCTCCGGGAGGCGATGGACCGGATGCAGGCCAACCGCTTCCGGGTCCGGAAGTTCCGGAGGCGGTACGCCGTGGCGGCCCGGAACTTCGACCTGGACGAGATGGCCAAGCTGGAGAGGGCCTACACGGAGGAATTTCCCGACACGGGGCCTCTGGGAATCACTCATCAGGACTTGCGTCGGTACAACGAACAGAGTAGAATTACCACTGTACAGAGGATGCTAAGCTCAATGGGAAAACGGTTCCGATACCTGGAGGAGGACATCTACGAGCACGACCCGGAGCTGGTCGCAGGGGGAGGTCTTCTGCCGTGAAGCAACAGGAGTTGACGTTCCGGCCTGATGACACGATCTACATTCGGACTCCCCTCGGGCTGATCACGATGAGGCGGATCAAGGGAAAGGGAGAGAAGCACGCCTGGCGGCGGGTCGAGTTCACGCTTCCAGAGTTCTGCTTCGCCTTCCTCGGGGAAAAGGAGGGCCTCAAGGAGAACTTCGACCTGGTGGAGATGGAGAACGGAAGAGTCGTTCCCAAGTTCAAGATTGCCCAGCCGGTGACGAATGCCGAGGGAGAGATGATCGGACTCGTCGAACCCCGGTCGATTCGGATCCCGGATCGAGAGGAGGAAACCTCCAATGTCGGCGGATAATCCCGTAACCCAGTGGCAGACGGTAAGGGTCGTCACTGCCAACGATGCGCTCATCACGGAGTTCGTTCCGGCTGATCTGACCGCGGCTCGGAGAGCCAATCAGATGATCGGTGTCAAGCCGTTCTATTCCATCCTCCTGCGGGGTTTCGGCCAGGATGCAAACAACGAGGCAGCCGCCCTGCGAATCTCTGGATGGATGGACCCGGACAAGCCCAACGGCTCCGGCCCCGGACAAGTTCTCTGGTCCGGGGATCCGGCCCTCGGCAACTTCAGCTCGGGTTTTACGGGACCCCCAATCACGGGTCCGGCATGGCCTTCCGGGACGTACTTCGAGGTGGATCTCTGGAATCCTGATGGAGGCACGAGTCAAATCGCTCCTTTCTCGCTCGACGGAACGGATAAGCAATCCTGTGTGTTTCTTCCGACCCTCGGCTACTCGCATCTTCTCTTCGAGGTGACGCTGACCTCGATGCTGACGTTCGGGTTGATCTGGCGGGGGATCTCGACCCACTGGGACGTTATGCACACCGTGGCGAGGGGTTCCTAGTCGATCAGGACGAATTGCGTATCTTCGTCCGGTCTCATCCGGCGGACTTCGTCATCCTCTCATCCTTCCGAAGTCCTCCAGCGTCATCCCGACGCCGGCCAGGATCTTCAGCAGCGTCGTGAGCTGGATGTCCTTCTTTCCGAGCTCGATCTTCTGGTAGTTCGAATCGTCCATGCCCGCCCTCTTCGCCATCTCGGCGAGGGTCCACTTCTTCCTCATCCGGATCTTCCGGAGACGTCTTCCGATCTCGATGGGGGCCGGCTTTGTCGTCATGTTACCCTCACTTTCTTCTTCCCTTCCTTATGGCGGCAGGCTGGGTTCGAACCAGCTTTGAGCGTTGCCTGATGCCAGGAACACCAGATGCCTGTGGGCCGATCCCAAGCGACCACGCCCGTCCTCGGCTATGGGGGAACTGTACTCCATGGGAACTACTCAGCATCCGGGGGTTGCTCATCCTCATTATGTTTAGCGTTTCCCACACGCATGCTGCCGCCATCATCATGCCACCCTCATTTTCCATTTCTTCATCCACTGAGATACGTCTCTCAGGCTGTCCGGGTCGGAACCGGAAGGCAGTTGGACGACGTGGATCGGTCCGTGGTAGAAATCAGCCAGCTTGTTTGCCGCCGTCATGGCTGCCTCATGGGCGTCTCCATCCAGCATGAACGTCACGGAGGTCGGCTTGATCCTCTTGACAATCGTCTTCGTCTGTTCCCCCCCCAGGCTCTTCCCCAGAATGGCCAGGCGGTTGTCCCCCCACACGGCATCAAGGATTCCCTCACACAGGACGAGCTCGTGGACGGGAAGCCTGATTCGGTGAAGTCCCCAGAGAAGCTCCGACTTCCTGTACCGCGTGCAGTTCACCGGAGGGCACATATAGGGGGAGATCATGTTCGACCGGATGATCGACCTTCCGATGTAGTAGCAGGGAATGTCCTCCCCGAGCTGGTACAGGGGGAAATAGACCCGGAGGGGTTCCGGTCCCTGGTGGGGACGCAGGTCAAGGATCCTCCGGGTCGGGATCTTCCGTATTCTCGACAGGTACCTCCACTGGGGAGACCGTCTCCCCGCCTGAACGTAGTGACGGAGAAAGTCTCCATCCACCGAGGAGGTGAAGAACTGGCGTTCGACTTCTCTCGTCATCGCCTCCGTCATCTTTCCTCCGGTAAGGGAGCCGCCCAGCCCGCACTTGTGGCAGTGCCACACCTGTCTGGCGTAGTGGACCTCCAGCCGCTTGTCCTTTCTGCACAAGGGACACCGGTAGTAGCCGGAGGTTCCATCCCCCTTCCGGGCCTGGGGTCCCGCCCGGACGGCGTTGCGGATCAGGCTGGTGATGGAAGACTTCATGTTCGGACCAGCCTTTGGAGATGCCTCTCTACGAACTGTGTAAGGATGTGCGGAGTGTACTCCCTGACTCGTTTCTCGATTCCCTCTAGCAGGGGTTTCTTGAACGTTTCCTGTGTCAGGATGGCGCCAACTTCCTTCTCTACCCAGTTTATCAAGGCTTGCTCCGCCGCCCTGTTCAGAACGGAGGGATTCTTTCCCCCGTATGGTCCGGGTTGATCCTCTAGCATCGGTTTCAGGACGGCTTCGACAATTTGTCTGCGTTCCTCCGGGGTGAACAGCTCCGCCAGGGTCTTCGCCATCGCGGCGGCTCTGACCGCCTTCTCGTCAATCCTTTCCGTAGTCATTTCGTTTCTCCCTTTCTTGTCCTACTACAGTTGGAGAGCCAGGTGGTGGAAGTCATTGCACCCTCTTCAGTTCGCATTCAGCCATTGCTACCACTCCTGGTCAAACAAGCAGCAGGCCCAGTTTACCCTCACCCGGACGTCCACGAACCGGGGGCCGTGCCGGTTCTTTGCCACTCGAAGGGTTGCCAGGGTGTGTCCTTCGTCATCCATCCGCCTCTCCTCCTCGTCCTGGTTGATCGAGATCACCTGGTCCGCCAGCATCATCTTTCTCAGAGAGGCCTCGACGTCCTCGACGTGAAGTCGCCCCCTGTCGTAAGCGGAACGGTTGACCTGGGAGGCCGTCCACAAGGGGATCCTCCTCTCCAGGGCGATCCTCTTCATTGAGCCGTAGATGTTTCCGAGGTCCTGGTACTCCACTCCCTCCCCTCTTCCGGAGGGTGGCATGAGGTAGTCACCGTAGTCCACCAGGATGACCTCGGCATTGCCTGCTACCTGGCCGGCCAGCTCGTCGGCGGAGATGCTCCGGGGAGGATGTTCCCAGACGTGGATGGCGGCCCCCTTCCGGTGGAGCTTTCTTGAAACCTCCGTCCACTTCTTCTTCGACGGATTCTCCATCTCGGTCAGGCAGGACCGGACCTTCCTGTCGATCTCGTACCGGGGAACTTCCAGTGTTGCATAGTCCACACGCCTCCCCATTTTCAGAGCTGCACAGGCGACGGAAACGAGGAAGGAGGTCTTGCCCCCCGAGGTCGGGGCCAATACGACGGCAAGGTCTCCCCCAGCTATGCCTCCCTTGAGACACTCATCCAGGTTCGGAATTCCCGTGGGGACAAGATTCCTCCTTCCGGGGAGGGGCGTATGGACGGTCAGGATGTCGGGGGCCTCGGCGGTCCTACCGGGCATTGTTCTCCGGCTCTCATCCATGATGTCGTAGGCCTTCGAGATGTTTCCCCTCTCTGCCTGGATCCAGGCTCTTGAGGAAGCGTCCCGGAAAGCCCGGTTCTGGGCGAACAGGAGGACCTGGTCTCTATCGAACTCGGCGTCTCCGCTGAGGGAGCCGTTGAGCTTGACGTCGTGCCGCCGGCAGAGCTGCCTGAACTGGGCCTTCGTCAGGCATCTCTTCGTCTTCCTGTATCGTTTCAGGATCTCCTCTGCCACCGGCTCCAGCCCCGGATCGAAGAAATCGGGGCGGAGGAGGGATGCGACCTCCTCGATGAAGGCCTTCCTCGTCAGCTTCAGGAGCATCTCCTGCTGGTAGGACTCGTCAAACTCCAACTCTCATTTCCTCCAGGACTTTCCTCGGATCTCCAATTTGCTCCTTCCAGGTCATCTCGAATCCTGCGGCGTGCTTGTGACCTCCGCCTCCGTACTTCTTCGCCAGATCGGAGACGTCGATTCCTCCTTCAAGGGAGCGGAGCGACACCTCGATGTTCCTGTCCCTCGGAATCAGGCAAGCTCCGAAGGTTCCAGCCGGCGAAAGGATCAGTTCTTCACCTGTCTGCTTGCAAAGTCTGTGCCCGATCTCAGAGACAAGATCCTTCTGAGTCATCCACGTTGCGAGTCCGACAAGTCCGTCAAGTGTGAGGGGGAAGGATGCATCCACTGCCTTCTTGATGTCCTTCTCATCTCGGCGGAGGATGGCTTCCCCCTCGTGGCGGAGTCCCTGTAGAAGGTGCTCTCTCTCGAAAGCATTATGGAGGAAGTCCCAATCCGTGAATGTCATCTCATAGGAATGGACAGCGGCTCGTAGAATGTGACTGAAGGGAAGCTTGAATTGCCGGAGATCCCAATCCTTGACGTACTGCACGAATCTTGGAGGCGGGTACGCTCCGTAGATGTACTCCCAGGCCATCGTGGCTCCGCATTCATTCTGATTGAACCGGCAGAAGTCCATCGAGTGGTCATCTCCCGGGGCCGGATCCTTCTCCGCTGTCTTGTGATGGTCAAGGACAGTCATTTCATCTGACTCTTCGTACAGTTGAATGAGAGTTTCCCTCGGATAGGAGAAGTCAACAATCCGTATCTTCAAAGGTGGGGTTCTGTCCAACTCTGGTGGATCGTCCCCGTACTGGACAGGGATGAACGTTGGCATTGGTTGGTTCTCCTGTCCTCTCATCCTCCGGATGCAGGCTCGATGTCTCCCAAAGATCCAGGCTGCGGTGAATCCGTCCACGTCATCGTGGTAGATTACATACTCCATCTCCGTCACTCCTTATTAGAGAATCGAGGAAGTCCATCTCCCATCCTGTGAGACTCGACTCTCGGTGAGAGCCAGGTTCAGCAGGTCATCGAGGAGGCATTCTTCATCCTGTTTCATGGTATGGCTCGCTTCCGAATTTCAGTTTCCTTCCGTTTTCCAGCTCGCTCACTCGTTGGGGTTTCCTTGGCACAGACGGCTCGCTTCATTTCGTTGGTTTCCTAATCCTACATGGCTCGCTCAACAGCTCCGGTTTCCTTGGGCATTTCAGCTTGCTCAGTTGCTCCAGTTTTCCAGCTCACAACGGCTCGCTGCGTGGTACCAGTTTCCTTGAATCACTTGGCTCGCTCGGCTGTAGTAGTTTTCTCAGGCAGTGCGGCTCGCTTAGTGGCTGAGGTTTTCTTCTGCGTTATAGCTCGCTCCCTTTGTCCGGTTTCCTTTGCACAGCAGGCTCGCTACCGTCTATCAGTTTTCTTCAGGAGCATGGCTCGCTTCGTCACTGCGGTTTCCTTATGATGTCCAGCTCGCTCGGTTGTTTCAGTTTCCTCTTGCGGTCCGGCTCACTTCGGTCTTGCGGTTTCCTTGTGCAGTGCAGCTCGCTTGGAGGTCGGGGTTTTCTAGTTCTGCGGGGCTCACTCCTTCGTCATGCTTCAGACCCAGCTTCGCCTCGGAGTATTCCTTGCTGACCGGCAGGCCCTCGATCCCCCGCCAGGCGATGTGGAGATCCGTGAGGAACCGCTGGATCATGTACCGGCACGCCATCATGTGACGGCGGGCCTTCGAAGTCTTGCGGACCTTCTTTCCTTCCTTGGTCTCGATCATCTCGTCATCCTGGGCAATCCCGTATATGGCGTGGTTCTCCAGGCGGAACTTGTACTCATCGTAGACCCTCCGGTACGGAGAATCGGCCACCCGGAGGAAGCTGGCAGCGAGAACACCCATCAGCTTGCTCTTGAGGAACGGATTGTAAGTGAGCGAGAGCTTCTTCTTCGTCTCACCCTTGGCATCCGTGTACTCGACCTCGACCAGGTGCTCCCGCCTCCGGGAACGGCCCCCGGAGTGTTCCCACCTGTACGTTGCCGCAACCTGGTGGCCCTTGCCACTGAGAACCACGGTCAGCTTTGGTCCGTTCTCATCGAAGGCAATGCTTCCGGGCTCGTACCTCAGTTGTCCATCCTCACTGGAATGAAGCGGACGTTCCGCCGGGATGGCACCGACGATCTCCTTGTAGAGATCCGATTCGAGCTCGGGTATGTTACCAAGCCATTGCCATTCATCCAGCCTCCAACCTCCGACCACGTCCAGGCCTGCATAGGCTCGGAAGGAGGATGGATACTTGGCTTTCTCGATGGAGAGCTCGCTGATGAGTACCCCGGCCATTGCTGGGCCGATGCCCTTGACGTCCTTGAGGTACCCCTCCCAGATGGGAATACCTCTCAATGCCTCGGCCAGATCGGTGAACTGCCGCTTCTCGCTCGTTTCGAGTAGGAGATACTGAGCAACCAGGCAGAACTCCGTGTAGTCACTGATCAGCCCGTCTCCTTTCTCCTCGGCTTCCAGCCGGGATAGGATTTCTTTCCGGTCAGACAGGGAAATTCCATCCGTGATCCGGACATAGGACGCACGGAGATCGTCAAGGATCTCCTTGGCCTTTGACTCAGACTCGTCTTCCTTCGTTCCCGGCTTGATGCCGAGTTTTTGTTTGAAGTTGGCTACGACCCTCCCGCCCGTCTGGATGCGGAGCTTCTGGAGGGCGTATGCCCCTCGGGTCATCGCTCGTATTCGTGGTTCCATTTCCGTTTCTCCCGACCTCTTACTCCTCAAACAGTTCCCGCAGGTGAGCCGCGATCGCCTCGTACTCTCCATCCGATAGCAATCCCCCCTCAACCGTTGCAAGGAGGTCCTCCGGCTCAAAATCCACACCCACTGCGGAAGGAATGGCACGAGCCGGCTTGGCAAAGTAGGCTACGTCGCGTCCACTGCCTTCTCGGTGGAGGAGAATGTCCCTTCCCTTCTTCAAGTCCAAGCAGTTCTTCGGAGCCTTGTCTCCGGTAATGGCCGTGACGAGCTTGCCATGGTCCCGAAACTTGAATTGCCCGACTTTTATGAGGTTGGTCCCCGTCACATTAGGAGCCTCACGGACTATAACGTTCGCCAGCCACCGCTTCTGTTGAACGAACGGGGGCCGACTGTCCTGTTCGAATTCGTCTACGAAGGCACAGATGGGACAACCTTCACCAGGGCATGGAGCAAATCCTTTGCTCTCTCCATCCTCGACGGCATAGTGAACGGGAGCAAATGCAAAGACGTCCTGCACTCCACCATGTTTGAACGGCACGAGACGGATAATGTTGTCCCCCTCAGCGGGACGCCAGAACCTCGATCCCCGTCCCGCCGTCTCCCGTCGCTGTCGGCGGATCCTCTCGTAGACATCCTCGGTCTCTCCGGGATCCTGCGTGCTGCCTCCCCGACCCCGAGCGGCCTTGGGCTTCACCTTCTTCGCAACCTTTCCGCCGCGGCGGATCTTCGACTTCACTGTTTTCTTCAGCTTTCTTGCCATTGGTTCATCTCCTCTGGTGCTCGTCCAACCAGTCCGTCATTGTTACCCAGAGGGCCAGGCCAAGCATCCCCACCATGAGCCCGACAAAGGCTCCGGAGAGAATGCCCGCCGCCATCCGGATGACGTCCATTACCTCTTGCCCCTCTTCCTCTCCTGGATCAGCCTGTCGATGGTGTCAAGTTCCTTTCCTGCATTGTCTTGGAAGAACACGTCCACCGCCGCCTGCACGGCTTCCAACATGGCGTCAGGCGTCTGTCCCTCCGGAATGGGAACCGTCACGCCGACGTCATACCGTTGGCTGTTGAAGTTGGCGGTAAACGTGATGCCCTTTGACACGGTCACCGTTCCTCCCTCCGCGTCCGCCTTTACTTTCCTGCGTACTTTTCTGGCCATCATGTTTCTCCTTATTCAATGGGCTGGTATATCCCGCAACAGAGCTTTCCTCGCTGCCGCAGGCGTGTCCCCGAATCCCGCAAGGCTCTCTTGCAGGTTCACAAAGTCTGGATAGACGGCACACCACTGGTCTCCGTCCCGGAAGATCCGGACACCGTCGGTTTGGCATTCCGCCATGATCGCGTCGGCGGTTGCCAGGGCAAATTCCGCTACACATTGGCCGTAGCGGTTGATGACCTCTTTCAGAGTTCTAAACGAGCCTTCCAAACCCCACGTTCGATCTGTCTCCAACCGCCTAACTTCATCCCTTATGGCGTTCTCTTTCCACCACGCTGAAAGCAGCGGCCCGGCGATCTGGGCGGCGAATGCCTGTCTCAGGTGATTGTCCATTCCTATTTCTCCTTACTCAAAGTGATCCGAAACCTTGATGCTTACCGCCAGGGGAATGTCAGCTTTCAACCCTCCAGCGTACCATCTCTTATCCTTCACGTTGACTCCGAGCATCACCTTCTTCAGCAAGGCGGCAGCCTTCCGTACCTCTCCTCGGGGCGCATCAAGGATGATCGAATCGTGGACCTGCCCGACCAGGAGAGTCTCCATTCCTTCCTCCTGGAGTCTCTGCTCCAGCTCAATCATGGCTATGTACGAGATGAATACCGCGGAGCCCTGGATCGGGGCGTTATATGCTTGTCTCCGTTGATGCTGGTCATTAGGGTCTTCGAGATGCCGGCGAAAGCCTACAGCATTCTCCACGTATCCGACCTCGTTGAGCTGCTTCTCCAGCTCGCGGTGAAAGGCGAGGAGCTGCGGGTAGTTCCGATGCCAGGCCCGGATCAGCTTTAAGCCGATCTTCGTTGGAATCTCGTACTTGCTCTTCAACCCCCACGGAGTTACGCCATAGATGATTCCGAAGTTGATGTTTTTGCCGGTTGGCCGATCACACGGCGTACCGAGCTTGCGGATGCCCGCGGCCGTCAGGGCGTGAACATCCTCTCCTTTTCGGAATGCCTTGAGCATCTTGTCAATGCCGCAATATGCAGCCGTGAAGCGGAGCTCGTGCTGGTCGTAGTCGCCCTGGATGATTCTCCCGCCCTTGAACCGGCTGGTCATTGCCAGCCGTTGAGGACCTCCGCAGTCAACGTTCTGGAGATTCGGCCCCGTCGAGTTGAGCCGGCCCGTCACGGTGGCCGCAATGCCCCACTGCGTATGCAGGTAGCCATCCGCCCTGGATGCCTGGAAGAGCCACGGTTCCAGAACCCTCGACCGCAGGGACTCGGCCACGCGGAGCTCCGCCAACGGCTTGAGCCTCGGCTCCTTCTTCGCCAGCTCGACAAGCACCTCCTTCTTGACCGAGTAGCCGGTCTTCGTTTTCACTGGTGGCGTCAGCTTGAACTTCTTGAAGCAGAGATCCTGCATCTGCTTCACGGATCTGACATTGAGACCGGGAAACCGCTTCTTCACCTCTCTCTTGATCCGGGTGATCTTCCTATCCGTCTCGTCGATGAGTCGTTCGAGCTCGTCGCAATCGACGTGGATTCCCCTTTCCTCCATCCTGGCAAGGAGCTTGCACAAGGGCGACAATATGTTGTCACACAATCTGACCTGTGTCTCATCGAGCCGGCTTCTCTGAAGATGATGGAGATCCCAGGCACACTCGGCGTCCCGGACGTTGTAGTCCAGGAGCTCGTTCAGCGGAGCCGTTGCGAACTCGGGATACGCCTTAACTTTCGTCCAATACGGTTTCTGTTGGAGGACGTGGACGACCTGGTGGTTGAGATTCTTCGGTTGATTCTCGTCGAGGACCCAGGCCTGGATCATTGTGTCGTAGAGGAAAGAAGGATCCTCCGGTACCATTCCGCCATCGTCCTGCATCTTGTGTATCCAGAGTGTCTCAAACTTGGCGTTGTGGGCGATCCTCGGACCCTGCGGCCACCAGGCCGCGAGGCAGGCGGAGATTTCGGCAGCCGTTGGCAGACTCGGGCGGGAATCCTGGTGGAACAAGGGAAAGCCATAGCTGCCCGATGCTGTATGAATGGCTGCACAGAGAACGTGTCCATCCCTTGGATGCAGGCTCGATGTCTCCAGGTCGAAGGCACAGAGCTTTCCAGCGAGTTTCCTCAGCACGCTGCGGGCCTCTTTCTCCGACTCGATCAGCTCGTAGCCTGGCTTGGGTTCTCTTCGGAGAGATGTCTTGATCGTTCCAAACGCCTTCTTCAGCAAGGCCAGGGCCTTGTCAGGCTGGTACAGAGCATGGGCCGGATGGTTCGAGAAGACGAACGTATGTCCATGCCTCAGCTCCGTCTTCCCTGCCATCGAGCCCGGCTTGCCGCGGACGCTGAACGCCCGGTAGGCGTGCTCACCCAGGAGGACGATCAATCTCGGCTTGTGCTTCTCAATCGACTCGGCCCGGTATGCCTGGTACTCGACGAGCTTCTCGTGATCCGGCTTGTTCCGGACACCCAGGAATTCGGGACACACGTTGTCCAGGACACACCGTTTCCCCGGCAGCTCGGCGTCGAGGATCTGCTGGAGAATCCGTCCCGCCGGACCGACAAATGCCTTCCCTTCCTTGGCCTCCTCGGCTCCGGGACTCTCTCCGAAGAAGAGGACATGCGTCCACCTGTCCGAACGTTTCGTATTGACGTATCTTGGCTTGACGAGCATCATGGGGCATTCGCTGTGCCGGACTCATGTAAACCCTGGAGCTGCTCGGCTCGCTCGACCTCCTTGAACTCAAGCTGCTCCTTCTCCTCCCGCAATGCCATGATCTTGTCCTCCAAGACCTCGATCTTCTCCGTCAGCTCGGTGATTGCCCGCTCCTGCTGCTGGCAGAGGTTCCTGAGCTCCGCCAGCTCGCGGAGATCATCGGCGGTCGATCGGAATGGATTGCGGTCATTCATTGTCGAGGACTTCCTTTACAGCATCCGGCAACTTGAGCGGGAACCGTCCGGACTTGCATCCTACGCTCCCTTGCAGTAGGCCCAGTGCGGGCA
>SMTZ1_10002610_pt1 | contig 18125 bp, 13 predicted proteins | sample DeeMarSWOR136_30_FD_25667 | JGI IMG/M metagenome (IMG submission 25667)
CTTACCAGAGGCTGTGGAGAAGCTTGTACGTAGATATATTAACTGTCGTAGGGGCACACTTTGGAAGGTCAATCAGCTACTTCAGCACATCGAGCGGACCTGGGATAGGATTAGCAGCGATGAAGGGGATCAAACTAATAATGCCACGGAGCGGATCATAGGCTTAAATTATAAGATCAGAGCCAAAACCATGCGTGGTTTTAAGAGTATAGACAAATCTTTGGGCCATTGCTATTTATCAGAGTTCCTGCGTGCGAACGAGAGTGTATGTGATTTGCGGAAAGTCGTTTAAGAATCAACAATTATCCCAGAATTTGAAGAATTCTCCCACAATCTTTGGGCCAATTATACATCGGTAATGCTATTGACAAACTGCTCTGAATATGTCCTAATAAGTATCAGTTCACGGAGGAAAATAGCAATGACAATAGACATAAGTCCGCTGTTCTGTTAATAGAGCTTATCTTCTTGGAATTCGCTTGAATGTGTCTTTCTGAAAGGGTAAGTGGACAAACTGTACCATCAGATTATACCTGTTATTTTCCTTTCGAAAGAGAATTTTTTCTCCATCAAACAAGATGACTACTTTGCTATTAAACTTGATGGAAAGGTGCTGGTCGGCGCGAAACTTTGTACAAAATGAGGTGACAACATGAAGACAGAATCGATAGTAATAGGAATCACTATTATGCTGCTCGCAACAGCGAGAAGCCATATGGCCGACGAGCCCGCCGAGAAGTCGAGCGAGTCACAGTCTGATGCTGTCGGTTATCTGAACTTGGGGAGAATCTTTAGTTCCTGCGAATTTGACGCTAAGAAATTCGGCCCCATTCGCTGGCTCGAAGATGGTTCCGGGTTCACAACTTTGGAAGACTCAGAGGCTACAGCAGAAAGCAAGTCCCCTGAATCCTGCAATGAGTCAGAAGACGAAAGACCTAAGGATATCGTCCGGTATGAGCTTCAGACCGGTGCGCGCGAAACAATTGTGCCCTCTACGCGACTGATACCAGACGATGAATCGGAACCATTAGAGATCGACGATTACTCATGGTCGCTGGACGGAAAAAAGCTGCTGATCTTTACGAATACTAAACGCGTGTGGCGCAGGAACACCCGGGGAGATTACTGGGTGCTCGATCTGACTAATTGGGATTTACAGAAGCTCGGAGGAGATACAAAGCCTTCAACATTAATGTTTGCGAAGTTCTCGCCCAACGGCAAGCGTGTTGCTTATGTCCGGGAAAGAAATCTGTACGTTCAGAATCTCAAGAACCTTAGAATCACACAATTGACGAAGGATGGCTCGGACACCATTATCAACGGCACATCTGATTGGGTTTATGAGGAAGAGTTCTCTCTGCGAGACGGTTTTCGCTGGAGTCCCAACGGCAAATCAATTGCATACTGGCAGTTCAATACAGAAGGCGTCCGAGAGTTTCATCTGATAGACTACACAGATTCTCTTTACCCAAAGATAACCAGTTTCAAATATCCTAAGGTTGGAGAGACAAACTCGGCCTGTCGTGTCGGCGTCATCAGTGCTCGTGGTGGTAAGACACGGTGGTTTAATGTTTCGGATGAACCTCGGAATCACTACATCCCGAAGATGGAATGGGCCGACAACTCAAAGGCCATCGTTCTGCAACACCTAAATCGCCTGCAGAACGCAAATGAAGTCATGATAGGAAATATGCGTAAGGGCAGCGTGCGCAAAATTCTAACCGAGAAAGATGAAGCATGGGTTGACGTTGGTGACGACCTTAAATGGCTTTACGATGGCAGATGCTTCACATGGTTAAGTGAACGTGATGGCTGGCGGCATATATATCTGGTCTCACGCTCCGGCAAAAAAGTTGATCTCTTGACTTCTGGTGAGTTCGACGTAATTGACCTTTTGAGTGTCGATGAAGAGGATGGCTGGGCCTATTATATTGCCTCGCCGGATAATCCGACTCAACGTTATCTATACCGAGCACCACTTGACTGCAGCGGCAAGACCGAAAGGATTACACCAGCCGATCAAGAAGGAACACATAGATACCAAATATCGCCGGACTCAAAGTGGGCAATTCACACTTATTCTTCGGCTGATGAACCTCCTATAATTGATCTTGTGCGCTTACCCGGGCACGAAAGAGTACGTGTGCTTGAAGACAACTCAGAGCTTCGTGAAAAGATCGCTGCCCTAAAGAAACGTCCAACAGAATTTTTCCGTATAGACATTGGCGGCGGAGTTGTGCTTGATGGCTGGTGCATCAAGCCAACCGATTTTGATCCCCAAAAGCAATATCCGTTGTTTTTCTATGTCTATGGAGAGCCGGCCGGGCAAACGGTGCTGGACAGATGGGGCGGGGAAAAATATCTTTGGCATCTCATGCTTGCTCAGCAAGGGTATTTGGTAGTGAGCGTGGATAACCGAGGCACACCGGCACCTCGCGGCCGCGCGTGGCGTAAGTGCATCTATCGCCAGATTGGTATTCTTGCATCCGCGGACCAGGCAGCCGCGGCGCGAGCTATCATTAAAAGCTGGCCTTACGCAGATCCGGACAGGATAGGTATTTGGGGCTGGAGCGGCGGGGGCTCTATGAGCCTTAACGCTATTTTTAGGTATCCCGAGTTGTATCATACTGCCATGGCAATAGCGTTCATAAGTAATCAACGGTTCTATGATACCATTTACCAGGAGCGATACATGGGATTGCCGGACGACAATGAAGAAGGCTTTAAGAACGGCTCACCAATAACCTTCGCACACCAGCTCAAGGGAAACCTCCTTATCGTCCATGGAACGGGAGACGACAACTGTCACTATCAAAGTTGCGAAGCCCTTATCAATGAGCTGATTCAGCACAACAAGTATTTTTCAATGATGGCGTACCCAAATCGCTCTCACTCGATAAAGGAAGGCGAAAATACCAAACGTCACCTCTACGAGCTGCTCACCAGATACCTAAAGGAAAACCTACCCCCAGGTCCAACACCAGCTAAGAATCCCGATGTAGCTCATGCCGCTACGAGATGATGTTTTATACTCTAAATTCCCGATCTTCATTAAAGATAGATATGATGTTCACCAAGGCCGGGATACCCGGCTCTCACTGTTTAACAGTACTGTAACAATTTGGTGGTAATTAAAGGAGCAAACTATGAAAAATGATTATGAACTTTCACGACGGGAATTTGTCCGAAATTTCGCAGTGGGGCTGTCTATTTCTACTGTAGGAGCCACTTCGTCCTGCTCTCAGATGTCCGGGGTTACCCAAAGGCCGAAACTGCCCATGCGAACTCTGGGCCAAACGGATTTGCCGGTTACCATTTTGACTTATGGTGGAGGCTCGCAATTTACCGCCCTGGAATTCGGCGAAAAAGGAATGGTCGCTACTGTTGACAGGAAAGAGCTTGAGAGACGGCTGGCGCCTTTGGCTGGTCCGCATGCACTGTGTTGGGCAAGGCCTGATTATGATGACGGCATGACAACTGCATAGGAATGACAGTGTTGACTCCAACTGATCCGGTGGATATGATTTATAGGCTCGAAAGGAAAATAGATGTACCTCAAATTCTGTTTATGGTTTTTACTTTTATCTCTATTGCTTACAGGCTGCAAATCGACAGAATCAAGCGTGTCTGACATCACATCATCGGAATTGGAGAATCTGTTTTTCCGTGAAGACTGGAGAGAAATCCCCCCGCAAGTACCGATCACACAGGAGCATGTACAGAATCCCGATTTGGTTCTGGGAAGGCATGGCCCGGCCGGCGAGAAGCTCAAAAAATCCAATCATGATAATATTCCGAATGACCCCTGGTATGTCTGGTCCGGTTTATGTGATGATCTTTGGGCTATCAGTTTGCACAAAAAAGGTTCCCTGGTGGACATGACCGAGGGTCGAATCCGCTGCCGTACACGCCAGACCGGATACAATGTAATGAAATTCATCGTGGAACTGGAGGATGGCACATGGCTGGTCAGTGAACTTGGGCTGGGCGAAACACTGGACTGGCATGAGTTTGATGTCGAGTTCAACCATCCACAATTCAGGTGGCAACGGCTTGATATCTATGCGATTAAGGCTCGTGAAAAAGTGAAGAATCCGGATCTACGCAGAGTTCGATCCATTGGGTGGACCGATTTGATGACTGGAAGGGGCAGCAACGCGTGTACGCGAGTGGATTGGATTGAAGTATATGGCGAGGAAATTCGCCTTCGATGATCCTTACTTTTCACTAAGCCCTTTGGCTTTGACATGGTCTCTCGCTGCCGAACAAATTACTACGACGGGCCTTTGGGTAGTATCGGCTGAAAATGGGCAGAAACTGGCTGAATAAAAAATCAACAGTATTCCAGTTTCCGATGGCATGCCAGTTGCGGAAAGGAAGATCTTTATCAGTTTGATTAACGGCAGTGTGGTTTACTTTGAAGAGAAATAGACCGCAGAACCGACCATAGCGTGGTGATTTTCTTCAGGGCTTCTGCATCTTGCATCGATGTCAGTTGAACTTGCAGTGAAATCCCCGGTAATAATAATGTTTTATGTATATTGTGCTATCACAGGAGGCCTTTTGGGATAGGATATATTTTTTGAGAATTATCACAAAGCCACTTATTTTTTTTGGCCTTGACAAGTAAAAATGGCCGGAGATATGAATCTTGCACCTTACGGCAGTTATAAATAGCAAATCCAGACTAAGAAAATTGCATGAAAGGTTTCTCAGATTATGGAGGTCAGAAGTGACAAAAGGCATAAGAACAAACGCATTGCCTTTTATTATACTTATCTTCGGCTCGTTATCGATTGATATCTGTTTTGGAGAGACAATGACATATCCACATCGTGGTTTTTCTGAGGTGTCTCTAAAAACCGGTGGCAAAATAATCAATCCCTATACGGATGTTAAGTTCGAGGTAGTTTTTGAGCGGCCGGATGGTTCGAAGGTGACAGTGGACGGCTTCTATGATGGTGAGCGCATCTTCAAAGCAAGAGCCTACTGTGGTATGCTGGGTAGATGGCGATGGAGGTCCTCTTCCAACATCAAAGATCTGGACAAGAAAAGCGGTGCGTTCGAAGTCAAGGCCTCATCTCTCAAAGGCAAGTTACGTCTGCATGTAAAGGATCCTCGTCAGTTTGCTTATGATAACGGAGAATGGTTTCTGCATATAGGAGATACAGGATATAGATACGTAACGCAAACTGAGCCAAAATGGAGAGAATATATAGACCAGGCTGCTAAAATGGGAGCTACCAAAATTAGGACGTGGTTCTGTCAGGGTCGGTCGGATGTTCAAGTTCTTTTCTCAAATGAGCGAAGAGAATTGAATCTTGCATACTGGCAGGAAATCGATAAACGTTTGAGGTATTCATTTGAAAGGCATCCGCACATAATTTTCGAGTTAATCCCATATGGTGAAGATACGGAAGAACTGCGAAGATACGGTGGGGACGATGTGGGGGCGAAGCTGATAGCACGCTATGCGCAAGCGAGGTTTTCGGCTTTGCCAAATATCTACTGGTGCATTTCGAATGATCGCGAGATTGTCTCAGATGGCAAGCTTACTGGCAGGAAGGTTCTTTGGTACACAATTAACAAGATCGGAAAGGATATGGCGGCGAGGGAGCCGTGGGGAACACTGATTACTAATCACCAGAGCAGATGGAAGGGATACGATTTTACAGATGCAGCGTGGTCGGATATTATCACACTCGAAGATCTGGACCAGGTCGATGGGAAAATATTCAAAGAATACTACAACAAACGAGCGGTTCCTATGGTGCTGGATGAGGATCGCTACGAACACTGGCGGAATCCAAAGTACGACCGGTATTACTTTCGACGGCTAATGTGGGTAAGTCTTCTATCGGGTGGGTGTGCCACATATGGCGGATTAAGGACGTATGAGGCATATGATGGGAATCTATCAGGAGTGCAAGGTTACTTCGATTCTGTTACCCAGAGAAAACTGGAGCATGGGGCGGATGATTTTGTTCATATACACAAATTCTTTAGAGACAGCGAACTGACCTTAGTAGATATGAAGCCCAACGATGCAATACTTGGTAGCGAGCCGGGAAAATCCAAGTGCATGAGTGATAATACAACCTTCATCCTGTATCTGGCCAATCCCGACAATTCCAAACCTGGTGAGGCAAATGTTAACCGGACACCCGCAAATGTGACAGTCCGATTGCCGGAAGGCGAATTTGCAATAAGGTGGTTCAATCCGAGAAGCGGACAGTGGACAGACGGAGGCCGTGTGTCCGGACGTAAGCAAAGATTGATATCACCTGATAGAGGTGATTGGGTCCTGCTTTTGAGAAATCTGGAAACAACTCAGGGAGATTAGATCAGTTTTACAACAAATACTTCCTTTTTATTAATTGTAACTCAACAAAAGGAGGCAAAAGGATGCGGACTACTTTTCGATTATTCGCTGTTATGATTGTAATCTTTACTTCGGACATGTCGGCAGAACCGGCAAAAAGACCATTACGGGTCCATCCGGAGAATCCAAGATATTTCACGGATGGCTCAGGCAAGGCAGTGTTTCTGACAGGTTCACACACGTGGGCTAATTTCCAGGAACGGGGAGTAGAAGGTCAAACACCCGACTTCGATTATGAACGATACCTGGACTTTATGCAAACAATGGGCCACAATTTCATGCGGATGTGGAGATGGGAACATGTACAGTGGATGCAGTTTGTGCCGGGCGAAACTCTGATTCGGTATAAGCCAATGGCTTATATACGAACAGGCCCGGGCAAGGCGATCGACGGCAAACCCAGGTTCGATTTAACGCGGTTCAATCAGGCCTACTTTGACCGGCTTCGAAAGCGGGTTATTGCAGCAGGTGAGCGAGGCATATATGTCAGTGTCATGCTGTTTCAGGGATTTAGCGTTGAGCAGAAGGGAACAAAGGGAGTAGACCCGAAAAAGGGTAATGCCTGGGACGGCCACCCCTACAATCTAAAGAACAATATAAATGGCATCAATGGGGACATAAACGAAGATGGAGAAGGCGATGAAACACATACTCTCAAGATTAAACAGATAATTAGCCTGCAGGAAGCTTACGTTCGCAAAGTTGTCGATACTCTGAACGATCTGAACAATGTCTTATGGGAGATAAGTAATGAAAGTCATACCGGCTCAATAAAGTGGCATTACCATATGATCAGGTTCATCAAGGAATACGAGACTACCAAACCAAGGCAGCATCCCATCGGAATGACCAGTTCACCAATCAATAACCCGCCGCTTTTTGCAAGTCCGGCCGATTGGATTTCGCCGAACGGTAAGATCTATCTCAACGATCCTCCGGATACAAAGGGCAGTAAAGTAATAATCGTAGATAATGATCACATCAATCCCTGGAACAGCGATCCTAACTGGGTATGGAAGAATTTTATGCGAGGAAACCATTTTATCCTGATGGATCATTATAAGGATTTTCGGATAGACTCACCTGAAAGGCCTGAGCCAAGACATGACCCTACACGCAGGGCAATGGGTATGGCAAAAAAGCTTTCCGAGCGAATAGATTTGGTATCGATGAAGCCACAAAGCAATCTGGTCTCAACCGGATATTGTCTGGCTGATCCCGGCCGGATGTACCTGGTTTATCAACCCGAGAGAACACATAAAAGGTTCACCCTAACTCTCACTGCCGGTAAATACTCGGTGGAATGGATAAACCCATCAAGCGGCAAGAGCCATAAATCGCCAGACCATAATGCAAAGACCGGCACGAACATATTTGTACCGCCGTTCAACGGTTCAGCCATCCTATATCTACAAAAGATGCAAAACTGAAAATCCCAAATTCAGCAACTTAGACACTTAGCAACAAAACCGGCCATTGAAAACATTCACACAAAATCTGCGTTTTCTGATTAAAATCAGCATCGTATACTTAGACCGTCTAACAAAATGAAATATTTTTGATGTGTATGACCGATAACATGAATAGCTGATTGTTACTTATAAGAGCAAGGAGGCTACTCATGGCAAAGGAAATACTTAACGATGAGCTATGGCAAATCATAGAACCATTAGTGCCAAAGAAGAAACGAAGATTTCGATACCCAGGTCGAAAACCCCTTTCCAACCGGGCTGCGATGACAGGGATACTCTTCGTGCTCAAGACAGGAATTGCCTGGGAGGATCTGCCACGGGAAATGGGTTGTGGCTCGGGCATGACATGCTGGCGTCGCTTGCGGGATTGGAAAAAAGCTGGCGTATGGGACAAAATCCACCAAGTATTGCTGAGCAAGTTGCGGCAAGCCGATCGCCTCGATTTTTCTCGTGCGGTGGTCGATTCGGCTTCAGTTCGAGCGGTTTCTGGGGGGCGAAAACAGTCCCAAACCCAACGGATCGCCGCAAGAAGGGCTCGAAACACCATATAGTGACCGATGCCAATGGTATCCCTTTGGCGGTGAGATTGACCGGCGCCAACCGTCACGATATCACACAGTTGCTGCCGTTGGTCAGCGACATCCCTGAAATTGCGGGCAAGGTTGGCAGGCCGCTTCGACGTCCTGCTTCTGTGCTTGGTGACCGAGCTTACGACAGCGAACCACATCGCCAGCAACTTCGGCGAAAGGGCATCCAACCAATTCTGGCCAAAAGACGTAGCGACAACGGCAGTGGTCTTGGGATTTATCGCTGGGTTGTTGAGCGTAGTCTTTCGTGGTTGCACCAGAATCGTCGTCTTCGAATCCGTTATGAAAGACGTGGCGACATCCACAATGCTTTCATGATTATTGGTTGTATCAAAATTTGCTGGAACCATTTGGCAAATTGTTCATTTTGTTAGACGGTCTAAATGAAGCTGGAGTGGACGGTTATCAAATTGATTCTGTATACCAACCATTATTTATAGAGAAAAAGAGAGAGAAATAATAAATATAACTGTTTACAAATTAATATAGCCGGCTTTTTTCGTGATAGTTTCAAGGAACTCCTTTCTTTTATGTACCATACCATCAGATTAATGGTTTCCAATCAGCGGTAATGTAAAATCTTGTAAATAAAATTTCACATACGTTCTGAATAATTCCCGAAAACACTGCTTGACAGACATTAATTGTCTGCTGTATGTTTTTGGAATTCTACGTTAGCTTCAAAAAAAAACAAAAATATTTGCAGGAGGTTCCCTTGTGTTGAAAAAAAGGTTTTTTACATTATTCACTTTTTGTTTGACTCTCGTGTTCGTCTTGCCTATGGCACCCATAATCGGCGTCCCCAATCAGATTCAGAAGGGAGAGATGGCCGGATACCTCCTTGTCCCTCACAATAAAGTTCAAGAGACATATAACGCCGGGTTCTCCATGTATGTAGCAGCTTGGCCTTTGTTGGAGGAATATCCGGGGCGTCGTTTTCAAACAGGTCTGTTCGGCACCTGGATGCATGCTCAGTATGACGGTCCAAAGCCTGAAAAACTATATTCAGACATTGAGGGCGGTCTGGGCTGGTGGCGTGACACGCGGTTTGCCACAGAAACGCCAAAGTTCATTATGGGCAGTGTGGCCTTGAATTTCAGTGCATGGGCCAATGGACCCGGGGCAGGTAAAGGAAGGGATTGGGATAAACCCAAAGGAAAGTATGGCGTAGCACAACTGAGTCCCTGGGTGCTGTGGCCCCCCGATGGCCTTAATCTGAAACAAGGTACCTGCGGTGAACTGTTCGGATATGGGTATCTGCCACTTCCGCTGACCAAGGCCAAATCCACAACCGCCGGGAAAAATGTTCCGACCGGAAATAACTGCTGGACCTTGTTTCTGAACACGGGAAACTTCAAAGGCCCGGTTGCTTTCTTCACTCCCTATTTCTGGTCCCGTGTGACTGTGGACGAACCTCGATTGGCTGGCATGTTTCTGGATAGCCGTCCATCCGGGCCCAATAAGGCTTTGCAGATGGAAACCCAGTATGTCCCCAGTGTCCAGTCCGTTGACAAGAAGGGCCGGATCTATGCCCGAATAGCCCCAACCTCGTTCCCTCGGGGACCAAAGGGCAATTCGGTGGTTGTGCACCAGGTTACCGCCTACAACAAGAAGGCGCTCTGGAATAAGGTCAAGGCCTGGTTTGAAGGCGGCCCCCCAGCCAGTGGTGCTATCGATCCCTCGGGTGCCAGTGTGCACACCTTTCCAGGACGTGGCCGGGCAACATGGAAAATATATACCCCCCCTGTCCCCAGAGACAAAAGGGCAACTATTGCCTGGAATTCTTTTGCCACTCCCGCGGCGATTGATTCAATTACATACGGATTTCGGTGGAACGAGCAACTGGTTACGAGAAAAGATACCACCAAAGGCCCGCTGGTGACACTCCCCGCATACTACCAACTGATGAAAGACAATGACAAAAAAGGCAGGTGGGTTGTGGTTCAGCCCGAAGACGTTCCCGCCGAAACAGGGCTGACCAAGGTTAGCTTTAGCCGCCCCCTCGATGAGCCATCCAAACCCTACGTCACTCCTGACGATCCCGAGAGTTGCTGGAAGAAGCCCGGCCCCGTGGCAGGACCTTTCCAGGCGTATCCAGGGGACGGTAGCGTGGTGACATACTACTGGTATCGATTCGCCGACCAGCCTGCATTACTCAACGCCGATTTAACCGATAAAGAACGCCAGGCCTTGCAGTCGCGGGTGGAAAAACTACACCGGAACTGGAAAAAAGACCGCGACTACCTGGAGCCACCCAGGATTGGAAAACTGGCGGATATTGACCCGGCCTTGATTGTAACCCCACCGCCTGGTTTAGAGGTAGGGTATGTGCCCATCGCCACACGACAAGCAATGGAAGAATAGTTTTGCTTCGGCCCAATGTCGTTCGCAGCTTCGGCTAAGCAGAGTTGATAGGAGATATGACAACAGCATGCGAGTGAACCGTCAAAAATCGGACTGGAATTCCATGCTGTCGTCGTGGCGAGTTGCAATCTAAAGGGATCATGCCGTAATTATTAACATTGTACCACGTGACTTTACAGTGACATGTGCTATCGAGATAGGGAGCTCTATCACTGAGGCCCCCGTCCACACCACCGAATAACTAGGGATGGTGTGTGTTTGTCAAGGGAAGATCGGACCACCCAAAAACTGCTGAGTTCCCAATGTATTTGCCCTGAAAAAGAGGCCGATATTCGTGTCAGTCCCATCGCCGATTGAATCCTTTGTTGGCCCGATATTTTTTTTGAAAATTGTATAATTCCGGAAAAAATGCCTTTTTTCGAACTCTATATAAGCAAAATTAACATTTGTGGAGACATTCTGGAGAGTGTGCCAAGGTAAGCTGCTGTGAATCAGCTGGACAATCCAGCCTGGTCAAAGGTTAGTCACCAGGCCAGAACTGAACTTGATGCATATTAAGGTAACGAGATATGCAGAGCTCAAGGAAAGGTGAATGGTCAGCCATAACGAAAGTGAAGGTTTTTAGCCCCGAAATATGTCTTGTTGCATTGGGCCAAGGGCTTCTCCACTCTGAAGCAAGCATCGCAACACACGATAACGGCGAGTGTGTTAGCGGCGGGCCGGGGTCGCAGACCATAGCGGGTCATTCAACGGTTCATAACGGAACTTGGGAGCGCCATATCGTTCCCAAAGAAGCTTCCAACGAGTCGAAGAGGCGAAGAAGGAAGTATGGCGGTATGGCAGTCGGACCAGGTAGTATTAGAGGTGTAAATGGGGTAATGCCCATTGAGTCCCGCGAGCCTGGGACACTCGAAGGACCTGGCAGCAAAATGTAGAGGGATGAGCAGCGTATGCCATACACTGAGATGGATAACATCACGCTTGCAATATTGCCCTCATATCTCAACGGGCTCGGAAGGAATGCTACAATATTATTGGCAGGGACCGAGCGAGTGGCATGGATGGTGTACTTATTCACTGTCGTCCGATGAGTGAGTTTTGCTGAAGAGCCGGATGTGGGAAATCCACAAGTCCGGTTCCGAGAGGGGCGTAAAGCTCTTTTACATGGCAGAATATTGTGACACTCTTCAATCGAAAGAGAAGAGAAACTGTGAACACAAAGCATGCCTAAATGATAGAGCTTTACGTCTACTCGACCAAGAAGTCACCTGGAAATCAGGGTGTTTTCCAGCTCCTGAAAGAGGTGATTTTTCGAAAAATTCTGGCTTTTTGCAACTTGTCCAAAGGGGCCATTTTATTAGTGCCTTGTCACTGATCAACATCATTTTTTTGTGGCAGCTTTGCTCGACACTCATCGGTTTTCTTGTGGTGAATTTTAATCAAAAGGTTCCAAATATTTATCCAACCACGCAGTAATATCTTTTTGCATCTGCACACGTGACGAACCGATCACTTGATGTCCTCAGGGAGCCGCCGTAAGTGACCCGGAGAGCTATACCACAGCCGTTGTTATGCCTTTAGGCTGTAGGACCGACACTTTATGCTCAGAATCCAATGACTTGACCAAGGGCACCTCAATTGTGCTTGGAACTGCAATAAGAATCGGCGGCATGTTGTGTTTATGGAGTGGATTTGGTATGCTTCGAATATAATGACCCGGTAGCACGTATGAGTTTAACAAAGGAGACATCAATGCTTGGCAAGCACATGAACCTTTATATCCTGCTTTTACTACTTTTTGTCGGAACTGCATTTGCAGAGAGTATCCAAATGAAACCTTTCACAATTGACTGGCGGGAGAATGCAGACTCGCTCGTTAATCTTTCCTTTCTATTAGATGCTCCAGCAGGTGAAGACGGATTCATCCTGATTAGGAATGGCCATCTGGCAAAACCAAACGGCGAGCGTTTTCGCATTTGGGGAGTCAACTTTACAGCCGCATCGTGCATTCCATCGAAAGAAGACGCCCCGGTAGTGGCAGAACATCTGGCTCGTTTTGGCATAAATTGTGTTAGATTCCATTTTCTTGATTCGAACTGGTCAGGCAGCCTATTTATAGACGGCCGGGCAGATACACGTGCTTTGAATCCTCAACAGCTTGACCGGTTAGATTATTTTGTTGCAGAACTGAAGAAACAGGGCATTTACACCAACCTCAACCTGAACGTCGGCCGGAACTATCGCAAGGGCGATGGCGTAAAAGACTATGAATATCTTGGGCTGGCTAAGGTCATAAACTACTTTGACGAGCATGTTCAGGCATTACACAAGGAATACGCCTGGCAAATTCTGACCCACTACAATCCCTACACGAACTCAGAATATCGCCACGAACCGGCTGTTGCAGTCGTTGAACTTGTAAACGAGAACTCCATAGTAGAGGCCTGGTTCAGCGACAGGCTACTTGGTAAAAACATGAATAAGCGTCCGGGGACATGGACTGATATTACAGCGTGGTATGCGAATCAACTTACCAAGAGATACAACGAATGGCTTAAAGAACGACTGTCTTCAACTGAATTGAAGGCACTGCACAACATGGCCGGCGTTAAAGAGGATGAGCTTATACCTCGTTTAACGAAAAATCAGTTCGCCGCTTCTCCTAAGAAGAGGTTTCATTTGGAAGCCACTTTCTACATGGAACTGGAGCACAACTATTTCCAAAAAATGTACCGCTATCTGAAAGATGAACTCGAAATACGGGCTCTTATTGTCGGTACTAGCGATCATAATCATGGCAAGACCGGCTATCCCTTACTGACTTCCTCATCACAAATGGATATTGTGGATGGCCACGTGTATTGGCAGCATCCCCGGTATCTCACCGGTCCTAAGACCAAGCGCAGGGCCTTTTCCATCAAAAATACTCCCATGGTGAATGAGCCTTTCAACTCTACCGTGATTCAGCTTTCTCGCTCAGCAGTTGCTGGCAAACCATACACCGTCTCAGAAACCAACCACCCATTCCCCAACGAATTCGCTTGCGAAGGTATCCCCATCCTTGCTGCCTACTCGGCCTTCCACGACTGGGACGGCATTTTCTTCTACACTTTCGAGCACAAAGACCCCAAAGAATGGAATGCGAAAATGTCAGGACACTTTGAGATTCGTCCGGATCCCGTGAGGATGACGAATCTTGCTGCAGGCGCCTTGATGTTTTTAAGAGGCGATGTTCACTCCGCACTCACGACTATCCCAAGGTCATACACCATTGAGCAGGTGCGCGAGGGCATTCGGTATCCATATTCTGAGGGTTCGTATTTTACGCCGGGATTCTTACCATCCATTCCTCTCCGGCACACAACGCGAATAGTCGGTTTTGACGATGAGGCAGGGGAATATCCAAAAGTCAGCTCGGACAGTCCGATTGTTTCTGACACGAGTGAACTTACCTGGTACTATTCTGAGCAGAAGAAAGGGCTCGTAACCGTTGAGACGGAAAAATCACAGGCTCTCATCGGTTTTGTCAAAGACCATAATAAGGCGCTGAAGAATCTATCTGCCACTGTAGAAAACGAATTCTGCTCTATCATCTTAACTGCTTTGGATGGTCGACCAATACCCGGTTCGATAAATTTACTTCTTGTCGCAACAGCGCGATCTGCCAATGCCGGCATGATTTGGAACGAAAATAGGACATCTCTATCAAACTGGGGGGCCGCGCCGACCGTTATCGAACCAGTCAGAGGAAAAGTTATCCTCCGAAACCTCGAACCATTGCAGCAAATCAAGATAATCCCGCTTGACGGCGCAGGCAAAGCACTAGGATACACAGTTCGTGCTCACAGCACAAAGGGAGATTTCATATTATCTATCGGAGAGCAAGCAACTACATGGTACCTAGTAAGAATTCAACGATAGAAGTTCAAACGATTTACTCACCTATAAGCAATACAGCGAAGCTCATTCTTAGCCCTCGCCATCCCGCTATTGATTCAACATAGATTCCCGCAGATAAACTGTTTGATTGGATACAATCCTTCACTTATAATCTTCCAGGAAATTTATATAAAATTTGAGGATTTGCTGATGGCAACAATAACAAAAATAGAACTTATCAACCGAATCACAAAGAGGATTCAATGTAAGAATATTACCATCAAAGAAATAGTGCAGCAATTCCTCGATGAGATAACCGCAGAGCTTGCCAAGAACAACCGCTTGGAGTTTCGCGACTTTGGTGTCTTTGAAGTCAAAGAACGAGCAGCAAGAACAGCACAGAATCCCAGAACTTTGGAGAAAGTCCAAGTCCCGGCAAAACGGTCAGTGAAGTTCAAGATGGGGCGTAATATGAGGAAGAGGATGAACGACCACCCCACTGAGTAATATACTCCGTTTTCCCCATCGCTCATTACCAAGCTTGAATTTAACAGAAATAGTAACAAACACAACTGGTTCTTATGACAAGGAGAAGCTGATGATTCGAAAATTCATACCTTTAACTCTACTTGCTGTACTTGTAATCCTATATGGCCCGGTTGACGGGGCAGCCTTTGCAGAAGACAATTACATTACATTATTTAATGGTAAGGACCTGAGCGGCTGGGTTCCTGTGGGAACACCAAAAGCATTTACTGTTAAGGAGAACTCCATTTACTCAACCGGAGCCGGACCCTACCCTACATGGCTTCGCACCGAAAACGAATACGAGAACTTTGTTCTCCGTTTCGAGTACCGAACAGAAGGATGGTACGAAGGCGGTATTTTGATTCACACCCCGCTTAATGGACCGGGATCCAAAATTGGATTTAAGCTCCATCTACGACATGACCAGAAAGAATATGGAACCCGGTCTCCGGGAGCCATTTACGATGCTGCCGCACCACGCAGTATCGCCAATTTGCCATCAGGCCAATGGAATCGATGTGAAGTGGTATGTGATTGGCCACAGCTACGCATCTCGTTCAATGGGACAGTCATCCATGATATTGACATGGATGCTGCTGATGCGTTCAGATACAGATTACGCAAAGGCTTTATCGGCATTCAGAACATTGGCTGCCGAGCATATTTCAGAAATATTCAAATCCAGCCCTTACCCGGCAAGGAGAAATGGATTAATCTTTTCGCATCCGGCATGAACGGTTTACGCTCGCAGGGAGATACGGATTGGCAGATCCAAAATGATACGCTCACCGGCAAGGGCAATGACGGCACAGCAGTCACTAAAGAAGAATTTGAAGAACCGTTCGAACTCCAGGTCTGGGTTAAGACTATTGTCAATGGAAATGGTGGCGTGCTCTTCAATCATGGAAAACCCGGCATCGAGGTGCAATGCTTCAATGCTCCGGACAGTACAAATCCTACTGGCAGTATTTATGGTATCGCTCCTGCGAAGCGTGCCGTCAGTCATGATGAAGAATGGTTTCTGCTCCAAATCTTCAATAATGGACCAAAGGCTATGGTAATTGTCAATGGCGAAAAAGTCTGTGAAACCAATAAGTTAAAACCTCCATACAAAGGCGGCATCGCTTTCCAACAACATACACCGGGAGCGGTGATCCATTATCGAGGCGCCAGGATTAAGAAGTGATAGATCTCTATTATGGGAAACAAGTTTCGCGGATGTCTCTATTAATACAGGAATTGAATAATATCCATTAACAGATCCGCCGCGTAACATTATTGAAAGAACGATTGAAACAATTCAAGATGTCCTGACAAATTCAGCCGACTATCATTATTATTGTATTCTTCGGCATGGGACGAATATTGTCGATTCGCTTGTGAACACACATTCAACTCTTGTGGGATCGATAGGCAATCTCGACGTGATGTTCCGGGCCGGTGACGCCGAAGAGGTTAATCGTCCGGAACCTGAAGCGGTTGCTGGCCCGCCTATCGAGCGAAACCTCGACTTTCTCGTCGCAGTCTTGCCATGTGCCGTCGTCGCTCATCTTTTGAAAGCTTCGGAAGTTGGGCGTGCACGAACTAAGAAAAACGCGCGCCTTACCGCCCTCGATTGTCACCTTTGAAGTGATGACGTTAGGTGTCCATTCGATCCAATCCCGCCGGGTCGTTGCTATAAGGTAAGGCGTGTTATAAGCCCAGTGGGGCTTGCCATCTCGATACCAAGTATTGCTGCGGAAGATATCGTCCTCAAGCATGATAAGCGTAGAGGTAGGTCTGGCCGGGAACGTGGTGAAGCGATTGGTGTCCGTTTCCCAGCTACACCAGCGATAGGTGTCGGGCCTTGTCTCTGACTTACCGGTTTTAGGGTCCGGCTTAATGGGCCTTCGGTCAGGGCCGACAACGCAAATCACCGATTTGGCCCCATCGCGCCAAAGCTCGTCACGGATTTCCAGGGCCGACAGCGGGACCTCGTTTTTCTCGAAATGGGCGTCGTACTTGGCGTCGATCAGAACCCACTTGCTGAACTTATTGACCCAGACCTCGTTGACCCCATGATGTCCGCCGTCGTTTTTGAGCCCTGGCCCGCAACCCAGCCGGCGGGTTACGTAGCCGAAACTGTTAAGTACGGCGTGCTGCACAATGCTGAAATGTGTGCAATGGAACTTGCCTCCCATGAGCGCGGCATCGAGGATGGCGAACGTATCGCCTCGGGTCTGAGTGGGATTGTCGTCGTCGATAGTAATATTCGACTTGATCCAGTGGCGCAGCAGAAGGATGCGCTTCCACTCATCGCTCTCCCCGGCCACGACATCAGCAAGTCTGTACCGCGAATGTAGCTCACGGATGCGCGGGCTATAGTAGTTCTCGAACGCCCGAAACAACTCGTTGCCGCAATACCGCGGATTCTCGACCTGCACCACAACAAACTGCTCGCCTGCGGATACTCCCGGCACCGTCGCCAGACTCAAAATGAACAGCACACTTACCATAGCAACTTGGAGCCGCACATAATCGGTATTTCTGCTGCAATTCATAATCTTTCCTCACAAAGGGAGTTCCAGCATTTTTCTTCGTACGACCTGCTTCTCATCACTGAAGCTTGAAATAGTAAACAGCACAAGTTGCTTAAGGTCGAGGAAAAAGCGTATCAAGGCACGCCAAGGACTATGATAGCATAATTTGTGTTACTGTGCCAAACTTTATCGTGGCAAATCCGGCGGTACAGCCGGGCTAAAAGGCTGTCAGCTTGAGAGAGTTGTCGGCCCTTTTTTATCCCCAAAAGAGTTATATGATCGATACATTTCTTTGTCACCGTATACATCATCCTGACATATGTCACACCGGTAGTATGTGTTATGATGAGCGAAAAATATACTGTCAGGAAGGAGTCCTTTATGGGAGTACGAA
>SMTZ1_10002612_pt1 | contig 18123 bp, 19 predicted proteins | sample DeeMarSWOR136_30_FD_25667 | JGI IMG/M metagenome (IMG submission 25667)
ATAGGCGACGAGCAGACCATCGCCCGCCTGGAATCTCAGATGCCGGCTGAGCAGAAAGCAAAGCACGCCGACGACACAATCCACAATAACGGAACTGTCGCCGAACTCACGTCCAAAGTCACCGAGCTCTGGAACAGACTTCGCACAGCATAGCCCACACCGCTGCTAGTGCTCTGTTACGAACACCTTGCTCAGGTCAGGAATGCCCAGCGGGCTCACCTCATAATCGTGGACATAGGGCTTCACCAGCATATAGCTGGTGGTGAAGCACAGGGGAAGGCAGGGAGCTTCGTTGACTATTTCTTGCTCGGCCTGCTGATACATGGCCAGGCGGGCAGCCTCGTTCTGCTCAATGGCTGCCTTCTCCAGCAGGCTGTCCAGCTCTGGGTTGCTGTAGTCTGAGACGTTATGTTCGCTTCCGCTGAGGAAAAGGTTGTCCAGGAAGTTGTGCGGGTCGGGGTAGTCTGCCACCCATCCAGACACAAACATCTCATCCTTCTCCCGCCCCATGTTGTAGAGGAAGTCCTCCGGGTCTAATTGCCTCACCGATACCTCCACTCCAAGATTCCGGCGCCACTCCTCGATAATGGCACCCAGATACCCGGGAATGTTGTTGCCGTAGCCCGAAATGGTGATGACAATTGGTGGTAACTCGGCCACATCCCCGTAGCTCGAGGCAGCAATGAACTCCCAGGCCTTCGCGGTATCATAGCTAAGTCCCTGCAAGTCCTCATTGTAGCCGGGCATACCCGGCGGCAGAATCCCCTCGGCCGGCGTCATCATATGCCTGAATATCAAGCTGATAACCCGCTCCCTGTCCACTGCGCAGCAGAATGCCCGGCGCACGTTGACATCGTCGAATGGCTCGGTGGCGGTATCAAAGCCGACGTAGTACAGGCTTAGCTCCGGCGCCACCACCAGCTCCCGATGCAGCGGATTGGTCTCATCACTGGCCCAGTCTATGTAGCTTATCGATATAGGAGTCACATCGACCTCGCCCTTCTCGTACATGGCGATAGGCATACCAGCCAGCAGATGAAAGACAACCCGCTCCACTCTGGCGGCCTCGTCATAGTATTGCTCGTTGCGCTGCAACACCAGAGACTGGCCCCTCTGCCACGTCTCCAGCCTGAAGGGGCCCGTTCCGTTGGGCTGCCGCCACCAGTCCCCTCCAGTCTCCACATCCAGCCGGTCAACGACGAAGGCGGTAGGATACGTCAGCTTGCGGAGGAAGTAGGCCTTGGGAGCATCAATGTTCACTTCCAGAGTGTAGTCGTCGATGACCTTCAGTCCAGAAATCTCGTCCGCCATGCCCTCCAGCATCTCTTTGGCACCCACGATATCGCCCAAGTAGGTGGCCGCCGTCTGCGAGCCGGTGTCGGGCGTACAGGCCCGCTCCCAGGAGTACACGAAGTCCATGGCGGTGACTTCCCTACCGTCATGGAATCTCACCCCGCGGCGGATATGGAACGTGTAGCTTCTACCATCGCTGCTCCTCTGCCATCTTTCCGCGATATCAGGAGCCACCTCTAGCTCGTCGCCCAGGCGAACCAGGCCGCTGAAGATATGCATGACGTAGACATGCGACGTCATTTCGGCAGAGACCGCAGGATCAAGGGTCATGGGGCCAGTATCCCAGAGATTGAGGACTCCTTCGCCGGAGTAAGCCGGCTCGGATAGCTGGCAACCCATGGAGGACGGCAGCAGCAGAGCACAGACAAGGAGAGGCAGTAATGTGAGTCTCCAGCTACTTCTCACCAGATGCTCTCACCAGACAACCAGGATCTTCTCTATGGTATCGTCGTAGTCTGGTTCTTCGTAGCGATATCCCGCTCTCGGTATGATGCATTCGTAATAACGTTTACCTAGCACCGGCTCGGCAATCTCATCGCTCTGCGGCTCAACATAGACCAGGCCTGAGTCTACGGTATCGAAGGCAACGATGGCATGTCCACCCTCAGGATAGCTCATGGCGACAAAGGCACAGCGCATGCCGTTCTCTTCAGCGTTGTTGCACACGTCTTTGGCGAAATCCTCGCACACGTACTCTGCTGCGACGTAATCTCTCCGATCCGTTCGATCATTCCTCAGAAAAGCCAGCATCTCCCTATACGTGGGATCAATAATGGAGTAACCGTGCCCGGCCAGCAAGCCATCATAGCTGACCTGCAGCTCTGTAAACTGGCCCTGCAAGGCCTCGAGCTGGGCCCGGACGGCATCCAACTCGGCTTTGGCCCCCTCCAGTTGAGCCCGAGCTGGGTTCAGTTCTGCCCGCGCTGCCCCAAGCTCAGTCTGCAATGAAGCCAGTTCCGCCCTTCTCGATTGTAGTTCGTCGCCGGCGCTCATCAGGAACCAGAACTGGGCCAGACAGAAAGCTCCCAGTATGCCTATCACTATGCCTCTTATCATCGCCTCCTCCTGGAACAGATTTCAGCCTTCGAACACGTGCCCAGGCAGGACTGATAGACTAGCCTTTTCCCTGCCACCGCCGCCGATCCCATTGCTCCAGCGCCAGACCACCCCCGAGGGCCAGCGAAGTGGCCAGCGCGGATAGCACGACCACCAGAGCGGGATGCCATATCCTCTGAACTGGCTCCACCTGGCTTTCCTGGCGCTCAAAGCTCTGGCTCTGCGCAATCTCAGCGACGGCCGCCGCCTCCTCTCGCCAGCGGCGGTCGAGCTCGTCTATGTCAAAACCGTAGACCTGCGTCATGGCCCCATCATAGCTACTACCACCCTTGAGCACATTCAGCAGGCTCAGCATCCTGTCCTGGCCGTAGCTATCGAGAAGGTACGCCACCAGGCTGTAGCTCTGAGCATAGGATAGATATGCCTTTTCCGGCTCAGCGGAAAAGGGGCTGCACAGGCTGCGCACCGAGACGAGCCTGCCGTCGGAGATAGCCCTGTCCAGCCAAGCCTGAAAAGAGGGGGACAGTTCGCCCTCGTTATACATGGCCAGCCCTTCGTCAAGCCAGGTTGGAAGCTCACCGTACGGGCTGAAGGTCGCCTGGTGGACAACCAGATGCGTCAACTCATGAACCATGGCCCTTCTGCCCCAGTCGAGCTGATCTGGCGAGATTCCTATGGCCACTATGCCGAACTCGGTGAAGGCGGTGCCTCCGGTCCACTCCTGGGGAAAGATCATGGCACCCTGCAGATCGCTGGCCGAAGCGTACACGTATATCCGGATGAGCTTCTCGGGATAGGTGCCTACCTCCCGGGTCAACCTGCCGAGTCCTTCTTCACAGGCCGTCATCAGCTCCCCGGCAAACGAATCATCACCTTCGTACCAGAAAAGGGTGAGAGCACCATCGGCCAGGCTCCGCCAGTCGTAGCGATCATCGTCAAAGGACAGCACCGCGTGAGGAGTCTCGACGCTGTTGCCCGCAGCATCTTCGACCGTCCACCAGTACGTGATCGATGCCCCTGGAGGCAAGCTCGCTTTCCTCATGTCCCACGTCCAGCTCGTTTTCACTCTCGTCTCCGGGACGAAATCAGCCCAGGCTTCACTGGTGACCTGTGCATAGTTCATCTTGTCCACCTGGTAGTGAACACGAGCATCTACGATGTCTACACGGCTCTCCACTTCAAGGCTGAACGTGAGCACGGCGGGAAAATCCGTCTCCACGCTGCTGTCTAGGACGGCGATTCCGCCTTCGGCACCGACGGAGGACGGAGACAGCAACAGGACAAGGAACAGAGCTAGAACCCCAACACGCCTCATCACTTGCCTGCCCCTACCAGGGAACGCAGATAGGCACCGATGAACCCGTCCAGTTCACCTTCCAGTACCGCCTCGGCGTTGCCCACCTCCAAGCCAGTCCGGTGGTCCTTCACCATCTTGTACGGATGCAGGACATAGCTCCTGATCTGGTTACCCCAACCAGCCTCAACGCGCTCTCCCTTAAGCTTGGCCTCTTCCTTCTCCTTTCTGACGCGCTCCAGTTCCAGGAGCCGGGCATGGAGGATTCTCAAAGCCGCCTCTCTGTTCTGATGCTGAGACCTCTGGCTCTCGCATACGGCGACTAGACCCGTCGGGATATGAGTCACCCTCACAGCGCTGCTCGTCTTCTGCATGTGTTGCCCCCCAGGACCGCTGGACCTGAACGTATCCACCTTCAGGTCCTCCGGGTTGATTTTCACGTCCAGGTCGGCTTCAGCTTCAGGGAGCACCTCCAGCAAGGCAAAGGACGTATGCCGGGCATGATCAGCATCGAAGGGAGACAGTCTTACCAATCTGTGAACGCCGTGCTCTCCCCTGAGATAGCCGTACGCGTGGTCTCCCTTTATCGCCAGAAAGGCACTCTTGATGCCTGCTTCCTCTCCAGCAGAGACATCCAGAAGCTCCGCTTCGTAGCCGTGCCGCTCCGCCCACTGCAGATACATCCTCAGCAGCATGTTGGCCCAGTCCTGGGACTCCGTGCCACCGGCACCGGCATGAAAGGCCAGCATTGCGTTTCTATCGTCGTAGTCTCCGCTGAGAACCAGCTGCGTCTCCAGCCGTTCGAACTCGGCCGTCAGCCTCTGTAGCTCCTCCTCCAGCTCCTGCTCAAGGGAACGGTCGCCTTCTTGAACGGCCAGAGCAGCCATGTCGTACAGGTCAGCGACCTCCCGTTCCAGCCCACGCCACGTGTTGACGAGGGCTCTCTTGGCCCCCAGCTGGCGCATGATACCCCGGGCTCGGCTCGGGTCACCCCAGAATTCCGGGTCGGTTGACTCTGACTCTATGCTGCGGATCTTGTCTTCTTGGCGGGATATGTCAAAGATGCACCATCGTATCTGAAATTCGGCGGCGCAGGGCCTCTAGCCCGTCTTTCTGTTCCTGCATTCGAGGCTCCTCCTCATATGACACGAACAATCTTCCTGGTCAATCTGGCGCGGCCGCCAGCCTGCCACCGGCAGCAAGGTGCGCCAGTCTGGTAGGCTGGGGAAGACGATAGCCACAACAACACTGTAGCACCCAATGCAAAGCCGAGGCAAGGTCAATCCTGTGGCCTACCGAGACATATATGGGTTTCACCCCTGCCCTGGTTCTCAGGGCTGCCCCAACAAGCTCGCCATCGTGAATCAGTTCTGCACTACAGCCAGGTTCTTGTCCTACGGGCTGGTGGCTGCCGCAGAGTATGGACTTGGCACATCCCACGGTGGGCACATCCAGAAAGAGCCCCAGATGAGAGGCAAGCCCCAGCCTCCTGGGATGCGCAACACCCTGGCCATCGACCAGAATCAGGTCAGGAGTGCAGTGCAGCATCCTACAGGCAGCCAGTATCAAAGGGCATTCTCGAAAGGACAGCAGCCCCGGTATATAGGGGAGCAGGAGTTCACCTCTGGCCACCCTCACCTCAACGACGTCCAGTCCAGGGTAATCGAGGACTACAACCGCTGCCTGAGCCTTGCCCCGAGGCCTCGGAGCTGAGATGTCAACACCAGCTATGAGCTTGGGACCCGGAGGTCCACCCCGAGACACCACCTCCCCAGCCAACTTCGATTGGATCTCCCTGGCCCGGGCAGGGGTTACCGACCACTCATGTAGCTCGTATACCCGCATGCCGGGATCCGGCCAGCATCACAGTTGCCCCATCGCTCTCAGGGCTTCTTCAACTCGTTTCACCGTTTCCACCGACACCGGCAGAAGAGGTGACCTCGGATATCCTGAGTCAACTCCTCGCAACTTGAGAATGGCATGGCACGTGGGCACGGTAGGTCCATACTTGGTGATTTGCCTCACCCTGAGGACCTCTTCCTGAGTCTTCATTACTCCCTCCCTATCCCCACTCAGATAGTCCCTATACAGCTTCTGCACCAGTTCGGGATACACATTCCCCAGGCCGGTGACCGCCGCCTGTGCGCCCGCATCGAACGCAGCCACCAGTAGCGCCTCCGTTCCGATAATCAGGTTCATCTCAGGGAAGTCCTTCAGCGCCATCTGTGAGTGATAGTAGTTCTCCATGCTGAAGGTGCTGTCTTTTATCCCCGCCAGTCCCTCCTTCGCCAGTCTGGGCAGCAGGCCCAGAGGAACGGGGTTGCCGGAAAGCACCGGATTGTTGTACAGGAACACCGGGATACTGACCGCCCTTATCAGTTGCTGGAAGTGCGTGAAGATGGCCTCCTCACCGTGCTTGTTGTAATAGGGGGTGACCGCTCCCACCCCCTGGGCTCCGATCGACTCAGCGTGCCTGGCCAGATCCACCGTGGTCCTGGTGTCCGCGGTCCCCACGTGCACAATGATAGCCACTCTGCCCCTGACCTGGTCTACCATTATCTCGGCTACCTTCTTGCGCTCCTCGATTGACATCATCGGCCCGCTACCGTAGCTCCCGCAGGGATACAGTCCCTGGACATGGGGAACCAGGAACTCGATTACCTCTCTAGTACCCTTCTCATAGACTTGGCCATCTTTGGCAAACGCGGTCATTATTGGCGGGATGATACCCTTAAGGTCTTTGGCCTTCATCTCTCACTCTCCTTGGCTCGATTCTTCAGTTGCCCGTCAGCGAATGACATCCGATTCCCCGGCCAGAAACACCTGGAAATCCTCCCAGCTGGGCAGGTTCTGATACGGGCCATCGCCCATAACCGAGAAGGCGCCCATGGCATTCGCCCACCGTGCGCACACTTCCAGAGCCTGCCCTTTCAGCAGCCCGGCAATGAACCCAGCAACAAACGCATCTCCAGCACCGTGGCTGTTGACAGGGCTCTTCAGTCGAAAAGCGGGGATATCTACCGCACCCTTTTCCCTGGTAACCAGCGTGGCCCCCTTTGTTCCGCGCTTGATTACGAGGGTTTCTATTCCCAGTGACCGGGCTTTCTCAATGGCCGGAGTCAACTCACCGCAGTCCATCAGCAGCAGCAGCTCTTCTTCGCCCGGCAGCACATAGGCGCTCTGCTGCATCATGGGGATGAGAATGGAACGGGCCGTGCTGATATCGCAGAGTGTGAGACGGAGGTTGGGGTCGAACACGACGGTCTGTCCATTGGCTCCGGCAATGCGAAACAGCTCTTCCGTGGCACGGCGTGATGAGTCGCTGACCACTGGGAGAATCCCTTCCGGACAGACGATCTTCGCCTGCTTAATGTACTCCTCATCGATATCCTCCGGCGCCATACGGCTGGCAGCAGCGTGTTTGCGATAGAAGTGGCACTTGAAGCCCCCTTCACCGTGTTTCTCCACGAAGAACACGCCTGTCGGTGCCTCAGCATCCCATACAACCCTGGATACGTCGATACCTTCTCCTCTAAGGGTTCTGAAGATCTCCTTCCCGAACTCGTCCTTTCCCAACCGGGAGAACCAGCCACAGCTGAAGCCGAGGCGCGCCAAGCCCACCATCACATTGTCGGCAGCCCCACCCACCCATTTCTTGAAGTCCTCAGCCTCCCGCAAAGGCCCATAGCTCTGAGCCTCGAAGGCGATCATTGTCTCGCCCATGGCAACAACGTCTAGCATCGCTTGCCCCAACGTCCGATTATGCCAATCACACCCCCCGCTGTCAAGGAGAAAGCCGTCTGGCCAAAGCCGAGCTTGAGGCGCCGCACCAGGTGTTGCACCGCGGCGAAAAACGGTGCTATACTCTCTGGGTTATGCCATGAAGCTGGCCTCGAAATGCAGCCCAAGATAGCAGAGGCAACTCTCGTACGACGAGCCACAGAGCAACATCCCTCTCTTATTCCCCCCTCAATCTCACTAGGAGTTACTAAGGAGACGTACCATGACCAAGAATATCGCCAGCGGTGTAAGAGCTATTGAGGTCGAAGCCGAGAGGATACTGGCGGACGCCAGGGCCGAGGCCGATGACATTCTCCTCAAAGGCAAGAAGGAGGCCAGGCAGATCCTTGCAGCCGAACTGCCCCTGGATGAAGTGAAGGCGTCGTGCAAAGAGGTCACACAGAGGGCGACAGAAGAAGCTAATACTGAGCTTGCCAGGCTGGAGAAGAAAGCCTCTGAAATCAGCGCTGATGCCAGCAAGAAGGTGGACAGGCTGGCAGAAGACATAGTGCGCATTGTCACCGGGGCGAAGTCGGCATAATGGGCCTGATCGTCAACACACCTGAGCCTATGCGCAGAGTCAGGGTAGTCGCTGCCAAAGACTACTCCGACGAGACTCTCAAGACGCTGCACAGAGCAGGTGTCCTGCACGTCGAGGAAAGCGAGGAGCTGGAACCCATCGACAGGGAAGGCATTGAACACCAACGAAGGAGAGTCAGCGGGCTCTTGGCAGATATCGAAGATGTGCTGGCTTTCGCACCCAAGAAAGGAAGGGTGTCCGTCAGCGAGGACATTGAAGTCATCTACACCAGGCCTCTTGACGAAATCGAGGGGGAGACCAGCGCACTATGCACCAAGCTCAGCAAGATGCACCGGCAAGCCGTCAAGCTGAGCCAGGAAGCCAGCAAACTGGCCATTCTCAGAAGCTACCTTGGAGCTGTGGGGCAGCGCGCAGAAATCCGTCTGGCCGATCTCAACTTCTCCGGGAGCTACCTTTTCTCCCGGGTCTTCGTCCTTCCAGCCGAGACACAGGAGACCACGTACGCCAGCATCGAGCCACATCTGCTCGGTAGCACCGCCACTCCTGTGGAAGACGAGACATTCGTCTATAGCATCGCCAAGATTGAAGACCGGGAAATCATAGAACAGGCGGTGAAAGACGGCGGAGGCAGAGTCCTCTTGGTGCCGCCGGAGAACTTGACGCCAAAGGAATACCTCAAGGTAGCCGACAGTGAGGCTTCCAGAATTGAACAAGAACTGGCGGGAATAAACGCCGAGATCGAGAACAAGACCAGGGAAAACCTGGAACAACTGGTCTTCCTGAGAGAGGCCCTCCTGGCGGAGAATGACAGGCTGGCAGCCCTGGAGAAAGCTTGCGAGGCGAAGTATGTCACCCTCGTCGAGGGATGGGTCCCGGAGAGCAACGTGGAGTCAGCCGTCTCCGACCTGAAGGAAAGCGTGGGCTACGTCTTCATCGACACGAGACCGCCGGAGCAGGCCGAAGAGCCACCGAGCAAGCTGAGAAACCGTGGAGGTTTTAAGCCGTTCCAGGTAATCGTGAACCTCTTTGGCATTCCCAAATACCGCGAATGGGACCCCACGCCGGTCATAGCCTATTCCTTCGCCTTCTTCTTCGGCATTATGCTGGGCGATGCAGTCTACGCCATATGCCTGATATTGCTGGCCAGGTTCGTGCTGCATCGGCTGGTTGACGACCCCGAAACGGAAGGGTTCAGGCTGTTCCAGAGACTGCTCTATATCAGCGGCGGCGTCGCTATCGCGACCGGCATACTCACCGGCACGTATCTGGGCGACTTCTTCAGCAAGTTCTTCCACGTCGGCAACCTGGCGCTCTCCAGCACGATACAGGGCGTATACCTGGATGCCATGAGCTTCATAGTAGTCTCACTGGTGATCGGGCTCATTCACGTCAACCTGGGCCACGTGCTGATGCTTGTCAGGGGCATACGAGAGAGGCAAAGACACATCGTTGCCGCCAGATTGGGGTTATTCATCCTTGAGATCGCCGGGGTGCCCTGGGTTATGCACTTCATCGGAACAGACATACTGCCGCTGGCTCAGGAAACGTATTCGCTCCTGCTATACGCTATGGGTGTTGGCATAGCATTCATAATCGTGGGTTCTCTTATGGAGAAGGGTGCTTTCCTGGGGAGCATATTCTGGATATTCGATATCACCGGCATACTGGGCGACGTTATGTCGTATGCCAGGCTGGCAGGGGTTGGTCTGGCCACGTACTACCTGGCGTATTGCTTCAATTTGATGTCAACCCTGATAGCCTCGATGCTGCCCGCGGGCATCATTCGCCTCGTCCTGGGCACTCTGATTGCCATCGCTATTCTGCTCTGCGGCCATGTGCTCAACCTGGTACTCAGCTCAATAACCTGTTTCGTACACTCTCTCAGGCTCTGCTTCGTCGAGTTCCTGTTCAAGTTCTATGTGGGAGGCGGACGAGAATACAGCCCCTTTCGCTTGAAGAAGAGAGAGGTCATACCTGTCAGAGGATAGGCTCAGGATGGAGGACGGGAGATGTTGATAGACCCATCTGCCCTGGCGGCCCTTGGCGGGGGCATAGCGCTGGCCGGTGGTCTGGCCGGCTCTTCGCTGGGCATAGCCATCTCTGGCTCCGCCGGAGCCGCCATGCTATCCCAGGACCCCAGACAACTGAGGAATGTCGTAATACTGGCGGCTCTGCCGATGTCGCGTGCGTTCTACGCCTTCATTCTCTTGATACTCATCATAACCACGGCAATCCCCAAAATCCTTGTGCTGGCCGACCCCGGTGGCAGCGGCTTCGCCATACTGGCCATTGGCATCATGGCATCCCTCTCCTTTGGAGCTTCAGGTGCATTCCAGGGCTCTGTCTGTGCCGCAGGTATCGCTGGCTTGTCCAAGACAAAGGGCAAAGTTCTGACCAACGCTATCATGCTGGCCGTGTTCGTGGAGTTGCTGGCCGTGCTGGGGCTTGTCTTCAGCATTATGGCATTGAGCATGCTGGGCCTTATGTAACCAAGAACGCTGGAAGTACTATGCTGGAGGTGCAATATGTTAGTCAGTCCTGAGTCCCTGGCGGTCCTCGGAGGCGCACTGGCGCTGGGCGGGGGCCTGGCAGGGTCGTCAATAGGTCTGGGCTGGGCTGGGTCCAGCGCAGCAGCTACACTGGCCGAAGAGCCAGGGCAGCTCAGAAATGCCATAGTGCTGGTATCCCTGCCTATGACACAGACCTTCTACGGCCTCATCATCCTGATACTGATACTGACAACCGTGATTCCCAATATGTCGGCCATGCCCGACCCCAGCGGGACTGGTTTTGCCGTGCTTGCTTGCGGCATCATCGCCGCAAGTGCCGAGTGCGTGTCCGCCGCATACCAGGGGGCCGTGTGCGCCTCGGGCATCTCCCTCCTTCCCAAGACCAAAGGTCAAATACTGACCAACGCGCTGATGCTGGCTGTGTTCGTAGAGTTGCTGGGTGTACTGGGACTGGTGTTCACCATAATGGCGCTGAGCATGCTGGGGCTCTTCTAGGGGCGTGTCAACAATGCAGAAGATAAGTGAAGCTGTTGTCGACAAGGTGAAGACGGAGGCCCGGGGTCTCGTGACCCAGGCCGAGAAGACGTCTCAGGAAGAGGTCGACAAGGCCAAGAGGCAGCGCGAAACACGTATCGAGGCTCAGAAACACCGGATGCTGGCGGAGGCCGAAGAGGAAGCCGCCAGGATTCTCTCTCAAGGTTCTCTGAAAGGGCATCAGAAGCTGTCAAATGCCAAGGCGGCAATAGTCGACCAGATAATCGATCGCGCTCGGAAGGCACTGGCGGAGGCCCCCAGTGACAGGAAGCATCTCCTCAATCTCGTCAACGAGGCGCTGGCCGGGCTGGGTACGGACAAAGGCAGGATCTACGTTTCTCCCAAGGACATAGGCACCGCGCGAGAGCTCCTCAAAGCAGACAGGAAACTGGCCAGCAAGGTTATAGAGGTCAAGGAACTCAATTGCATGGGTGGTGTCATGGCGGAGGATAGCGAGGGCAAGCTCGGCATAGACAACACCTACGACACCAGGCTGGAAATGCTATTGCCCAGGCTGTTACCAGAGATCAGCAAGGAGCTATTCTAGAGCTCCGGGAGAGTCCTTTGCTCGATCCAAGGTACGCGTACATGTCGGCCTACCTGAAAGGTGAAGAACCCAAGGTAGTTGCCGCCAGCCACGTAGAGAGGATGTCCAGAATGACCAGCATCCCGGACGCCCTGGCAGCAATTAGAGACACCGATGTAGGCAACTACCTTGAGGAATTCTCTATCAAGACTTTCGACGACCTGGACCAATTGCTGTGGCGCTACCTCGCCCATCGCATCGCGCACGTCGAGTCATTCAAATACCTACCCAACGACATGCGCAAGGTGTCACGGGGCTATGTGGTCAGGTATGACGTTTCCAACGTGAAAGCTGCCCTGCAGGCTGTTTCGACAGGAGAAAAGGGACGGATGATACCTGTGGGCATCATCCACGATAACAGCCTGCTGGAGGAGCTCTTCCAGGTCGAGGCCGTGGAGGGCATCGCCGAGATCCTCACCAAGTGCCGGCTGGGCGACTACGCGCCCATAGTCAGACGATACGAAGTGAGTGGAGGAGCGAAGTCGAAGCTCATGGTTGAGGCCATGTTGGACGGCCAGTTCTACCACGGCCTCCTGGGTATGGCCAAGGATGTGAGAGAGGGCTCGGTTCTCGCCAAGGCCTTTGGCCTGGTCATAGACCTGACGAATCTGCAGATTGCCTGCAGAGCCACCATAGAGGGCATCGGACCTGAAGCAGGTGAATGCTTCATACCCGGTGGCTATATGATCGGCGAGCGGGCCCTGAGGGATCTGTTGCCCCTGAAGTTGGGCGACATACCTCGCAGGCTGGACAACAGCCAGTACCGTGACATAGCCAATGAAGTAGTGAATGCGTATGACAAGACCAAGAACATCACGGCTGTGGCGGAGATCATTGGCAAACATACGTTCATCTTGCTCCAGGTCATGCTATCGCCAAGGGCATTGTCGCCGTTGGTGATGGCTTGGTACTTGATTCTCAAGGAGACGGAAATACGCAACGTGAGGCTGATTCTCAAGGCAATCGACGATAATGTGCCCGTAGAAGACATCAGGAGGTATCTGGTCTTGTGAGCCCCATGCCCATCAGAAACCTGAGCATAGCAGCCATAGGGGATGAAGACCTGGTCAACAGCTTGAGGCTGGCCGGTATCAGCAAATGCTGGATGATAAAGGAGACGCACGGCGCCAGAGAAGACGTTAGAACGGCTCTGACTGAATTGATAGCAGACCCAGAGGTTGGCGTAGTGGTGCTGATGGAAGACTACAGCGAATACGTCGCGGACTTGCTGGCCCAAGTCAGACGAGGTAGAAGCACAACGCCCGTAGTCGTCGAAGTGCCCTCAAAGTTCGGCACGAAATACCCGGATGTCACGCGATACTACAAGGCATTCATCAGAGAGTCCATAGGCTTTGACATAGAGATTTGAGCTGGCGCCTTTGCAGTTGCGGTTTGCCTAGGCACTCAGCACTGCAAGGGGGGCCGCGGAGCAAGCGAGGAGGTTACAGCATGGGCAAGATATGGAGAGTCTCAGGTCCACTGATCATAGCTGACGAAATGAAGGGCTCCCAGGTCTATGAGGTTGTAGAGATAGGTGAGGAGGGAATCGTGGGAGAAGTCATCGGACTGGAGGGAGACAAGGCTGTTATCCAGGCACATGAGGATACCCTGGGACTGAGAACCGGCGAGCAGGTAAGAGGAACGGGGAGGATCCTGAGTGTCGAACTGGGCCCGGGTCTGGTAGGGGCTATCTATGATGGCCTGCAGAAGTCCTTGCTCACCCTGGCTGAGGACACTGGCTCCTTTATCCAGCGAGGCGCTAAGGCAGTGGCGCTTCCCCGAGACAAGAAGTGGAGTTTCACTCCCACAGTCAAGGCCGGGGACAAAGTCAGCCAAGGAGATATCATAGGCACTGTGCCCGAGACAGAGCTCGTTGAGCACAAGATAATGGTCCCCGCAGGGATCAAGGGCACAGTGAGGCAGATAAAGGAAGGGAACTTCACCATCGAGGAAACGGTGGCCACGGTGGAGTCCAATGGAGAGACCAAGAACCTCATCATGATGCAGCAATGGCCGGTGAGAAAACCCCGGCCTTACAGGCAGAGACAGGATCCCTCCGGATTGCTCACCACCGGTATGCGGATCCTCGATTACATGTTCCCTCTGGCCCTTGGCGGCAAGGCGGCCATACCAGGGGGCTTCGGCACCGGAAAGACAGTGGCTCTTCAGCAGTTGGCCAGATGGGCCGAGACAGATCTCAATATCTACGTCGGCTGTGGTGAAAGAGGCAACGAGATGGCCGACGTCCTCTACAGCTTCAGGCAACTCAAAGAGCCGAAAACCGGCAGGTTGCTTCAAGAGAAAGAGATATTCATTGCCAACACCTCCAACATGCCTGTCGTGGCCAGGGAGGCCAGCATCTTCGTCGGTGTCACCATGGCGGAGTACTTCAGAGACATGGGCTATGACATCCTGCTGGTGGCGGATTCTACTTCAAGATGGGCCGAGGCTATGAGGGAGATGGGGGGCAGGCTGGAGGAAATGCCGGGAGAGGAGGGCTTCCCCTCATACATGGGCTCGCGGCTCTCCTCCTTCTACGAGAGAGCCGGCATGGTCGACTGCCTGGGTAATCCTCCCAGGAGAGGCTCGGTCACCGTGGCCGGAGCTGTCAGCCCCCCGGGAGCTGACTTCAGTGAACCGGTGACTCAGAATACCCTGAGAATAGTCGATGCGCTGTTTGCCCTCGACGTCTCTCTGGCAAACAAGAGACACTTCCCCACCATAAGCTGGCTCACCAGTTACAGCCTGTATGTGGATGCAGTCAAAGACTGGTGGAACAGGTTCGACCCGGGATGGGAGAGTACCAGAGCTGCCGCCCTGAAGATGTTACAGCAAGAGGCGGAACTGGAGGAGATTGTAAGGCTCGTTGGCCCCGAGGCCTTGCCTGAAGGCGACAAGTTGTTGCTGCTGGCCGCCAGGATGATACGCGAAGATTTCCTGCAGCAGAGCGCCTACAACGAAGTTGACACCTACTGTACCCCAGGAAAGGCAGGCCTCATGCTCAAGACCATCACGAAGTTCTATGACCTGGCCCAGGAGATGCTGAACTCAGGCACAGGCTACGAGGCCATCCGCACATCTCCCATGGTCTACAGGATCTCCAGAATGAAGGACATAACGAATGAGGACTTTGAGGAGAAGACCAAGGAACTCTGGGCAGAGATGGAAGAAAGCATGGTGGCGCGCAAGCGAGCCGCATGAGCATACCAGTCAGCGTTGACGGAGATAAGGAGGAAGTCTATGGATTTGTCTTCGCTCTATGTTAGAGAAGGGAGAGCGATAAGCAAAGCCAAAGGGTCTTTGCTGGTAGCCGAAAACATTCCCGGCACGAAATTCAATGAAATAGTCGATGTCGAGCTCAGCAACGGTGAGATAAAGCCCGGCCAGGCCATAGACATTAGCGAAGAGGCAACTGTCGTTCAGGTGTTTGGCGGGGTAAGCGAGGTAGACCTCAAAGGGAGCAAGATAAGGTGCAAGGGCGAGACACTCAAGCTGCCGGTATCCATTGATATCCTGGGGAGGATACTAAATGGGATGGGCAAACCCATAGATGGAGGCCCAGCGCTCGTTCCCGAGGAGTATCTCGACATCAACGGCGAGCCCATCAACCCGGCAACTCGTCAGCCCCCGGCCGAGTTTATCGAGACAGGCATTTCGGCAATCGATGGCCTGAACGTTCTGGTCAGAGGACAGAAGCTACCCATCTTCAGCGGGTCAGGGCTGCCGCACAACCGCATCGCCGCCCAGATAGTCAGACAGGCCGCCGTCAAAGGAAGGGAGGAGAGATTCGCCATAGTGTTCGGAGCCATTGGAATCAGCTATGACGACGCCTCGTTCTTCATCAGGAACCTCGAGAGAACTGGTGCACTGGAGAGAGCCGTTGCCTTCATCAACACTGCTTCGGATCCTGCGATAGAGCGGATATCAACACCGAGACTAGCCCTGACAGCAGCCGAGTATCTGGCCTGGCAGCAGGATATGCACGTCCTGGTCATACTCACCGACATGACCAACTACTGCGAAGCGCTGCGTGAGCTCTCCGCCATGCGCGAGGAGATACCATCGAGAAGGGGATACCCGGGCTATATGTACACCGACCTAGCCACCATGTATGAGAGGGCCGGCAGGATCATCGGCAAGGAAGGGTCGATCACCATTATGCCCATACTGACAATGCCCGACGATGATATCACCCACCCCATACCCGACCTCACCGGCTATATCACCGAAGGACAGATTGTCCTTTCCCGGAACCTGGATAGAAAGGGGGTCTACCCTCCCATAGATGTGTTCCTCTCTCTCTCACGAATGATGAAGGAGGGAATCGGGCCGGGCAAGACCAGGGAAGACCACAACAACGTCTTCATGCAGTTGTACGCTTCGTACGCTGAAGGATCCTATCTCCGCGAGATCTCCACCATAATAGGCGCAGAGGCGCTGGGCGACAGGGACAGACTTTACCTATCAAACGCGGACGACATTGAGAGAGAGTTCATTTCCCAGGGCGAACAGGAGAAACGGAGGGTGGAGGACACCCTGGGCATCGGCTGGAAGCTCTTCTCGACGCTGCCGGAGGAAGACCTCAAGCTCATCAAAGAGGATTTCATCAAGAAGTACCTTCCGAAGTACCGCGAAAGCGCCGCTGACACAGCTGGGTAGTGCGCCAATGCCGCAACTGATCAAAGTAAGACCGACGAAGATAGAGCTGGTAAAGCTGAAACGGAGGCTTGCCCTAGCTCAGAGGGTGCAGAAGATAGTCAAGGACAGGCTCTCGATTCTGACGATGGAGTTCCTCCAGACAGCCAAGGAGACCGTGGAAGCCAAGAGAAGCCTGCTTGACGAAATATCTCAGATGTACAGAGCATTGTCAGTTGCTGCCGGATACCACGGCTATGTGGCGCTGGAGAAGGAGCTTCTGGCCAGCGAAGCCGACGTGGCGGTCACTGCCGGCTTGAGAAACGTAGCTGGCGTGAGGATCCCCTCTCTCGAGCTCAAGGAGCCGGCGAGGACAATGAGGGGATACGGCCTGCTCGAGACCTCCTCTTTTGTGGATCACAGTGCAAAGCTGGCCCAGAAGGCCCTCAAGGCCATCATTGAGCTCTCTGAGCTCCAGAGGGGCCTGGAGTTGCTGGGAATGGAAATAAGCAGGACGAAGAGGATCACCAATGCCCTGGAGTACATTATCATCCCCAACTTGCAGGCGACCATACACTATTTGACCATGAAATTCGAGGAAAGGGACAGAGAGGAGAAGGCGCGCTTGAAACGGGTGAAGGTGCTGCTGGCGAGAAAGGAGTAGTGCTGTGGCCGCGCAATATTGGGAAGAGGAGAGGCAGTCCCGTTACGATAGCATGCTCAAGGGGTATCTAAGCGGGGAATTAAGGCTGGTCAACGCCGGCCTGCCGCGAAGTCAGAAGACGTTGGCGCTCCTCCTGCGCGAGGAGTCCCCCCATGTGATGTGCCAAGACGGCAGCACACAACTCATCAAGAGAAAGGAACTCGACTACCTGGCGAGCATTCTGGACGCCAGTGAGCAAGATGCCCTGCTACTGCCCATGCTCATGGAGCTGGGCGGGGATCAGTCCCAGGTTACTATCCTGTGCGCCGGTCAGGTAGAGAGGAAAGTGATCTCGATAATCCTCGATATGCCCCTGCCTAGGGAGCAGCAGGCTTCCCCTGCCTTCGCTCTACCCCCTGCCTCCGGCAGTTCCACCAAGATTCCCGTCTCCAGCAGGATGGGAGAAACAATCACCATATACAGGCCACAGCTAGCTCTGGTCAGGAAGAGGTTGAAGACAACCACTCAGTATGTCTTCTCCCAGAGAAGTGCCACCCGAGACCCCTCATTGACAAACAGTATCGAATAGGGAATAATATCGTGACTGGATGGTAAAGATCAGGCTTCGCCGCATAGGAAAAAGACACAGGGCAAGCTACCGAGTCGTGGTAGCTGACAGTAGATCGCCACGCGACGGCGCTTTCATCGAGGTTATCGGTCACTACAATCCGCTCACTGACCCCGCGACCGTCAGGATCGACGAAGAGAAAGCATTGACATGGCTTGGGCACGGAGCACAACCTACAGACACCGTTTCCAGCTTGCTCCGCAAATCCGGCATTCTAGACAAGTTCAGGCAACAGCGAACTCCAGATCAACGCTAGCTGTTAATAAGGAGTCAAGATGAAGGAGCTTGTAGAATACATCGTCAAAGCTATCGTGGCCGAGCCTGAGAAAGTCAGCATTACGGAGGAGACCAGAGACACTGGCTTGGTGATCAAGCTGGAAGTTGCCCCGGACGACAAGGGTCGGGTTATCGGTAAGCAGGGTAGAGTGGCAGAAGCCATACGAACACTGCTCCGAGTGAAGGGAGCGAGGGACGATACCAGGGTCAGACTAGAAATAGTGTGAGTCTGACCCGAGACAGTTTGAGGAGGCAGGAAGGCCCGGTCGGTTTTCCCGCCGACCCCG
>SMTZ1_10003573_pt1 | contig 18117 bp, 17 predicted proteins | sample DeeMarSWOR136_30_FD_25667 | JGI IMG/M metagenome (IMG submission 25667)
CATTTAAGAACCTGTATGAAAAAGCACAGCTAAAAACCCAGATGGAGTCAACCGATAATGTATTAAGAAGGCAAAGGCATTATGTTTTAAATGAACTTATACGAAATGCAGATTTAAAGGGAGGTGATGTGTGCGAGGTGGGATGCTGGAGAGGACTTTCTGCCTGTCAGATAGCAACGTATTTAAAATCGCAAGATATAGATATTTGTTTTCATATTTTTGATTCATTTCAAGGATTGTCCGAAATAGAATCAGTGGACAGATATGAGTATGAGAAGCGGGACTTAAAAAGTGTCAGAAAACAGTTTGCCTGCTCTTTGGAAGACGTTCAGGATAATTTGAAAGAGTTTGATTTTATAAAATACTACAAAGGATGGATACCTGAAAGATTTCCTGAGGTAAACGACCAAAAATTTTCCTTTGTACACATCGATGTGGATCTTTATCAGCCGACATATGATTCTTTTCAGTTTTTTTATCCCCGCTTATGTCCAGGGGGGATAATGGTGTTCGATGATTATGGGTGTATGCAATTTCCTGGAGCAAAAAAAGCTGTAGATGAATGTATTTCTCAATTCGATAGAGTATTTTTCCTCCCCTTACCTTCTGGTCAGGCCTTCTTAATAAAGGGCCTTGTAAGAGATTCCTGAAAAGATTCAAAAGCTCTGTGATGAACGTTTTCAGAGGCGTCTTTTTGAGTTTTGTTTATAAGTGATCTGAAAGGGCGATATGTGGATATGTTGAATAGGGTATTGAAAGAGTTCGATGCATGGTTCCATACCCTTTTGTGTTATTTTCCGGGGAAATTAGGATGTTATCTCCGATATAGTATCTATAAAAGGCGATTTATATCCTGTGGTAAGAGAATTTCCATACCACAGGCTGTGTTTTTCAAGGGTTTTAAGAATATCGAATTGGGTGAAAATATTTGGTTTGGCCCTTTCAACAGCATATTTGCGGACTCTATCACTAACGAGGCGAGAATTAAAATCGGGAACAATGTATCATTTAATTGTAATGTTATGGTTAATGCGGATGTGAGGGGGACTATTATTATTGAGGATAATGTTTTGATAGGCCCTAATGTCGTGATCCGTGCGAGCGGGCACAGATACGAAGATATCGATATGCCTATTAGGGAGCAGGGACATCGTAAGGGGAGAATTGTTATTAAAAGTGGGGTGTGGATTAGCGCTAATGCTGTGATATTACCTAATGTTATTGTGGGGAGAGGTTCGATCGTGGGAGCAGGAGCAGTTGTTGCAAAGGATGTTAATGACTTTGAAATAGTTGGTGGTGTACCAGCAGAAAGGATTGGATCGAGGGTACGCAATCAACCCGAAACTGGAAACGATTTGGACGCTGTCCCCAGTATGGTATCAGATCCAAATCGATAGAGAAAGAGGAATGATTGAGTTAATCATAACAAATAGATTACATCAAAAGATCTTTGTGGGCAAAGACTTGCCTCGATTGATTTCGATGAGGCCACTCACAAAGAGAGAGATCGCGTTTGGCAGAAAATTGGGGATCCGCAGATTCTATCTCCCAAGTCTAACCAAGACCGGATCTGTACAATTCTTTGGAGAATTCGATAGATTTTGGGATCAGGTAGTGAAACCTTTTGGTCCTGACCATCCGTTCTGGCGAAATGTTGTTTCATCTAAGATGGGGGAATGGGAAAGGTCCACTGCTTATTTCACCCTCATGCTTTTTACCCTTGCTCAAAAGGTTACAAAAGAATCAGAATTCATCGTTATCGTTTGCTCAAGCCTCCAAGAGGAAGATCTGTGTGAAGAATGGGGAGAGAAAATGGGCTGGAAGGTGTATAGGATACCGTATTTATCGTTGCCTTACTGGTCCCGACGAATTATTCAAGAGATAATGAACTTGAGAAACTTCCTCTATATGTCCTTAATCTGTTTTTACAAAAAGTGGTTTTCGCCAAAATATGAGCCAAGGAGACTTACAACAAAGGAAAAAAATTTAATTGTTTCGCTTTTCTATGAAAACTGTTTTCGGAATGGTAAGTATCGGGATCATTTTTTTGGAAACTTGCACAACTTTATTATGCAGAGTGGCAATTCTGTTAGGTATCTTGCTGGTCCGTTAGGTGACTATAGAAAGGCGGTAAAAAGAGTTAGAGATTGTGATGAGATTTCAATTTTAATACCATATTCGATTATACCATGGGGTGAATTGATAGTATTAATACTAAAGATTTTCATGAGAAGAATTCGATTTGATCGAAGTACTTTTTGCGGGATGGATTTTTCACGATTAATAGCGTGGAATTCACGGCGTTTTGAATACTCTTTCAACCTTGACGCTGAAATTTACTATAGTGCGATAAGAGAGTTATGCGAGAATGAACAGTTCATTAGACTAATCCAGTTATATGAGGGTAGTGTTTTTGAAAGGGCATGTATTCAGGCTTTTAGGAAATATAGTTCAGGGCAGATTGTTGGATACAGCCATGCAGTGATATTCCCCCTCAATTTAAAAATACGCTTGACCGATAGTGAAAAAGAAGTGAGGCCAGAACCAGGGGTTCTTGTATCCACTGGCCCCGAAGGCAAGCGTCTGATGGCAAAGATTGGAAAACGTGAATCAACAAGGATTTACGTTATATTCCCGTCAGCAATACTAAAAAGGCAGATCAGGGTGCTCGATCAAATATTCTTGTTGCTCTTGATGGCGTTAGGGGCTCTGTTGGAGTTCTGGACTGGCTGTTTGAGAATGCTGAAAGCTTTAAGGATTACAGCCTTAAACTAAGGGCTCATCCTAATATGCCAATTAAGAGATTGCTCGATCAATGCCTCTGCGACATTCCGGATAATTTTTCCCTCTCAGATGGTGATCTTAAGTCGGACATTGAAAGCAGTTTCTGTGTAATCTATCGTCAGAGCTCGGTGGGGATGCAGGCTTTGATAAATGGTGTGCCAATTATTCACTTAGATATTGACGCAGCATTACCTTGTGATCCGATATTGAATTTGAAAGCTTCTAAATGGGCAGCCGGCACCCCGAAGGGATTATTAACTGCTTTGCAAGAAATACGTTTATTGGACAATGGACTTGATAAGGCTTCCATACGTACTGCGAAAAAATATGCAAGAAATTATTTCAGAGTCCCGGATGAGAAAAATATCATAGGATTCTTTGTGGAGCGGAAAGCATGAAATAACCCATCGTGAAAACGAGCTGTGTCTGCACTTGGTCGAATTAATGAAATAGCTAATAATTGTGAAAGGCGGTGTTTGGATTGCTTTTGGTGTTGTTTAACCGATATGTTAGGGAGTAGAGGGTTTATTTGTGGGAGTTGGATAGTAGTAATCAAGAAGCGGGCGTGACACTGTTTGACTCGGTTGCCGACGAAGATGGACGAGACATTTAGCGAGTAGAAATTGGAATGTGGAGTAAACTGGGAACTAAGTTAGGCGAAGAACTGTGGATTGTATCTCTGAAATAACATCGATGACGTCGACTATACAGGAACTTCTGATGACTATTGCGGAAAAGCAAGCAGGACCTGTGAGCATGACCGGCGAGGGCGGGAGACTAATCGGATTTGTTACGGATTATGATATACGTCTCTGTCTTCAATCGGGTAGTAACCCTTTTGAGATATCGATCAGGGAGATCATGAATCCGAATCCCACCTCGGTTCGATATGATGAAAAGGCATATACTGCGCTATGCCTAATGCAAGGACAACCAAAACCTATTACGGTCCTCCCAATATTGGACGAAAAGAATGGACCAGTTGGGATCCTGAGACTTCAGGATCTTGTGGCTGCGGGTTTGTAGGGCCTGCGGCAAACCTTCTCGTGTCAATCGTATGTCCCAACATCTGTGAAGTATTATAAAGGCCTCACGAAATTATAGCTTATTGATACTACTGCAATTATTGAATGCCATATGTGCCCATCTCCTAACCTTCTAAAACACCTTCTATTTCAACTGCTTACAACTCGTACCCTGAGGATTTTTCCGATTTTTCAAGGATTTTTCAGCCCTCAAAAAGGGACAGCTAGGAAAAAGGATTTTCCAGAAGCCCTCCTTTTAATAAAATGTAAGCTCTATTGTTTTCACACTAATTTCTTCATAACTCTTTTCATGTGGTATCCTCTGTCCCGAAAAAGTTTCGCACCTTTTCAGGAAAATGAAGGATCCTTTCAGATTCCAAATTTCGCCGAAGCCCGCTTCAAAAGATAGCTTACATTCAAGACATACAATAAAAACCATCCCCTCAGAGACAGGTGATATGTGTAACAATGATACATCATCGAATTAGAGGATGTAAAAAATGATAAACAATAACAGTCAACAAATGTTCGAAAAGATTGCAAAAGATGGCACATGGCAAGCGAATTATGACTCCACAACTTATATTACTTATAATTTTATAGCACGCCGCGAAGCGGTTAGACGTATGTTGAAAAAGGACACTTTTTCATCAGCACTAGATCTTGGTTGTGGAGCAGGTGATTATTTTGAGATATTGTCTTCCGTTTCAAACAGATATTTTGGAATTGATTTTTCACCGAACATGATTAGACAAACGAGGCTTAATTACATTAATTTCCCCTCTCAACCAATATGTATAGTTGGTGATGGCGAAAAACTCCCATTTATAGATGATAGTTTCGATTTAATTTGCGCTATTGGCTTTATTGAATATTTTCGTGATCCGAATATAGTGATAAGAGAGATAGCCCGTGTTCTAAAACCAGGAGGAACCCTTATTATGCAATCATATCAGGTCGATTTTTACAATAAAATATTAAAGATGTTTGGCTTGGACTTAATGAAAAGAGCAATTAAATATGTATATAGGAAATTCTGGCGGTCAACTGGAATTGGAAGTGTTATAAACAAATCTTATGGTGAACGTCAACTCGACCAACTCATGATTAGATTTGGGTTTTACAAAATTTGTTGCGATTACAATAATTTTAACGTATTTCCAAAAACTATTAGAAGATTATTTCCAAACGCTTATATCGGGTGCTCTGAAAAGATCACAAAGTGGAACAGTAACATTTTCAGTGTGTTTGCCGTTAATTATATTGGACGATACGTTATAGACAAAAATGACATGATTATTGCGGAAAAAGGTGGGAAGCCAAATCTGGGAAAGAAAGATTGTTAAGGTATTAAGAAAGGACTATAATAGTATAAAGGGGTTTGTGTAAGAAATCAAAAGAAGTTTAGTGTAAGAGATTCATTGATGTTGCGAAGGTAGAAATTATCTAAGATAGTATGAGAGCAATGATATTTAATACAGTTGGATTCATTTGTCGTGTTGTGCATAATGTGTTGTTGAGAAATGCGCTGACGGTCTTTGTCTTTCATGACGTTTCGGATAAGCCGAGTGAATTTATGCGTAAGTACAAGCTTAGTGTGTCACCTGCGACTTTTGATTACCAGATAGAGTTTATAAAAGATAATTTCCGCATAATAAGCCCGGACGATCTATTGGAATCGAGGATTCCGAAAAAGGCCGCCTTAATTACTTTTGATGATGGATTCCGTAGCTGTTTTACGAACGCTATCCCGATTTTGGAAAGGAAGCATGTTCCGTGTGTAATCTTTTTGAATATGGGTCCTATCAAGGGTGAGATCTTTTGGGCGGGGTTGATTACGTATCTGTGCGAAAAAAGGTTAGATTTTGTCGAGTATCTGAGGAGTCGTGTAGTTGGAAAATCTGGAAGGCGGGTTTTGTTTTTGTTATGTTCAGAGGAAATCGTGTATTCTTATTTAGAAGAAGTTGGACAGAACTTTAGTGATGAAGTTTGCGAATTCGTTGGTGGGTTTGCGAGAGAGGAAGATATCGAAGAAGCAGCGATGAAAGAGGTGGTTTTCTATGGTAATCACCTTTTTAACCATTACATCCCTGTATTAATGTCCGATGAGAGATTGATTAGGTCTTTTGTGAAGAATAGGGAGGAACTAGAAAAATACCCAAATTCTAGAAACTTGTTTTCTTTTCCGTTTGGTCAACCAGGTAGCTGTTTTTCGGAAAGGCAAGTGGGTTTATTAATTGAAAATGGTGCAAAGAAGGTTTTTCGATCTTCAGGAACTATCAATTATGATGCTACCGCTTCTTATTTGGATAGAATTGGATTAACATCGTACCACGAATGTTCAGCGAAAATATGGTTTGAAATGTTTCGAAGTCAATTGATGTATTTTGTAAGAAAGAGTAGATATAATTTGCTGGAGTAGATACCGTGGACAATGTTCTGACAACGGGTAAACGGAATATATCAATTAACAAGGGTCAATTGTGGGGGGGACTTTAGGGACGAAGGGAGTGAAGGACTACCTGACTGTTGCTGGGTTTTCGATGAAGCCAATTGGGATAAGGTGGCTGTCGGGGTTCCATCATCAAGAATAATACGGGAGTGTGGGTTACTACCTCATGAATGGAAAGAGAAAGATTTGCACGGGCCAAGATATGGCCCTTATCATACCCACAAAAGATCGCCCCGAAAGGGTAAAAACCCTTCTCGACAGTATGGCTCAACAGACAGTCCCATGTGGCAGGGTTATCATAGTGGATGGCGGGCGGAGTGTGAAAGATATCGTGATGTCTTTTTCCGATAGGTTACCAGTGGAGTATTGGGAGTGCCACCCTCCAGGCCAGATTCGCCAGAAAAATAAGGGGGTTTCGCTTCTGGACGGCCGAACGTCCCTTGTTGGTTTTCTGGATGACGACATTGTGCTGGAGCCAAAGGCACTTGAAAGGATGATAACTTTCTGGAATGAGTGCGAACCGGATACCGCCGGCGTGTCATTTAATATTGTGAACAGTCCTTCTTACCGATACTCATGGGTGAAAGCCCTTATGGGAATGAGTTCACCAAAACAGGGTCGGGTTCTTCGTTCCGGATACAATGTTGCTACTACACCTGTGGATTCTCATCTAAAGACTCAGTGGCTTTGTGGTGGGGCGACGGTTTGGAGAAGGGAGATTCTCAAGAGATTTACCGGAAGGGAAATATATTCGCGCTGGGCTATTTGCGAGGATGTTATGTTCAGCTACCCAATAGGGAAGGCACATCCTTTATATGTATGTGCGGATGCAAAGGTCAGACATGAACACGTATATGATCACGCGGCTAAGATGAAGTATCGATATTATGGGCGCACTGTTACATTGTGGCGCCTGTTCTTTGTGGAGTCTCATGGTGAATTCTCCCGAATGTCTTTTTTATGGATGGTGTTGGCTCAGATTAGTGCGAGATTCATATTGGGCATCTTTTCGTTTCGTATGAGACACATCGAATATGCCGTTGGCCAGATAGAGGGGGCGATAGTGGGGCTAAGAGCATTACATCGTGGTATAGATCTGTTGTCTTTCTTGAATGAAGAGAATAGTGGCAATCGAAAGTGATTTCTCCTCTCTATCAGGTCAACCAGCATAATTGTTTCAATCCGATAGCTAGCGAGGAATTGATTTATCATGCTTGCGGCTATAACTGGCGGAACTGGTTTTATTGGTCGCCATTTGGTGACCAGCCTGGTTGAACAGGGTATACGAGTACGGGTGCTGACTCGCAGACCGGAGATACTCCGACGATTGTGGCCGAGGGGCGATGTGGATCCTTGGGTGGGTGATTTAACCATGCCGGAAACGCTTCGAGGATTTCCAAAGAGTGCCCGAGTGGTCTACCACCTCGGAGGGGAAACCCGAGATGCTCACCGTTTCAATATGGTCAATGCAACTGGGACAAAGAACTTGATGAAAGCCTGTTGCGATCAGGAGCTGACAAGGTTTGTGCATCTGAGCAGTGTAGGCGTCATTGGAGCGAACGGTGTCGGGGTGGTTGACGAATCCACCCCATGTCATCCGAAAAATGCATACGAAAGAAGCAAGTATGGTGGCGAACAAATGGCGCTGGCTGCGTTCAAAGAGTTTCAAATACCTGTTGCACTCATTCGACCGACGATTGTGTTTGGAGAGGGAGCAAATCAGGATCGTGATAGTCTGGCTCCCTGGTTAACTGCTATCCAAAAGGGGTGGTTTCGATTTGTGGGCACTGGCGATTCGGTGGCCAATTACATCTACGTTGGAGATGTGGTTAGGGCCTGTTTGCTTTTGGCTGAAACCGACGAGGCGGCGGGTGAGGTTTATATTGTTTCCGATTCGTGTTCATTGCGTGATTTCGTTGGTGCGGCAACCGAATTTCTGGAGGTCAAGATGCCAGGGCATCTGCCAGCTTGGTTGGCCTACACACTGGCTCTCTGTTTCGAAGTGGTGGGGAGGGTAACCAATTTCTCACCGCCGTTGACGATGGGCCGGGTCAGGGCTTTAACGAGTGGAGTAGTATACAGCAGTGACAAGCTCCGCAAAGAACTCGGTTTCAGTCCCGCAGTTGGTTGGCGTGAAGGATTGCTTCGGACACTCAGGTGGTATAAGCAAAACAAATTGCTGTCGTTTTCCCTGTCTTCATAAAGCCGTTGGGGGGTTTTCTCAGGCCGGTGCGAATCTGTCGTGCTGTGACAGTACCGTTTACTTTTGACACTCTCCTGCATGAGCAACTGAGATACTTGGCTGAGGAGGGAATGGATGTTACGCTCGTGTCAAGTCCCGGGCCGGTACTTGAGGAGATTGGAAAATCCTTGCATCTGAGTTATCATGCCGTACCGATGGCCAGAAAACCAGAGCCTCGGCGTGATTTAGTTTCATTATTTGTTCTGACGAGGTTATTCAGACACAAGCGATTTGATATTGTCCACTCCAGTACCCCCAAGGCGGGTCTGCTTACAGCACTCGCGGGCGTGCTGGCCCGGGTACCGGTTCGAATCCACACCTTTACCGGACAGGTATGGGTGGGGATGGGTGGCTTATCTCGGGGGATTATGAGACAGTGCGACTGGCTTATGGGTCGACTGGATACGCATTGCTACGCGGATAGCGGATCACAACGCGATTTTCTGGTCAACGAAGGATTGATTGCAGCATCGAGGATTTCTGTGCTCGGTGCTGGGTCCATCAGCGGTGTTGACCTGGAGCGCTTTAACCCCGAGGTCTTCGGAGGGAAGCGTGCGATTGCCCCACAGCGGGAATTGGGAGTTTCCGAACAATCCTTGGTCATCCTCTTTGTGGGACGTTTGACGAAAGATAAAGGCATCAGGGAATTGGTTTCAGCCTTTCGGATGCTTCAAATAGATGGAAGGGACGTTGAGCTCATTTTGGTGGGGCCTTTTGAACCGGAGCGGGACCCTCTTCCGAGAGAAACATTGTATGAATTATCTCATAACCCCCGTATCCACGTTGTTGGATTTAGCCACGAACCTGAAAAGTATATGGCAATCGCCGACGTGTTTTGTTTGCCGAGTTACCGTGAGGGGTTTGGCAGTGTTGTGATTGAGGCTGCCGCTATGGGGGTGCCAGCAGTTGTTTCACGAGTTGTCGGTTTGGTGGACGCCGTAATAGACGGTGAAACGGGTTTATTGGTGTCGCCGAAAGAGGTTGATGCCCTGAGATGTGCATTGACGAAGATGTTGTCTGCGCCCGAGATTCGGCATCGGATGGGACGCGCTGCCCGTGAGCGTGCGGTGCGTGATTTTGATTCCAGGATGATCAACCGAATGGTGGCTGAGGAATACAGGAAATTGGGCGCGAGGCATTGCTAAGACCACTTGGCCTCTCGAAAGTTCTCCAAGGTCCTTTCAGTTCCATGAAAAATGCTGGAGACTGGCTTAAACCCTCGGTTACTTGACGAGCTCAAGGGGCAAATGGAATAAACGATGAAGAGGTTTTTTGATCTTGGCTGTTCACTGATTGCAATCATTTTTCTATCACCACTTCTCATCGTATTGGCTATCGTGGTCAGGTTAACCCTTGGCAGCCCCGTGTCTTTTCGCCAGCAGCGGCCAGGTCTTAAGGGACGGCCATTTACCATTTATAAGTTCCGCACGATGACTGAGGCCCGGGACGCCCATGGAAAGCTTCTTCCCGATGGTGAGCGGTTAGCACCCTTCGGGAAATTTCTGCGCAGCACCAGCCTCGATGAATTGCCGGAACTGTTTAACGTAATAAAGGGTGATATGAGTCTCGTGGGGCCACGACCACTCCTGATGCAATATCTCGATCGATATACACCTGAGCAGGCTCGTCGTCATGAGGTGAAGCCAGGACTTACTGGGTGGTCACAGGTGAATGGTCGTAATGCCATCACTTGGGAGGAGAAATTTAGGCTGGATGTCTGGTATGTGGATAACCCGAGTATCTGGTTGGATATCAAAATTCTTCTTATCACGGTATGGTTGATCATAAAGAGGGAGGGAATCAGTCAACCAGGGCAGCCAACTATGGAGGAATTTAAATCCGCGGACTAGATGGAAAAATCATTTACAAAGCTTTGGATAGTTTATTAAAATTAGGAAGATTTATGGAAAGAGAAACAGATTTCTAGTGGAGTGAGCAGAAGAAGATCATAAGTCTTGCAAAGAGAAATACAATGGAGAAGGTCGTAATCCTTGGTGCAGGGGGTCATGCACGGGAAGTTTTATGGATATTTGAGGAGGAGAATAGAGTTAAGCCCCGGTGGGAGGTCTTGGGTTTTATCGACGAGAATACGGTGAACAAAGGGAAAATCCTCTGTAATCTCCCGATTCTCGGTGACTTTACATGGTTTGGCAAAAAGGGTTCTCACGGCGTTAAGGTGATTTCAGGGGTCGGAAATTGTAGGACAAAGCTCCAATTTGCGGAAAAGGCTGCGAGGCTGGGGCTCACATTCTGTTCGGTTGTCCATCCGTCGGTTTTGATGTCGGACTATGTTGAGGTGGGGGAGGGTACATTAATTAGCGCGGGAAATATTATTACTACCCAGGTTAAAATTGGAAACCATGTCACTGTCAATCTTGATTGCACGATTAGCCATGATGTTGTCATCGGAGATTACTGTACGATAGCCCCTGGTTGCCATATTTCGGGGAGCGTGAAATTTGAAGAGGGCGTCGATTTTGGAACCGGTGCGACGATCATTCAAGGACAATCAGTCGGCGCCTGGTCCAAGATAGGTGCAGGAGCAGTCGTGCATGACGAGATTCCAAGGAATGTAACAGCCGTTGGTGTCCCTGCAAGGATAGTGAGGAGAGGATAGAGGAGGATTGGAGGCAATATGAAATCCCTCAAGATTCCGCTGTCACGTCCAGATATTACCCAGCAAGATATTGAATCCGTTGTGGAAGTCCTTAACACCCCCAATCTCAGTTTGGGCCCGAAGCTCTCTGAATTTGAGAGGAAACTGGCGGACTTTACGGGTACGAAACATGCTATTGCAGTCAGTAGCGGTACCAGCGGGTTGCATGTTTGCGTCAGGGCTCTTGGAATTCGGGAGGGGGACGAGGTGATAACAACCCCCTTCAGCTTTGTTGCTTCGGCAAACGTAATGCTTTATGAGAGGGCAAAACCGGTTTTTGTGGATATTGACCCCGAGACGCTCAATATCGATGCTTCCCGGATAGAGGAAAGAATAGGAGATGCAACGCGGGCCCTCTTGCCCGTCCACATTTTTGGGTATCCCTGTGATATGGACCCTTTGATGGAGATGGCAGCTCGTCATAATCTCAAGGTCATCGAGGATGCTTGCGAGGCCATTGGTGCTGAATACAACGGGCAGAGGGTAGGCACATTTGGGGACTGTGGTGTTTTTGCCTTCTATCCGAACAAACAGATGACTACGGGGGAGGGGGGCGTGATTGTAACGGATGACGAGGAGATTGCTCAAGCGTGCAGGGCTTTGAGAAATCAGGGCCGAGATAATCGATGGCTGGAACATCCGCATCTGGGCTTTAATTATCGAATCAGTGATATCAATTGTGCCCTTGGAATCGCTCAACTGGAGAGAATCCATGAAATGCTGGCCCACAGAGAACGAGTGGCCCAGACGTATCATGAGAGGTTGAAGGGACTTGATTCGTTGAGAGTCCTCGGATCTTCCCCCTCTGTCAAAAGAAGCTGGTTTGTGTATGTTGTGATTCTGGATAGCCGGTTTAGTCGAGAAGACAGGAATAGAATCATATCAGAACTTGCCAATAAGGGCATTGAATCGAACGACTATTTTGCCCCGATTCACCTCCAGCCCTTCTACAGAAAGATGTTTGGTTATAAGAGGGGGGATTTCCCCGTGACCGAGAGCATTTCGGACCGAACCATTGCACTTCCTTTTTATAATCACCTTGGAGAAGCTGAGATTAATTATGTATGTGAACAACTGGAGGGAGAACTGGGAAGGCAGGGATGAAAAAGACCGAAACCACGATATTTCCCTCTTTTTCTGAAATTCGGGAAGGTTGGATTATCCTTATTCTTTTGGCGCTGGCCTTTGGCGTTCGGCTGTACCTCGTATATCACACCTATCTCATCACCAATGATGGCATTCTCTATATTAAGATGTCCAAGCTCATCTCCCAGGGGGAGGTCGGTTCGGCTTTTGGCCTCTTGTTCTTCAATCTCTATCCGTTCATAACTGTGATATTTCAGAAGGTTTTCAACGACTGGGAGTTCTCCGCCCAGATGGTGTCCGCGGTTTTTGGTTCCCTTACCATCATTCCCTTCTATCTCTTGATCAGGTCTCTGTTCGGCCGAACCGTGGCCCTCATTTCGTCGATCCTCTTGGTTTTTCATCCTTATCTGGCCCGGTTTTCCGCTGAGGTCATTCGGGGACCAACCTTTTGGTTCTTTTTTATGATGACCCTTTGGGTAGGATGGGAAGCCATTTCCCGAAAAAGGGCATGGCTATTTTTTTTGACCAGCCTTTTGGGAGCCGTCTCTTTTCTCTTAAGACCGGAAGGGATTTTTGCCGTACCCATAGTTGCAGTCTGGGTATTTCTGAATAACTGGGGAGCATTTAAGTCAACGTATAGGCAAAGTATATTTTTTGCCCTGATCCTTTTGCTCACGGTTCCGATACTGCTGTCACCGGCAACGCTGTATCTCAAGAAAAAAACAGGCCGCTGGCACTGGGCAAGGGCGGATACAATCCTCTGGATGGCCACCGCCGGTGCAACAATGAGTAATATCAAGAAAAATTTTCAAAGATTGGAAATGGAGCCATGGGATGACAGCTCCCAGGGGCAGGATCAATTCATTCGCTTGAGGCAATTCCTCTCCCTGGCTACAGAACACGGGATTGGCATTGTTACATTGGAGATGATCAGCAAATTTCAGAAGGCGATGCATCCCCTGCTACTCATTTTGCTCCTTTTTGGAGCTATCAGGAGGAAAAAGATCCAATACCAGGGAAAAGAAGAGTTCTTTCTGCTTTCCGTCCTGGCCATTTTTTTCTTGATTTTGGTGGCATATGGCACTATTACCTTTTATATTGGGACAAGGCACATGATAGCACTCGTCACACTCTGTCTCGCATGGGCGGGGATCGGTGTCTTCGAGTTGGAATACAGAATTCGGCATACCAATTGGTTGCCAAAGTCAAGCCAGAAAAGCGGTGCTGGTTTCAGGAACATGCGATGGATCCTATTGATTTTGATCGTTCTTGCACTACTTCCAAAAACCCTTGCCCCTCAAAGGGTTGAGAAGATTCCTATTAAGGAAGCCGGAATATGGATAAAAGAGCATGGGGTGAGGAACCCTGTGGTCATGACCCAGGGGAAACTGGTCCGCATCGCCTTCTATGCGGATGGGAGATTCGTGGAGGTTCCCAAAGACCAGGACCTCTTTGAATATGCCAAAAAAAACCGGGTGGATTTTCTGGTCATCAATGAGAAAGATATTGAAGGAGCCCATCCGAACCTGATCCATTCTTTACACTCGGAGCAATTTAAGGAAGAGGTGGTTATTGGAAAGTCTTCAGGGCCCTATGTTATCAGAATCTATTCGGTAAAAAGTTGAAATACTCAGGGGAGCAGGCCGTCAACAAAAAATCATGGCATTCATTTGCGTTCGACTGGACGTGATCGAGTTCTTATTCCTATTTTGGAGGTTTCAGAGGGGAAATGCCCAGGTTTTATAGAAATCGAGTGGTTGTCATTCTCTGCGATACTCTTCTGATAGCCCTTGCATTCATACTCTCCTATTACCTTAGATTCAATTTTGACATCCCAGAGCCGGAGTTTTATTGGGCCCAAATAAAGAAAACACTTCCCTTTGTCGTCGCATTGGATCTGATCATTTTTTACAAGTTTGACCTCTATAAAGGCATGTGGCGGTATACAAGCATTCGGGACCTTCGGGCGATCATTTTGGCGGTGACGCTCAGCACCGTAACGTTGATTGTTGGGTTGACCGTCAGTCTTCGCTTTGCAGGTTATCCTCGCTCGGTTTTTTTCATCAATTGGTTTGTACTGATTGTTTTCATCGGAGGTTTTCGATTTCAGATCCGAATGGCTAAAGAGATCGGCAACCCATTAATGTGGCGACTCCAGCGAGGCTCTGCGGCAAGCAAGAAACTCATGATAGTGGGAGCTGGGGATACGGGGGAACTGATTCTGAGGGAGATACTTCAGAACCCCGGGCTTGGCTACGATCCTGTTTGCTTTGTGGACGATGATCCTGACAAGCTGAAGAGGAAGATTCATGGGGTCCCGGTCTTGGGGACCGTAGAAGAGATCCACCGCCTTCCCTGTGAGTTCGACGAGATCCTGATCGCTATTCCCTCGGGAAAAGGCGAGGAGATGCGGCGGATCGTGGCCGCCTGCGAGCGCACCAACAAGCGCTACCGTACCGTCCCAGGGATGGGCGAATTGATCGGAGGAAAGGTATCGGTCAAGGCCATTCGCGAGGTGACCCTGGAGGATCTCTTGGGCAGGGAGGAGGTGCACCTGGATCAGGATGAGATCGCTCGCTACCTGCGTGACAGGCGAGTCCTGGTGACTGGGGCTGGAGGGTCCATTGGAAGCGAGCTTGTGAGGCAGGTGAGCCGCTTTCAACCCCAGGCTATTGCTCTCCTGGAAGTGAGCGAACTCAATCTCTTCCGTGTAGAGATGGAGTGCCGCCAGCGCTTCGAGCACGTGTCCACATCTGGGTTCCTGGTGGACATCAGGGATCAGAAGGCGGTAGACAGGGTCTTCCGGGAATTTGTTCCCCAGGTGGTCTTTCACGCGGCCGCGTACAAGCACCTGCCCATTCAGGAACTTCATCCCTGGGAATCGGTACATAACAACGTGCTTGCAACCCGAAACCTGGTAAAGGCAGCGTTGGAGGTGGGCCTGGAGCGCTTCGTGCTTGTATCCACGGACAAGGCTGTGCGGCCTACCAGTGTAATGGGGGCCACCAAGCGGGTGGCTGAGATGCTCGTTGAGTGCGCAAATGGGATATCTGGGCCACGCTTTATGTCCGTGCGCTTTGGCAACGTGATTGGTAGCTCTGGTTCGGCCATTCCTATATTCCAAGAACAGATCGCCCGAGGCGGTCCTGTGACGGTGACCCATCCAGAGGTGACCCGGTACTTTATGAGCATCGCTGAAGCTGCTCAGTTGATCCTCCAGGCTGGGGCCATGGGAGAGGGTGGTGAAATCTTCATCCTGGACATGGGCAAGCCCGTGCGCATCGTGGACATGGCTCGGGACTTAATCCGCCTCCATGGGTTTGAACCCGATAAGGACATCCCAATCCAGTTCATAGGCCTGCGTCCTGGCGAGAAACTCCGCGAGGAGTTGATCACCCAAGGGGAGGGGATTGTGGCCACCGCCCACGAGAAGATCTTGGTCCTCCGTGGGAACGCCTGCGACCCCAAGGACCTCCACGCCCACATCGATGAACTCCTCACGATTGCCTGCACGTACGACACTCCCACCATAAAGCGCAAACTCCAGCAGCTCGTCCCCGACTACACCCCACACCTCTAATTCCGGTTCATACCGAGATCTCCGAAAAACGGGAAAAAGGAGTTCTGAGCGCGAAATCATAGGGTGTTGCAGTGCTGCAGTCAGAAAGGGGAAAGAGGGTAGAGGGTAGAGGTTGGAGGCAGATGCAGAAGTGTCAAAAATGAAAGGTTAAGGCTAAGGTTGAGGTTGAGGGGGTGGAGCCGGAGGATGAAAAGCCAAAGTTCAAAATCCAAATGTCAAATGACTCACAACGGACACGGACACGAAACACGAAAAGTGAGCGAAGGGGAATTCGGGCAACATCTCGTTGAGCCGCGAAGAGCGACTTTTTCGGGGTCCTCATTTCGTTTACTTGACAATCCTCCCCATTTTGCCTTAGTCTCTATTGAGTATTTTGGGGAAACGAGGTTTCTATGATCAAGATAGGGACGAGCGGGTTTTCCTTTCCGGATTGGAAGGGGACAGTATACCCCAAGGAGATCAAGGACCGAGAGATGCTCATCTATTATGAAAGGGAGCTGGGTTTCAGGGCATTGGAGGTCAATTTTACCTATTACACACTTCCTTCCCCCAACAGCTTTATGGGCATGTCCAGGAAGACCTCCGAGGGTTTTGAGTTTGTGGTGAAGTGTTTCAAGGGGATGACCCACGAAATCCGTGACAGGGAGACCAAGAGGATAGTTAACAACAGGGAGATTTTCGATAAATTTATATACTCGTTGCAACCCCTGGTTCAGGATGGGAAGTTGGGTTGTGTTTTGGCACAATTCCCCTATTCCTTCTTCCCCAACAGGGAGAGCTTCGACTATCTCCGTTCTTTTAAGGAACGATTGGGGGAGATTCCCCTGGTGATGGAATTCAGAAATACGTATTGGTTGAAGGATTCGACTTTTTCCTTCCTAGAGAAGATGGGCGTCGGTTATTGCGTTGTCGATGAGCCCAAATTGCCCAAGCTGATGCCATTTATTCCAAGGGCAACATCGGACTTGGGGTATTTCCGGCTTCATGGGAGAAATCCCAATTGGTTTAACGTCCCGACATCGGTCCGTTACGATTACCGTTATAGCGAAGAGGAACTTAGATCCTTCATTCAGCCCATAAGAGAGATTGAGGGGCAAACAGCAGAGACTTTGATCTTCTTCAATAATTGCCACGGTGGATCCGCTGCGAGGAATGCCTTGGAGTTGTTGAGAATGTTCTCCTGAATCGAACTCTCTTGGGGCGGGAGGAATGTGTCTTGGAAGGGATTGACTTCGAGAAGTCCGGGGGCATCGTTCCCGTCGTCGTTCAGGACTACGGAAACGGGGAGGTGCTCATGCTGGCTTACATGAATCGGGAGGCCTGGGAAAAAACCAAGGAGACGGGAAAGGCTTGGTACTGGAGCCGTTCCCGGAATCAATTATGGTTGAAGGGGGAAACCTCTGGTCACTATCAGGTTGTGAGGGAGATTTTTATCGATTGCGACGGCGATACCCTTCTCCTGAAGGTCGAGCAGCTGGGAGGTGGAGCATGCCATACGGGATATCGGAGTTGCTTTTACAGGACGGTTCACCGTGGCAAGGTGAAGGTGGTCGGTCAGAAGGTCTTTGATCCGAGGGAGGTATACGAGAAGTGAAACGGCTTAAGGTGGGTATCCCTAAGGGGAGCTTGGAAAACAGAACCATCGAACTCTTCAGGAAGTCGGGATGGAAGATCGGGATAAACGACAGGAGCTATTTCCCATCCATCGACGACGAGGAGGCCCAATGCACCTTGGTCAGGGCCCAGGAAATGTCCAGGTTCGTGGAGATGGGGACCCTCGATGTGGGGCTTACGGGAAGGGATTGGATACTGGAAAACGATTCGGACGTGGTAGTGGTGCGGGATTTAGTCTATTCGAAGGTAAGCCAGAGGCCCGCAAGGTGGGTGTTAGTGGTCGCCGAGGATTCGCCGGTAAGGAAGCTGGAGGACCTGAGGGGAAAGAAGATCTTTACGGAATTGACCAACTACACCCGGAAGTTCTTCTCGGAACGGAATATCCCCGTCCACGTGGAATTTTCGTGGGGTGCTACAGAGGGAAAGGTTATCGAGGGGTTGGCCGACGCCATTGTTGAGGTGACCGAAACGGGAAGTACCATAAGGGCCAATGGACTGCGGATCGTGGGGGAGCTTTTGGAAACCCACCCCCAATTGATCGCCAATAAACAATCTTGGCAGGACCCATGGAAGAGGGAAAAGGCCGAACAGCTCTCCCTTTTGTTACAGGGCGCCCTCCGAGCCGAGACAATGGTGGGATTGAAGATGAACTGTTCCAAAGACGATTTAGAGAAGGTG